>Ga0209653_1003256_pt1 | contig 11241 bp, 7 predicted proteins | sample SaaInl6LU_22_DNA_FD_184644 | JGI IMG/M metagenome (GOLD analysis project Ga0209653, IMG submission 184644) | Marine microbial communities from expanding oxygen minimum zones in the Saanich Inlet - ESP_116LU_22_DNA (SPAdes) (version 2) | ecosystem: Environmental > Aquatic > Marine > Intertidal... | reverse complement strand
TTAACAACGCTTCCAATGGGTGGAGGAAAAGGGGGTAGTGATTTTGATCCAAAAGGAAAAAGTGACAACGAAATTATGCGTTTCTGTCATGCTTTTATGAGTGAATTGTTTCGCCATATAGGCCCAAATACAGACGTTCCTGCAGGAGATATTGGAGTTGGTGGAAGAGAAATTGGATTTTTGTTTGGAATGTATAAAAAACTTAAAAATGAATTTACTGGTGTTCTTACAGGAAAAGGATTAACATGGGGGGGCTCTCTCATTCGACCAGAAGCAACCGGCTATGGAACCGTTTATTTTGCACAAAAAATGTTGCAAACAAAAGGCGATGATATTAAAGGTAAAACAGTAACAATTTCTGGTTCTGGAAATGTTGCACAATTTGCAGCAGAAAAAGTTGTTCAGCTTGGTGGCAAGGTCATAACATTATCAGATTCTTCTGGATATGTTGTTGATTATGATGGAATTGATAAAAATAAATTAGCTTTTGTGATGGATTTAAAAAACAACAAGAGAGGTCGTATTAGTGCCTATGTTGAGGCTTATCCAAATGCAAAATTTGTTGCCAATAAAACCCCTTGGGGAGAACCTTGTGACATAGCATTGCCTTGTGCCACTCAAAATGAACTCAATGGAACCGATGCTAAAGCATTACTTAAAAATGGCTGTATTTGTGTCAGTGAAGGGGCTAATATGCCTTCTACTAAAGATGCCGTTGCAACATTTCAGAAGGCCAAAATTTTATTTGCTCCAGGAAAAGCCTCGAACGCTGGAGGTGTTGCAACTTCTGGTTTGGAAATGACTCAAAACTCTCTTCGATATAATTGGACTCGAAAAGAAGTGGACGATAAACTCAAGGATATTATGAGTAATATCCACGACAAGTGTATTGAATTTGGGAAAGACGAAGAAACAGGATATATAGACTATGTAAAGGGTGCAAATATTGCAGGATTTGTAAAAGTTGCAGACGCTATGCTCGCTCAAGGGGTGGTCTAATTTCTAATAAAATAAAATTCAAAAAGCTTCTACAATTGTAGAAGCTTTTTTGTTTAAATATAATAATCAACTGATTTGTCGTTTGATATAAATATATTTGTATTTTTTAGTAAAAAAACACAATTTTTCTATTTTGAATAAAATTAATATTAACAATTTTGATTTTTTAAGAATTGTCTTTGTTTTAACAATTGTAATATCTCATTTCGTAGAGCTATTTTTAATTGAATCGTTTCAACCATACATGGTTTATGTTAACGGGAGATTGGCTCTTGATGGATTTTTCATTATAAGCGGGTTTTTGATTGCTAAAAGTTATGAAAACAGTACGAGTATAAAAAATTACATTTCAAGACGCCTCAGAAGACTACTTCCAGCGTATATTACTGTCATTTTTCTTTCTGTGTTTTTGCTTTTCTTTATTTCTTCCAAATCGGCTACAGACTACTTTTTAAACGGTCAATTTTGGAGATATCTATTCGCCAATCTCACTTTTCAAAATTATTTTGAACCTTGTTTGCCTGGTGTTTTTGAATCTCAAAACATTTGCGCTGTCAATGGTGCACTTTGGACCATTAAAATTGAGGAAGCATTTTATCTTTCTTTGCCCATTTTTTATTGGCTTTTCAAAAAAAAATACATGAGTTTTAATCTGTTGATTGCTATTACATATGTGTCGTCCATAGTCTATTTTAATTATTTTATGGCTCAAGATAATTACAGGATAGCAAAGCAATTACCTGGTGCTTTTGCTTTTTTTGCCGTTGGGATTTTATTTTATAGAAATTTCGATTTTTTATTTAAATGGAAACATCACATTATAATTCCAAGCTTACTACTGTTTATTTTAGAGCAGTATGTTGTAGGAACTCAAATTTTAAAACCTATTGCCTATGGATTTATGGTTTTTTATTTAGCTTATAATATTAAATTTTTGAATAATTTTGGCAAATATGGGGATTTCACTTACGGAATTTATATCTATCATTTTCCTGTAATTCAAGTTTTTGTTTATCTTGAATTTTTTAAAATATATTCACCATTATTAATGTTTGTTTTTACCATTATTTTGGTATTGCTTTTAGCTATTTTGTCCTGGAATTATATTGAATTACCATTTCTACCCCCAAGTCGACAAAAAAGGCATCAAAATTTTTTTAAAATAAAAAACTAAAGAATTGAATATTTTAAAAACATATTTTACAAAGGGGTTATTTGTTGTGGTAATTCAAATGAGCACAAAATTTGGATTTGCTCAAACATGGGAAGGGCATTTCTCATATTTAAATATTTCAGATATAGTTAATGTAAACGATAAAATATATGCAGCAGCAGACAATTCTATTTTTTCTTATGATACTGCCTCTCATAATTTTGATACTGTTTCCACGATTAATGGTTTGTCAGGCGAGACCATCACAACATTCCATTATAGTTATGAATATGAGTTGATTGTAATTGGTTATGATAATGGATTAATAGAAATTTATAACGAAGCCACAAAAGAAATTTTTAGAATATTGGATATTGTTAATAAAGCTACTATTCCTCCTGAAAATAAAAAAATTAATCATTTTAATGAGTATAATTCTACATTATATATTGCAACAAATTATGGAATATCAGTTTACAATCTTGAGTATTTAGAATTCGGGGATACTTATTATATAGGGAATAATGGACAACAAATTTCTATTAGGCAAACGGTGATTTTAGGAGATAAAATTTATGCAAATTGTGAAAACTCCCAAGGTGTAAAAACAGCAACAATAAATAATTCTAATTTGATTGATTTTCAGCAATGGACAACTACAATAACTGGGGATTTTCTATTTTTAGCAACAAATGAAAATCACATGATTGTAACTTCAACGAACGGAGTGACGTCAAAAGTAAACACCAACAATTCTTTAACTCCATTGTTTGTTAATACAACGCCCCCTAAAGATTTATATTTTTCAAATGAGCTATTAGCAGTAACTTTAGAAAATTCGGTCCATATTTATGATGATAATTTTAATTTAACAAATACAATAAACCTACCCTCAGAATATCAAAATATGACATCCTGTTCAATTGTTTTTGAAAACAATGTGTTTATTGGAACAAAAAGCAATACTAATCTTGGAAAGTCTAGTTATGGAGTTCTAAAGACAAGTCTTTCTGAAAGCTCTGCTTTTGAAGAAATATATCCAAATGGGCCATTATTAAATAAAATTTTTGAAATACATAATTTTAATCAAGATTTATGGGTTTTATTTGGAGGGTATTCATCATATTACAATATTTCGGGTGGAATTAAACGCACAGGTATAAGTCATTACAAAAATAATGAATGGCAAAATATTACTTATGATAGCATTAATGCTCAAGTTGATGAACCATACTTCCTTTCAAATGTAGCAGTCGATCCTTTTGAGCCAACTAATGTTTATGTAAGTTCATATTTTTCAGGACTATTTAAGATAAATCAAGGCAGTTTTGGCCCACTGTTTAATTCAACAAATAGTTCTCTGGAACAATTTGTAAACACTTACAATTTAACATTAGAAAGTACTTTTGATGATTCTGGGAATTTATGGGTTTTAAACGGAAGGGTAGATCGCCCATTGAATAAATTCACTAATGGTCAATGGACTTCTTATGACTTCACTTCATTAATCCCTACCCCATCTGACAATTTAGGATTTTCAGACATAATAGTGAATGATAACAAAATTTTTATAGGGTCATATTCTTTTGGATTAATAGGTCTTGATTTGGGCCAAGGGATATCATCTTTAAAAGGAGTTTATGGAGAAGACCCCGCAAACCTTCCATCAAATTATATCAGAGCGCTTGCATTGGACAAAAACAATGTATTGTGGATTGGGACTTTTAAAGGACTAAGAATTCTATACAATATGTCCAATTTTTTTACAGAAGAAACCATTCAAACAGAACCTATCGTTATTCTTGAAGATGGATTGCCAAAAGAACTTTTGGAGCTTCAATTTATAACAGATATCATTGTAGATGGCTCAAATAATAAATGGATTTCTACAGCAGATGCTGGAGTTTTTTATTTGAGTTCAGATGGTAAAAAAACCATATACCATTTTACAAAAGACAATTCCCCTTTACCTTCAAACAACGTAAATACTATGGCCCAAAATAAAGATAATGGGACCATTTATTTTGGTACTACAAGAGGATTAGTGTCTTTTAAGGCAGGGGGGTCTAGCCCGTCCAACTCTTTAGAAGATACATTTGTTTATCCAAATCCTATTCGTCCTGGTTTTAATTTGGAACTAGATAAAGTAAAGATTCAAAATCTTAGCGAAAATGTAAATATTAAAATTACGGATGTTGAGGGAAATTTGGTTGCAGAGGCAGAGTCCAATACCAATTTGAGATTCAATGGCAATAATTTAGAAATTGATGGCGGAACAGCTTATTGGAATGGTAAAAATTTAGCCAATAAAACAGTAGCCTCTGGAGTCTATGTTGTGATGATTTCTGACCTAGATAATTTAGAAACAAAAGTTTTAAAAATTATGCTTATTCGCCAATGATTGTTCCTACAAAAGCAATAGTGTTATCCAAAATAAAATTTAAGGACAACGACCTTATTGTAAAATGTTATACAGCATCAAATGGTGTGATGAGTTTTTTGGTAAAAGGTGCGTTTTCATCCAAAAAAGGAAAATTTAAACCCGCATATTTTCAACCTCTTTCGATGCTTCAAATTGAAGTAGACTATAAAAGCAATAAAGACTTACATTATTTTAAAACTATTCGAATTTTACATTCTTATAAATCACTTCATACTCAAATTTTAAAATCTACAGTTGTTATTTTTTTAGCTGAAATATTAAATACAATTTTAAAGGAAGAAGAATCTAACTCCGCCCTTTTTACATATATTGAAACCACACTTTTATGGTTTGACACTGTAGAAAAAAGCAGCATGTTTCATTATAAGTTTCTTATGGGACTAACAAAATATATTGGATTTTCGCCAGAAGTTACAGATATGAATATGCAGTACTTCAACTTAGAAGAAGGGAAATATCAAAACAAAGCTACTGGGCAGCATTGTATTTTTGGAGAGCAACTAATTTTATTTAATTCAATATTAGGTACGAAATTTGATATAGATAATGAAAAATTAACAAGTTCTTCAGAAAAGCAAGAGCTGCTAAATATGATATTACTGTATTTTAAATTACATTTGCAAGGCTTCAAATCTCCAAAATCCCTTGCTATTCTGAATCAGGTATTTAATTAAAATGAAACCACTTTTTATTTGTTTTTTGTTTTTTTATTTGTGGAACTCGTCTGCACAACAAATAGTTGTAGTTGATGAAACAAATTCAGAACCTATAGCAGGAGTTGCAGTTTTTAATCTCTTTAAAACTAAAACTGATATTTCAGATTTTGACGGCAAGGCATCTTTAGTACGTTTTCAAAGTTTTGAAAGAGTTTACTTTCAGCACATATCATATCACAAAGAATCAATGCTAAAATCAAAAGTGAGCGACACTATTTTTTTATCGCCAAAATCCACAGACTTAAATGAAATTGTCATTTCTGCCTCTAAGTTTGAACAAACTAGAAAAGAAGTTCCCCAAAAAATCATTAGTATCAATTCTCAAGACATCCAACGCTCCAGCCCACAAACTGCTGCGGATCTATTAGCCAATAGTGGACGTGTATTTGTACAAAAGAGTCAATTGGGCGGAGGGAGTCCAATGATTCGAGGATTTTCTACAAATCGAGTGCTTATAACTGTCGATGGTGTTCGACTCAATAATGCTATTTTTAGAGGCGGTAATATCCAAAATGTAATTTCCATTAACCCTTTTAATGTCCAAAATACAGAAGTTATTTTGGGAGCGGGGTCTGTTATTTATGGAAGTGATGCAATAGGGGGCGTTATGAATTTTTATACAACAACACCTGAGTTTTCAAAGGGTGATATGCCAGATGTATCTACAAAAAGTAACCTAAGATATTCTACAGCCAATGCCGAAAGGACAGTTCAATTGGGGTTAAATTTAGGACTCAAAAAATGGGGGTTTCACACGAATATGAGTTTTTCAGATTTTGAGGATTTAAAAATGGGGAAAACAGATATAAAAGAATATCTAACACCATTTTATGTTACTCAAAGAAATAATCAAGATATTTTGATGCCCAATCATAATCCTAGAACACAAAAATACACTGGATTTAGTCAGCTTCATTTAGCACAAAAAGCAGTTTTTAAGCCTTCAGAAACATTAACTTTCGATTTTGGATTACATTACACAACAACCTCAAATATTCCGAGGTATGACAGATTAGTTATTCAAAATTCTGATAACTCATTGAAATATGCAGAATGGGATTATGGTCCACAACAATGGTTGTTGGCCAATTTTCAAGTAACAAAGTTAAGTAGTAGATCAAATTTTTATGATAAAATTAAAACAACCTTGGCTTATCAATATTTTGGCGAAAGCCGAATTAGCCGAAAATTTGAATCTGTTAGTAGAAAAAGTAGAGCTGAAAAAGTTAGAGCCCTGTCCTTAAATCTTGATTTTGATAAATCACTTACTGACAAAACAAACCTATCTTATGGTGCAGAATATATCTATAATAAAGTGGGCTCTGAAGCTGCATCAATAAATATTGATAACAATACTATTGAAAGCATTGCAACACGCTATCCTGACGGATCAGAATGGTCTAGTTTAGCGGCATATTTAAGTTTTAAATACAAACCAATTGAGAAGTTAACCCTACAGTCAGGTATTCGTTACAATTCTATATTAATTAATACAGATTTATCATCTAATGCTCAATTTTATGAATTGCCATTTTCTGACACAAGTCTTAATACAAGCGCACTTACTGGTACAGCAGGGCTAACATGGGAACAGAGCAAGACATTTTTGTGGAAATTAAATGCAACAACTGCTTTTAGAGCACCAAATATAGATGACATCGGAAAGGTTTTTGATTCACAACCAGGGTTGGTTGTTGCACCAAATCCTCATTTGAGCCCTGAACATGCCTATGGGGGGGAGTTAGGGCTAACAATTAATATAGACGATTCTGTATTGCTTGATTTTTCCACCTATTATACTTATTTAGATAATGCTATGGTAAGAAATAATTTTAGCATTAATGGGGTTTCAGAAATTGAATATGATGGAGAACTTAGTGAAGTTCAAGCTATTCAAAACACCTCAGAAGCTTGGGTTACAGGATTTGAAGCAGGACTTCGTGCTCGTCTATCAAAAGCTTTGGAAATCACTTCTCAATATAGTGTTTCTAATGGACGACAAAAAAATGCACAAAATATAGATTCACCAATGCGCCATGTCGCTCCTGCTTTTGGGAATATGCATGTTATTTGGAAGCACAACAAGACAACTTTGGATGGCTATATTAATTACAATGCTGGATTATCTTATGAAGATATTTCTCATGAATTATCAAAACATTTATTTGCTTTAGATGAAAACGTAAACCCCTATGCTCCTGCATGGCTTACGTTTAATTTGAGATCACAATATAATTTTAGTAAAACAGTTTCATTTGTTGGAGCCATCGAAAACATTACAAACAAAGGGTATCGGCCTTTTGCATCTGGGATAAGTGGGCCAGGAACAAATTTGATTTTTGCTATTACTTACCAGAACTAATGTTTCCTCCAAAAAAAACATATACTCTTGAAGAAGCTCTTGTAAAACTTCAAAAGTATTGTTCCTATCAAGACCGTTGCCACAAAGAAGTTGCCCAAAAACTCAAGGAAATGCAAATGATTTCACAGGCATCAGAACAAATTATTTTGAAACTTATAGAAGGAAATTTTTTAAATGAAGAGCGTTTTGCATTGGCCTATGTCCGAGGAAAATTTAGAATAAAAAAGTGGGGAAAGCGACGTTTAGTATCTGAACTTAAACAACGTCAAATTTCAAAATACATTATAAACAAAGCTATAAATCAAATTTCTGAAGATGATTACAAAGCAACTTTTGAAGCTTTGGCTGAAAGGAAAGCAACTTCACTTCTTGGAAACTCCAAACTAAAGAAAAAGAAAAAACTGACAGACTATCTCTTATACAGAGGATGGGAATCTCATCTTGTATATGAAAAGGTCAACCAGCTTTTTAATTAAATAATCGTCTTTTTAGAAAAAGGCACGAAGCCCAAATAAAACATTACCTTTTGGCATAGGGACAATCCCAGTTTCAACGTAAGATGCGTTAAAAATATTATTCCCACTAACACTAAGTTCAAGACCAGAAAGTGTTAGTTTTATTTGCGCATCAACTACACCATAGCTTTCGCCTGTTGCTCTTTCGGCAAATTTATAAACAATACTCTGCGACAAGTTTTTTGTAAACTGCGTTCTTAAATTCGCCGTAAAATGATGCTTTAGAGAATTAATGATATATTTTGAAAAATTAGACCTTACAGCTTTTAAATCTTCATTTAGATAGGTGTATCCAAAGTTGAAATTTTGCGTGTATTGTGCTATTTTAAATGGCGATGAAAACTGCAATTCAATTCCATTGGAATTTAAACTTTTAAGATTATTAGATTGCCATTTGTCCTCTTCGTTATCTTTTGTATAGTCAATTAGGTTGTCAGAATCTCTATTGAAGAATGCTATTGCAGCAGTGATTTTTTCACCAAAATATTTTAAACCAACTTCTTCAGAAATGGCTTTTTCAGGCACCAAATTTTCATTTCCAATATCCTTGCTGCCAACATAATAAAGATCGTTATAAGTTGGCACACGATAGGTGTATCCTGCGTTGGCATAAACCCTAAAGTTATCGTTAATCGTATATCCTAAATCAATCCCTGGAAAAGCATTAAAGTCAAACTCTGAAAAGTAATTGATAGCAACACCAGGAGTAACATCCAATTTATTGTTCAAAAAAGAGAAACGATGCTCTAAAAAGAAATTCCCCATCCAGCGATTTCTATCACCCAAACGATTACTGTTCATATCAACTTTCGCTACATCTACACCAAAACCAGTAACCCCTATTTTTGAAGCGTATGAAGCATTTATTTGAGCTCCTACTTTATTAGAAATATGTAAGTTTCTATAAACAGAAGGATTATTTCTAATGTATAAATACATGTCCTGATTGCGTTTCCAGTAAAGTTGCGGGGTTATTTTTAAGCGATCACGATTCCACGTTGTCGAAATTCCTACTAAACTACTCTGAGTTTCTTCGTACTGTTCTTTAGCATCTATGGCATAAAATTGATTCCCTCCAAATTTGCGCTCCGAAAATGTTGCAATAACATCAATAGGGTTTGTATTCGTATTAAAACTACTTTTTAGAAAGTAATTTTGATTATTGAAATCTGTATTATAACGATATCCATCAGAACTATTAACTGAAGCATGTCCCATAAGATTTGTATTTCCTAAGCTTTTTCCTACCGTAGCCGATGAGTGATGTTGATTGTATGACCCTAATTGAAATCCAACATTATTTTTTAGATTACCGTTAGATTTGGTTACAATATTTATTGCGCCTGTAAATGCATTTTGTCCAAAAATCCGTGCTGCAGGGCCTTTAATAATTTCAATGCGTTTAATGACCTCTAAAGGCAATGCAATATTCAACGTATGATGCCCTGTTTGTGGATCTTCAACTTTTATGCCATCAATAAGCAAAAGCGTTTGATCAAAACTTCCACCACGAATATACAAGTCGGATTGCATACCATTCACTCCTTGACGGCGAATGTCAATACCTGCTTCTTGTTGCAATAGTTCTGCCAAATTTGTAGCAGGGCTTTGTGCGATAACATCTGCACTAATTACACTAATTGTTCGTGAGTTTTCCTTAAAAGGCAAGTCTATTCTTGCTGATTCAATAGTAATTGAATCCAATGATTGTATCTGTTGTGCAATACTGTATTGCGCTGTAAACGCTGCAATAAGGGCTAATGTTCTAAATGCCTTTTTCATTTTAATTTATTTTTTGTAGGTTTTAAAATAAGAGACAAAGGTATATAAATCCACAAACCAAGCTAGCAATTACTCAATAAATAATGCTAAATGTTTTGTTTAAATTGCCACTGTAAATTAAAATAAATTACAATTTATATTTTAAAAAAGAACAGAAATACGGTACCTTTAGGACATGTTTGCATTGGTTGATTGTAATAATTTTTATGCGTCTTGTGAGCGCGTTTTTAATCCTAATTTACAGGGTAAACCTGTTGCTATTTTATCCAATAACGATGGCTGTGTCGTTGCACGGAGTGATGAAGTTAAAGCGCTTGGATTACCTATGGGGGCTCCTGCATTTAAGTACAAAGCGTTTTTCAAGGCACATAATGTGCAAGTTTTTTCATCAAATTATCCGCTTTATGGTGATATGAGTAGTCGTGTGATGCGTATTTTGGAGCAGTTTACTCCCGATGTTGAGGTGTATAGTATTGATGAAGCTTTTTTACAATTTAAAGGATTCGAAAATTATGACTTAAACACTTATGGCCATGACATTCGTAACCGCATTCTGAAATGGACTGGAATTCCAACTTGTGTGGGAATTGCCCCCACAAAAGCACTTTGTAAAATTGCTAACAAAATAGCTCGAAAATTTCCTAAAGAAACAGGAGGGGTTTATGTTATTGACAGCGAAGAGAAGCGTATAAAGGCTCTAAAATGGACTTCCATTGACAAAGTATGGGGTATTGGATATGCACTAAATAAACGTTTGGCACAAAAACAATGTAAAACCGCCTTTGACTTTGTGCAACTTCCGGACCTTTGGGTTCGCAAAACATTTTCTATTACTGAGTGGAAGCTAAAGAAAGATTTAGAAGGAATTTCGAAAATAGACATGGAGCAAGTCAAAAATAAGCGCGCTATTGCAACCACCAGAAGTTTTGAAACAACACTTACAGAGCTTGCCGATTTGAAGGAACGCATATCAACTTTTGCTATGAGTTGTGCCGAAAAATTACGCCGTCAAAATTCAAGTTGTCATATGATGATTGTTTTTTTACGTAGCGATCGATTTAAAACGAATAGTGAGCAATATCGAGCAAGCAAAATAGTGAGTATTCCTTTTCCTACAGATTCAAGTTTAATTCTCAGTTCAACTGCTGTTAAAGCGATTAGTGCTCTTTATAAAAAAGGAATTCATTACAAAAAAGCTGGAGTGATTCTTACAGGAATTGTTCCCACATACAACCATCAATTACAAATGTTTGATCACGAAGATGTACGTC
>Ga0209653_1003247_pt1 | contig 11260 bp, 9 predicted proteins | sample SaaInl6LU_22_DNA_FD_184644 | JGI IMG/M metagenome (GOLD analysis project Ga0209653, IMG submission 184644) | Marine microbial communities from expanding oxygen minimum zones in the Saanich Inlet - ESP_116LU_22_DNA (SPAdes) (version 2) | ecosystem: Environmental > Aquatic > Marine > Intertidal... | reverse complement strand
GCTGGGACCTGGACAAAAATTGATCGCTTAAAGGGCAGTAGCCTTGCATCAAATCTCATCGAAGGAATTTATCGTTTAACTGTTATTGAGGGGCCCGACTTAAATGATATCGAATCAAATGATTTGGAAAGTCTTAGTAACGACCCCGACATCTGTGTCTTTGAAGAAATCTATGAGTTACCCAAAGACCAAATTTTATATGGGTCAGTTCGTGTAGACAAGACCTATTGCTCGCTCACAGGTGGGTATATCGATATTGACGTGAACCAAAGTGCTGGTGCAGTCTATTTCTATTATGACGGAGTTCGTGTGCCAAATACAGATGTTGAAGTCATTGCAGCAGAATTTGGCATCAACACCTATCGCGTGCTCATTCAGAACCCGAACAGCAACGGCTCATTTGAAATTCGAAATGCTACGGGTTGTGGGGTTGTGGTCGCGCAAGACCTTCTAGACACCAATGTTTTCACTCCAATTATAAGCCATACAAGTCCAGAGCTTGAGAAATATGGTAGTATCAGTGAGCGTAGTAATATCCTATTTACCCTTGCTGGCAACACAAGTTATTATCGAGTTGAATGGGACTTTGGAGATGCATCTCCAGTTGCGGTAGGGGAGAGAGTGTCACATCAATACTTTGCGGATGGCACATACACAGTTACAGTGTTTGTTTACAATGCATCAGGTTGTTTTACAACAACTACTGAAGAAATCGTTGTTGGTAAAGGTTACACAATATTGATACCAAATGCATTTAGCCCTAATGGAGACAACATCAATGAAATTATAAGACCAGTGTTTACTGGACTCAAAGCAGTCGAATATTACATTTACAACAGTCAAGGGATTCTGGTTTATCAAGAGTTTGTTTCTGAAGACAATCTATCACCAAACGGCACCATTGAAATTATGGGCTGGGATGGAGAAAACTCTGATCCTTCTTCCAATTTCTATGTCTATAAAATTATTGGAACAAGAATCAATGAGGAGTTGGTAAATCGCACAGGAACAGTATTTTTAATCGAATGAGAATAGGGAAAATCGTTCATATTGGTTTATTATTATTGTGTGGATCCTTTTCAGGATTTGCACAAGAAGGATATTTTTCTAACTCCCGTAATATGCAGTTTATCAATCCAAGCTATCATGGGATCAACATGGTGTCTAAAGCAGGCGTTTATTATAGTCAATTTGACTTTGGAGACGGGACATCGTACATTGACAATAAATACCTGTACGGGAATTTTGCTTTTGAAGATATGAATTTCAGTATTGGGCTCGATGTAAACTCCTTCAGCTTAACAAACTTAGGCCTCACTGAAAACAAAATAGACATAAGTTATATCTATAAAATTCCAATCAACTTTGACACCTACATTCTTGGCGCTCTGACGCTGGGAATTGGTTCGGATAATATCGATCGTGGAGCACTGATTTTTCAAGACCAGATTGACCTCACCCTCGGAACCATCTCAGGAGTTTCTAGAGACCCACTGGCTGACTTTTCTCCATCAACCAATTATTTTGATATCGGTGCTTCCGCTTTGATTTACAACGAGAGATTCTTGATTGGATTGAGCTTAGACCACATCAACACCCCGAATGTTTCCTTCAATAACGAGTCTAATATTGAAAAAGAAATTGCATTTTCCCTTCAAGCTGCACTCGAGTTTAATGTCAATCAATACGGGAGAAGTTTTCTCCCCGACTATTCATACATGTTGATGTATCTGTATGCACAACAAGCTGGAGAAACTTTGAGGATCTATTCTTCTCAAGAACTGCAGATGGATGGATTTACTTTGGGGATCTTACAATCTCTAGCAAAATTTAGAGATAATAACGCATTCGAATTTGGATTGATCTCTGGCTTCTCCTCCGAAAATTATCGGGTTGATTTGACCTATACATTCCCAAGCTCACAAACTACATACAACCCGCCATCTACTGTGCAAATTGGCGTGACTATGGATTTCGACCGATTTTCTCGAAATCGAAGAGGAAACTATAAACGGTTGTCAACTGATAACATGTAAAACTAAATATTTGTGTAGTTTTGACAATATTTAATCAATGACATATTTCCCTCCTAAGTCCAATTCAATATTGAAAAATCTATACACTGCTGTTTTAAAAATTGCTTTTGTAGGTTGCTTTCTACTTTCATGTAACACCGACTTATTTGAGTTTGATCGTCTGAGTTTGCAAACAAACCTGGAGCCGGAACTACGCGCCCCATTAGCTAGCATTGAGGTCGAACTTAGCTCGTTTTTAGATGACAATGATTTTGATGTTGATTATCAAAGAGATGATTATGGAACAATTTTTCTATTAGACACTATCAATAGGATCTTAGAAATACCTTTTGAAGATATTTATGACCCAGAAGATTTGTCTGCAGAAGTAAACACATTGTATGCCTTGGAATCTATAGTCATTGCCGATGCTAGTTATGTTTTTGATCTAATTGGTATAGGCGATGTAAGGTCTTTTCCCGATGGAGCTGTTATACCTGTTATTCCTTTTACGGACTCTATAGATTTAGGAAATATAGATATCTTCAATGACCCTTACAGTGAAGTAAGATTCAGTAATGGAACCCTGTTTTATACACTAACCAACAATTTTCCCATTGACATTTATTCAGTAATTAGTCTATTTGATAATAATAATCAACTTATTTCTAGTAGCCATCGTTCTTTTTCAGCTGCAAACTCGACGATTAATCATTCGATAGATGTCAGTAATTTGAATATCCCTAAAGAAGTTGAAGTCCGATTGGAGATCGATTCACAGGGCAGTACACAGCCGATCACAATTGATTATCAGTCTCAAACACTACTTGCAAAGATGGATATTTTAGATGGTACTGTTGACCAAATTGTATTGGATGAAGCAAAAACGTTTAGTTACTCCTTTTCATTCCCATTTACTTTAGATAAAGGAAGTGACAGTTCTATACGTCAGATTTTTTTTGACAAAAACCTGCTTCAATTTGAAGTAGAAAATGAAATAGGTCATCCGTTAGATCTATCGATTTCTAGTGACCAAGCCACTATAGACGGACAGCCATTCGCATTGACATATGATATTTTGGACTCTAATCAATCCCAACAATTTTCGGACGAATTGATCAATATGCTCATTGATTTAACGCCGGACTCAACCACTGGGTATAGTCAATACATGTTGGATTTTGAAATAAATCTCAACTTGCAAACGGGGGATGTTTTAGAAGCAGATCGTGAAATTAGATTTTCAGGATCTTTTGATGATATTGACCTCAAACATGTGGTTGGCAATTTTGGGGTTATGAATAAGAATGTTTCCGATTCCATAGTAATTGATGACAAGCTTTCTCGTCTTTACGATAAAGTTAAATTAGTTAATCCAAAGTTGGATTTTAGGGCACACAATAGCTTTGGTATCCCAATGTCTTTTACTGCTAACGTTCTTGGAACACGAAAAGATGGTTCACAAATCGAATTTAGTTCCTTAATGCAAGAACAACAAATTTTGGCTGCTTCTGATCTTTACGCTGAGACTACTACGTCTTGGGCATACGATAAATCGAACAGTAATATAGACGAGTTTATTTCATACGTACCTGACGACAAGATTCTTTTAGAGTCAAATATTAATATTAATTCAAACCCTATTGGAGAAAATTTCCTTCATGATGAATCCGAATTCTGGGTTGATATTTACGCCGAAGTCCCTGTACACGTCAATATAAATGATCTTCAACTACAAGACACTTTAACTTTAGACTCTCCAGTAGACACGAGTGAGATAGACAGGATTTTAGGAGCGAGCTTGTACGTAAATTATTCCTCTGAATTACCATTTGAGGTAATGCTTCAAGCTAATTTAATCGACACCTTATCACAAAAATCTTTGATTGAATTGGACCCTATTCACTTAAAATCTGCCCCTGTTTCCAACAACGGTGAAGTCGAAATACCTGTGACTGGGACGATGGAAATTTCTTTGACAGACACAGAAATAGAAGCTTTAGACAAAGTAAACGCCATCCCATTGGAAATATCCGTGAGCACAACGGATGCCGCCAACAAGGACGCTAAGTTGTCAGCAAATGCGCTAATCAAGTTTGGAGTAGAGGTTGAACTTAAAGTAAGTGTCAATGAATAATCGTACGTTTAGTTTTATACCTAGATTGCTAGTCTTGGCCATGTTTTTACTTGGTACTTGGAGTTATACGCAAGTTAGCTACTCCACATATCATCAACAAAACAACACCTCTAAACTTAGTTTTAACCCAGTTTTGTTTGCTGCAGATTCGATCACAAAACATTTTGACTTTCAATCGGTTGCTTTAAAAACAAACTCAAACTTTAGGTTTAGTGACCTAGTCCGAGAGGGAACAGGACCTTTAGTAGACTCCTTAGTCCTTGATTTCCCTCGTTTTAGATCTGCATTAGATCGTCAAAATTATTTAGATATTAGCGGGGAGGCTCTCATTTTTCAGTTTGGCTTTGTTACAAAGCCAGACACATTAAATCAAGAAACCCCTAAAAGGCCTAGCTACTTTGGTTTTGCAATTCGTCAGCGTGCCGTAGGAGGATTTAATTTCAACAAAAATTACATTGAACTATTGACTCGTGGGAATGCTCCTTTTTATGATCAGGAATTCTCAACAGGTCATGCGGGAATGAACACATCTATTTACAGTGAAATTAGCGCAACATATGCTAGGGAGCTTAAAGATAAACTTTGGTTTGGATTACGATTTAAATACCTTATGGGTGGTTTAAACTTTACCACAAAAAAGTTTGATTTGTCGATTGATAGAATCGAAGCAGACGACTACCTCGAAGTCGATGTGAATGCAGATTTTCGTGTTTCGGGGCCTATCGAATTCAGCCTCGACCCATATAACTTTGTACAAGACGTCGGTATCGAGTCTCCGCAAGAAATCTTTTCTACGGAAAACTCTGGATATGCAGTCGATCTTGGGATAGTTTATAATTTAAATCCTGATTTGGTGTTTAGTGCAGCAATCACCGATATTGGTCAAATCCGTTGGAGTAAAGATGTCAAGCAATTAACGCTAGACACTACATATGACTACTATGGAGGCGATTTCAGTAACTCGATAGACGATACCGAGTCAGATTACAAAAGCCCGGAAGATGTAATTGATGATTTAACTGAGGATATCAGGAATGAATTTGGATTCAACTTGATTGAATCAGCTTACACCGAAAAGCTTCCACACACTTTTACTGCGGGCTTACGCTATACGGTAATGCCCAGTTTGGACTTTGGGATGATGTATTCAAACTTCACTTCCCCCTATTACTATAGAGAGACACTTGCTTTTTCAGCAAATTTGGCAATCAAAAATGCGCTGAGTTTATCGCCTACCTTGGTATTGCTTGGGAATGACCAGTTATGGTCTTGTGCTGCAGGTTTTCGAGTAGGGCCTTTACAGTTTCATACAGCAATAAGCGATATAGGAGCAATCAAAAACCCGGCACACTCACAAGGATTTGGAGTGCAAATGGGGATGAGTTATGTGTTTCCGTTTGCGTTAAATCTGTAGTTTTTTCAAACTAAACTAGGTTTTTCTCTGATTTTCCCAGCTCAAAACTTTCCAAGCTAAAATACGCTAGAGAAGCTAGTAAATGATCAAAAATATCTGCTGTCAAATGCTCGTATGTTTTCCAATTTTTGTCAGTGCTAAACGCATAAACCTCTAGTGGCGTGCAACCAAATTTGTTTGGCGCAAGCTGACGACACATTACGGTAAGATCTTTGCTGATTTTGGGGTGCATTTCTAAATACTGCTCGACATAATTTCTGTAAACGCCTAAATTAGTGAGGTTTCGACCATTAATAGCGAGTATTTTGTTTGCGCCAGAAGAACTATTGTCGCTGTCTATTTCATTGCTAATCTCTTCAAGGTATGAGGAAATCCGATCTATGTTTTGGATTTTTGTAAGTTCATCTTTTTCGAAAAAGCGAATACTCGGTGTACTGATAAGTATTGATCGTTTAATGCGACGCCCTCCAGACTCTGCCATTCCACGCCAATTTTTAAAGGAATCAGAAATCAAATTGTATGTAGGAATCGTCGTTATTGTCTTGTCAAAATTTTGAATCTTAACAGTAGACAAGTTAATTTCTATCACATCACCATCAGCACCATATTTTTCCATTGTCACCCAATCTCCAATGCGAACAAGATCGTTGGCGGCAATCTGAATGCTTGCAACAAATCCCAAAATGACATCTTTAAAAACCAGTAATAATACTGCAGATAGTGCCCCCATTGCAGTCAGGAAGTAGCCAATTTCTTTTCCTGTGAGTATAGAGAAAATCACGACAATCCCAATGATCCATGTTAAGAGCATAAACACTTGGATGTAGCTGTCTATAGGCTTGTCTTTGAATGATGGTAAAGTTTGCAAGAAAAAACGAATAGCTTGCAAAACACTACGTAAAATCCATATCGTAATCACTACGCCATAAACATTGAGAAGTGAATAGATAAACACGGTAGTCTCTGCACTGTTGACCACCCAAAAAGGGACAACAGAGAACAGAAAAAAGTAAGGAATTAGTCGCGCAACATAAACAGGGAATCTAGAAGAAAGCAGGAAATCGTCTACATGGTTTTTGGTGCGTTTGGATATTTTTTTAAGAATATTCGTGATAACATATTTGGCGCCAACAACGAATAAATACGAAATAGCAGCCAATATTAGTGACACAACCAAAAAGTCAATCCACCAAACCAAAGCAGCATCCATATTTTGTTTTTCTAGTAAATCGATAAGATAATGACGACTGTATTTCATAGTGGAGTAAAATTATTACCTTTATTAAACATTTATAAAGATAATCAAAGTTAAAAAAAACGCCTGCACTAAGTAGTATATAGCACAGGCGTTAAAACAATAACTAACAAAAAATTATTTAAGACATTATTAATATTACATTTATCGTGCCAAACTTACTACACAATTCGGTTTTTAGCTATCAGCTATTGATTTTAGCATTTTTTTTAATGCCTTTCACTGAGATCTCGTCCCAAAATTTCACCATTGAACCAATTCGTATTGAGTATATTAATCCAGACACTCACAAGCTCACAACATTAACAGAGGGTCTTTGCGATATTAAAGCTGTCGAACTTTCAAGAGTTGACAATTATTTTGACATCTTTTTCACTAAACACCAAGACGATGACCCCGATGATATAAACTATTTTTTTAAGCTTTACAATGAGAGTCCGTCTAGCAATTGGTTTAGTTTTGAAGATGAACTTCGTTTGGTTGGCCTTGATAATGGAAGTTATATATTGCAAATCATAGGCAAGACCAACGATGGACTACAATCCGAAAACACGATTGAAATCCACTTGGAGGTTCCACCACCTTATTGGAGAACGTGGGGGTTTTTTTTGCTAATTGGACTTGTTATTGTTGGAATTATTTCTCTTTGGAGAGTGTATGAGTACAAGGTGTTTAAAGTCCAAAAAGATAAAGATCTAGAAATATCAAACCTAGAAGCAAGTGCTTATCGAGCGCAGTTGAACCCACATTTTATTTTTAACGCATTGAATGGGATGCAGGCCGCTATGCTTCTTCACGGTGAGGAAGAATTCAATAAATACATCTCCTCGTTTTCAAAACTCATTCGAGATACAATTGAAATGAGCAGCCAAGACAAACTCAGCTTGTCTGACGAGCTCAAGTATATCCAAAATTACATTGCTTTGCAGGCACTCCGATTGAAGAATCCCATTCACTTGACATTTCACATTGATGATAAGATTATCCCAGAACAAGTTTTTTTACCTTGTATGATGCTTCAGCCTATCGTTGAAAATGCAATTGTTCATGGACTGATTCCAAAAGAAGTGGAGAACAAAATTGATATTCACTTCTATCATCAGATTTATTTTTTAAAGTGTCGTGTTATAGACAATGGGATTGGAAGAGTGGAGGCCAAAAAACAAAGTGAAGTTTATGAAACAACCCATAAATCATTTGCTACTAAAATCATGAAAGAACGGATTGATATTTTTAACTACTATAACAAATGTAAACTTAGTTTCAGCATTGAAGATTTATATGATGAAGATGGCAAGGCAACTGGCACAGCTGTCAACCTAATGGTGCCACTCGAGTTTAAGTCTAGGACAAAATAAGGTCCGCAAATGAAAATACCACAGGAAATCCTTTTTGGGTAAAATACTCTTGGCTGTTTTCAGGCCCGCAAGCCAAAACAAAATCACCACCCCAAGCACCCAAACTTTTGACAACCCCTTTATAGTCTGAGAACAACGTTTCTTGAATAGGCGGTATGCCAATCATTTGAGAAATTACACTTTCGTGCACAATCATAAGCTTTTGAAAATCGCTCACTCTTTTAGCTTCTAAAAGCATTTTTGTTATGGCATCAAGAGAATTGCGTTTTTCATCTGTAATTCCTCTATAATGCTCATTGATTGCCGTTCGGCTATTTTGCTTTTTGTTGATATAAATAAAATGCAAACTTTGATGAAAGCCAGGCTTAAAAACGACCTCATTGACAAGCGGCTTATGAGCAACAAGCTGATAAGTTATGGGACTACGTTTTTGAGCACAAGCGATGTCATATCCACTTCCCCCAAAAATCTTGCTTTGCAGTTGGTACGCATTAACGCCTGCCCATTGCGCTACATTGTTAATGAGTGTGGAGGAACTTCCTAGGCCCCAATCACGATTAAAATTCAATTGAGTTTCGATCATAACTCCCTTCTCAGGGGACATAAATTGTGGATTCATTTTACGAATCAGTAAAAATAATTGCTGCAAGCGTAAAGCAGTTTCACCCATGCTATTCTTTGGAGAAAAATCAGTTATTTTGAATTGATCCTCAAACCATATTTGCCCATCTGCGTCTTTTGCAATCCAATGAATTTCAGCTTTATCATGTTGAACAACGGTCATGGTTTGTCCCAGCTTTGTTGGTAAAGCCAATGCAAGCGCACCGTCAATTACCCCATACTCACTGGTGATGAGTAGTTTTCCAGCACTAAAAAAACTTAGTTTTTTCGCCATGTCATAAGGGCTTGTTCTACGGAGTTGAAACTGATAGCATTGGTTTTAAAATGCGTAATCATAGCAGTTTTTTCTTTTGAAGTTGCTCCCAACTGATTGAGGATATTGAAAAGATGCATTTTCATATGCCCTTTCTGAATACCTGTGGTCACCAGAGAGCGGATGGCAGCAAAGTTTTGTGCCAAGCCTCCAACGGCCATGATTTTCATTAAGACTCTAGCTCTGGGATGTTGTAACAGTTCGTTTGACCATTTCACCAAGGGGTGCAGCTTGGTGAGCCCGCCAACTGTTCCAACGGCTAGGGGTACTTCGAGTTCAAAGCAAAACACACCATCTTTTACCCAAGCCTTAGAGAGTCCTCTATACTGTCCGTCTCGAGCTGCATAGGCGTGTATACCTGCTTCAATCGCCCTAAAATCATTACCCGTAGCAATCGCCAAGGCATCGATGCCATTCATAATCCCTTTGTTGTGGGTCACGGCACGGTAGGGATGATGGTGTGCAATATTCACTGCTTGAACAAATCTTTGGGCAAATTCAGCTCCATTTTCACCTAGCTCATCAACTGGACAAGTTACCCAAGCCCTTGCCCGACTCTCCGGCACATAGTTTGAAAGAATACTCATCACCACCTCAATTGCCTTATCTTCATCAGAAAAACCATCATAGTTTAGCGCCTCTTGCTTTAGTGTAGTTGACAATTGCTCTAAACAGGAGTTGATAAAGTTGGCTCCCATCGCATCTGCGGTTTCAAAACGGACATGTAATTGGTAGTAGTTGTCAATGATTTCGGAGCAGTTGATGAGCTCAATGTCAATAATTCCGCCACCACGTTTACGCATATTTTCTGTGATGCTTTCCGTTTCCTTTAATAGCGTTGACTTGATGGATGTGAAAAAATCATGCAGTAATTGATGACCTCCATGAAAGAGAAAATGGACTTGCCCTGATTTTTCTGTTCCGATAACTTCAGCATGAAATCCGCCACGCGTTGACCAGAACTTGGCCGCATTAGCGGAGGCAGCAACCACGGAGCTCTCCTCTGTGACCATGGGCAGCACGTAGGGTTTTTCGTTGATCACAAAGTTTGGCGCAACAGCCACCGGTAAGTAAAAATTACTTACCGCATTTTCGATAAACTCATCATGTAATTGTTGTAGTTTTTCGTCTGTATGCCAATAGGTTTCTAAGACACTTTTGGCTTGTTGGGGATTGGCAAAGCAAGTTTGGGAAATCCATTCGATTTTCTCTTGTTTTGATTTTTTGGAAAATCCCGAAACCAATCCGTTGTGCACCCGATTGTTTGCCATGGTGCAAAGATACGATTGTTGGGATAATGAATTTCACCGTTTATCATCCAACGGTTCTCCTCCTACTACATTGAATTATAGAATCACAATTGATGTACTTTGAAAAAACCATTTTCAAAAACTCAAAATAAATATTGTACATTTGTATGTACATAATTTTGTACACAAAATAATTGAATATGAAAACGATATCAATTTCGGCATTGCGAAAGAGTATAAAAAGACACTTTGACGATGTTTCAAAGTCAATGGAAGTCATTGTTGTCCCAAGAAGCAATGAGGATGAAGCTGTTGTTATTATGTCAATTGGTGAATACAACTCCTTAAAAGAAACAGAATACCTACTCTCAACAAAAGCAAATCGGAAAAGACTTCAGGAATCTATTGATCAAATCGAAAGAGAAAAAACGGTTGAATGGAATGAAGACGAAGCCGAACATGTCTAGTAATGCTCATTGAATTTACAGCACACGGTTGGGATGATTTCTGTTTTTGGTTGGAGAATGACAATGCGATTGCCATAAAAATCAAAGAGATTATAAAATCGATAAAGCAACAACCATTTAAAGGATTGGGAAAACCAGAACCTTTAAAATACGGTCTAAAGGGGTTTTGGTCTAGAAGAATTACAGTTGAGCATAGACTCGTGTATAAGATTTCTGGAAAGAAAGGCGTTGATCAGAAATGTACCATTATACAATGTAGATTCCACTATGATGACAAATAATCAAAGGCAGATTTTTTGTAAAATGGAATTTCGACCCAATACGATATAGGGAGGCTTAGCGTTTATCTTCTAGCTGCTTTCTCAAAAACGCCACTTCATCTTTTAAAAGAGCGATTTGATTTTCGTAGAGTGCTTTCAGTTCCTCATGA
>Ga0209653_1003245_pt1 | contig 11267 bp, 11 predicted proteins | sample SaaInl6LU_22_DNA_FD_184644 | JGI IMG/M metagenome (GOLD analysis project Ga0209653, IMG submission 184644) | Marine microbial communities from expanding oxygen minimum zones in the Saanich Inlet - ESP_116LU_22_DNA (SPAdes) (version 2) | ecosystem: Environmental > Aquatic > Marine > Intertidal... | reverse complement strand
CTATTGGAAAGAATATCGTAAGATGTACCGAGGTATTCAACTCAATGATTGGAAAATTGATGTTGATAATAAAGAATATAAGTTACAGAAAATGATTCGTAAGAATTATAGTGAGTATGCTAAATGGGAAGAACTCACTCAAGTTATAATTAATATATGAAAGATAAATTAGCAATCATAGTTCCTTATCGTGATAGACAAGAACACTTAGATGTCTTTGTCCCTCATATGCATGAGTTTCTTAAAGATAAGGGAATTGATTATACTATTTTTATTGCAGAACAAACTGATGATAGACCTTTCAATTATGGTAAACTATGCAATGTAGTTACTAAAGAAGTTGGAAAGGAATATACCTACTTTGCATTTCATGATATAGATATGTTACCAATCTCTGATGATTGTGATTATTCTTATCCAGATTCACCAACTCATCTTGCAACTAATGTAGAAGCACATGATAATAAATTACCTTATCCACAGTATTTTGGTGGAGTTATTTTAATCAATAGAGAAGATTTCGAAACCGCAAACGGATATTCTAATGAGTATTGGGGTTATGGTTTTGAAGATTTGGATTTACTTTACAGATTACAACGAAGTGGTGCATATTTAGAAAAATTTTATGATTTAAATCAAACATATTCTCGATTAGATGAATTTGATATTTTACCATATAGAATAGAAAATGTAGAACCAACTTTAAAGAAAAAAGTAAATACAATTGAATATACCAAATTAGATAAAAATAGTTATTTTAAGGGTAGAATCAACAATATAATGCGAGGTGTCATTCAAAATTCATTTTCAATATCGCTATGGTTTAATGATACTGAGGTTGAGTTTTCTAAAAAAATACTAATGGTTCTTGAAGGGATGGACACTGGTTTATTTTTGGATAATGGGTACGTTATTTCTCAGATATGGGATAATAATAAAAAACCATATGATGTATCTATTAAATATAATAAAAATAAATGGAATCATGTTGTTTTTTCATACAATTCACACGAAAACACACTAAGTATCTCTTTAAATAATAATACAAATGTAATCAAAATACCAACAGATTTTATACTACATCAAGAATATGCATATATGAACATATCCGATGATGTGTCAGAAGTATTAATTGGTTCTATAATTATTTTTGATTCACATTTATCATCCGATGTAGTATCTGATTTGTACTTTGATGGGTTTAAAAAAATAGATTTAATTAAAAACAAATATGGAGTAGCTACTTCTAATATTTTTAACTTTAAGTCCTTATATAAAAATTCTTTATTATTAGATGGTGGATATTGTATTAATCATTTAAAACTGTTTGGAAATACCACACCCAACAATATTGAAGAAGATATTACACCCGAATTATATCTCCCTATCAGATTAGATGGTGAATATAAATCATTAGTACACGAACACGATGCTGATATTATTAAAAAGTATTATATGCATGACCCAGATATTGAAGAAAACTCGGATATATTTTTTTATGATGTACTTACAAATAAATTAGATTATAAATCAATAGGATTATCAACATTAACATATACTATTTTAGACATACAAAACAGAAAAGACTATGAACTTATTAGAATTGTTACATAATAAAAAGGTTGTAATTCTACTTGAAAAAATTGATTCAAGTCTAAAAGAATTAAAAGAATCAAATGGTGATTTATCTGCGATATTTCCAAGTATATTATTCATGCTTGAAATGATTTTAAGCAAGCATAAGGTTAGTACTATTACAGAAATTATATATAAGAAAAAAGAAATTGAAGATTTGTTACTGTATATAAACTCATCATATGATAACAAAGATAAGATAGAACAAAAAATAACAACTTATTTAGAAAAAGAATTAATAAAAAATAAAAAATTAAATTATGGCAACATCTGAAAATACTGAAGAAAACAAAAGTTTAGAAGAAAGAGGCGTTAAGGCTCTTGAATCAATCGCATCATCATTGGGTGATATGAATGATTGGTTTTATGATTTAGATGCCGATTTATGGCAAGAACGATTTGAGTGGTATTTAAACGAATTCTATCAAATAGCAAAAGCAAAAACAGTAGGTAATACTAATAGACCAGAAAGAGGCAGTGAGAGAATCCAAGAGAAAACAGAGGGAGACGATACAAACTCATAAACTTGGTATAATAGTTCCATATAGAGATAGACCCCAACAATTAAAAAGGTTTGTTTCTCATATGGAAGATTATCTCAAGGATGTCGAGTATGAAATCTTTATTGTTGAACAATCAGATGACAAGCCATTTAATCGTGGTAAACTTCTGAATGTTGGTTACACAATTGCATGCGAAAACGGATGTGATTACTTCGTATTCCATGATGTAGATATGTTGCCTGAAGCGGTAGATTACTCTTATACAGATAAACCAATACATCTTGCAACTCACTTACAAGAACATGATTATGAAACCACTTTTTATGATTACTTTGGTGGAGTAACCATGTTTAATAAAGAAGATTTCAAAACTATTAATGGCTTCTCTAATGAATATTGGGGTTGGGGTTTTGAGGATGATGATTTATTAGTTAGGTGTTTACAATCAGATTTGGAATTAGATACTGAAACTACTCGTCAAGATGATATTAAGGAATTTGAAGCATTTCAATTTGAGGGATATAATTCTTATATAACCCTTTCATCAAAAAATACCTCATTACTTGAAGATGATTTTTCCATTTCAGTTTTAGTAAAACCACAAGGAGTTAAATTTAACGAAAATAAAGATTATGATGAACTACCAATTATTTCTATACCAGGTCATAACATTGGATTATTTTACAATTCCTTTCGTAGATTCTTTTGTCAAACTTACGATGTAAACAAAAAACCATATTCGATTTCTACTGATATTATTGGTGAACGCTGGGTTCATTTAACAATGGTTTATTCCGATAAAAATTTATCATTTTATATAGATGGTGAATTATTGGAAACTCAAAAAATTGATACTGATATTCTTCAACTATCTACTGATGAAATTTTCATAGGTGCTGCCAACGGAAAGAAAACTAATACTGATTTTTTCTATGGTCTAATTGGTGGTGTTGAAATATATGATATTGGATTAACCTCAAAAGAAGTAAAGGAAATTTCACAAAATCCACTTAAACCAAAAGTACGAAATTTTGGAGATTTTAAATCAGCCGAATATCTATATTCTCAAATTTTACCTCAATTATCCAATGGGGAAACTTGTATTGATTTGGGTGGAGAATATTCTATAAATTTAGAAAATATATATTTATATAAAGATGAACAATCCTTCACTACTTTCTTACCAAAACCACATCGTAGGAACAGTAGATTTAAATCGTTAAAACATAAATCTAATGCATCAATTGGTAATAAGTGGGTTCATAGAGAAACTCGTAAAAACCAACTAAAATATTATAATGATGTCAGACACGATTTGATTGATTTTAGAATAGATGGATTAAACACACTTCGATATAAAAATATTTCAGAAGAAATGATAACAGATACAACTACTAAAATATCAGTAGAGTTATGATATACCAACCCGAAATAGGAATGATTGCTGGTAACTTTGATGTAATCCATCCTGGTTACATTGAGTTATTTAAAGAAATAAATGATAATTGTAAAAAACAATACATATTCTTACATGATGACCCGACAATCGAACGACCTGAAAAATTAAAACCAATTCTCTCAGTTGAGGAACGAAAAGAAATGTTAAAACACTTCTTTATAAATCCAACTTTTTTAAGTTACAATACTGAAGAAGAATTGATGGTGTTATTACGGGCAGTTAATCCAGATGTTAGATTCTTGGGTGATGATTATATCAATAAAGATTATACTGGTAAAGAATTAGGAATTCAAATCCATTGGATAAATCGTTCCCACGGTTGGAGTACTACCAAGTTTAAAAAAGCAATAGCAGAATCAGTAAAATGAAATTAGGAGTTTGTGTACCGTACAGAAATAGAGAAGCTCACCTAAAAGAGTTTGTACCAACGATTGGTAAATACCTTGAAGAGCAAGGTATTGATTATCATATATACTTTGGTCATCAAGTAGATGATAAACTTTTTAATCGTGGTGCAATGAAAAACATTGCAGCTAAACATGCTTTCGAAGACGGATGTGATTACATAGTATGGCATGATATTGATATGATACCTGAAGGAGGATGTGATTACTCGTTTCCAACAGATAATCCGATTCACATTGCAACTAATATTTCTCAGATGAACTATGAACTAAAGTATGAAGAATACTTTGGAGGTGCAATTCTTTTCTCAAAAGAACAAGTTGAAAGAACTAATGGATATTCCAATGATTATTGGGATTGGGGAATGGAAGATGATGATTTGTTTTGGAGATGTAACTTAGAAGGTTATGTTGATAATCGTTATATGGATTTTAAGGGTACCGAGAGAGATTATCTTTCTTTCAATGGTAAATCATCTTATGTACAAATTCCATGTACTCGAAAACTCCGAAATTTAACTTCTCGTTCTCATACCATTTCAGTATTAGTTCGTGCACATCAACAAGAAGAAAAGGTTCCAATTTGGTTAGTAGGTGATACTGAAAGACGATTTTGTGAATATCCAATTCTTCGTAGACCAGGATTTGACTACGGTCTAAGTTATAATAATTCTCGTGCATATACCGCACAACTTTGGAATAATAGTAAAGAACATTTATATCAATGGATGAAGAGATATGAGAATCAATGGACATGGATAACCCTTGTAGTTGATGATAATAATATCCATTTATATATGAATGGTAAAGAATCGGATTCTCGTTGGGGAACTGGTACACCTTCGCCTCAAACTTTCGAAGGAATGTTAAAGAGGTATGGAAATGTAGATTATTATTTAGGAACCACTACTTCGGTTGCAGATGATGATATTTCTAAATGGTTTAAAGGTGATATTGCTGATTTAAAAATGTGGGATAGAGCTCTAACTTCATATGAAGTATCTGAACTTTCTAATAATCCAAGTAATGATGGGTTATCCCTACATTATGATTTCAAAGATGGGTTAGTGTTGGATAAAACCAACAATGGAAACGATGGAATTTCCTATAATTGTGAAATAAATTCAGAAGAAATACAAATACCATACACCGCAGTACCTCATAGAATTCCTGGTAGATTAAAATGTTTACCTCACGAAGACGAAGGATTGATAAATGTAGGTGGGGTTGATAAGTGGGCAAAGGGTGAAACTACCGCTAGAAACGAACGAAGATTTGTACACCAAATGCAACAGGGTAAGTGGGATTATAAATCCGATGGAATAAATTCGTTAAAATATCAATTAGTTGGTAAGGATGAAATATCATCGAAAGCAACCATGTTAAATGTTACTCTATGAGTCAATTACAAGACGTAAAAAATAAATTAGATAAAGTAGGTTGTGGTTTTTGTTTAGCAAAGTGGACTCAAGTTACGATGCATCTTGGATTAGGCATGACACATTCGTGTCACCACCCTGCTCCTCATAAAATTCCATTAAGAGAAATTAGAAAAAATCCATCTGCACTACATAATACTCGTTTTAAGAAACAAAAACGAAAAGAAATGTTAGAGGGTAAACGACCCGATGAGTGTAACTATTGTTGGAATGTAGAAGATAATTCAGATTCATTTTCAGATAGAACTTTTAAATCATCAGAACCGTGGTCATTATCTGAATACGATAAAATAAAAGATTCACATTGGAAAACTGATTTCAATCCAAAGTATGTTGAGGTTTCGTTTTCCAACACTTGTAACTTTGCATGTGCATATTGTGGTCCTCAATATTCTTCAAAATGGGTAGAGGAGATTGAAAAACACGGTCCTTATAAGACATCTACAAACTATAATCAAATTGATTCTTTGAGAGAGAAAGGTGAGATGCCTTATAAACAATCTGACGAAAACCCCTATGTAGATGCGTTTTGGGAATGGTGGCCTGATTTATATAAAGATTTACATACTTTTAGAATTACAGGTGGTGAACCGTTACTTTCTAAAGATACTTTTAAAGTATTGGAATATATTCAAGAAAATTGGGAACAAAATCCAAACTTATCTTTGGCTATTAATACTAATATGAATGTGCCTGAAAAGTTGATGAATCGTTTTATTGAATTATGCCAAGATTTATCTAACAACAATAAAGTAAGAGAACTTATTATCTTTACTTCAGTCGAAGGAACGGATAAACAGGCGGAATATACTCGTTTTGGGTTGAATTATGAAACCTTTTGGACTAATGTGGATACTTTCCTCACCGAACTTCCAAAGATGACTATAAACATCATGGCAACCTTTAACGCGTTATCGGTATTTACTTATAGTGATTTAATTGATAGAGTTTTTGAGATGAAAAAGAAACATCAAAACAATGAAAGATATTGGGTATCTGCTATTCAATTGGATACCTCATATCTTAGATGGCCATCTCATTTATCTGTTAAGATTTTAGATGATGAACATAAAGAGTTGATATTAGAATCAGCAGAAAAAGCACTTTACTATGGTATTAAAGAGTACAAGCACGATAATTATGGATTCTCTAATGTAGAGATTCAAAAGATAAAACGAATCTATGATTATGCAATTGGTAAAAGTATGTTTTCAACTGAAAAGTTTAGACAAGATTTTATTAAATTTGTTGATGAGTATGATACTCGTAGAGGAACTAACTTCATAGAAACATTTCCACAATTAAAAGAATTTTATGCTAGAAATAAGAAAGGGTAATCCTTGGGTATTTTGGCCAAGTAGTATTTGTGATACCTTTCCAACAGACCCTGCAAATAAAAAACTGAATGGTAAACATTCTTTTAAAGTAGAATTTGATTTTACTCTATTAGATGAATCAAACATCAAAAAAACAATATTTTCAATGTTACCAATGTATTCTGGCTTCGATGTTGATAATGGATGTGATATTTTCCTATATAATACTGGAGAAACTCATACCAAAGTTTTACCAAAAACTATTGAGATTGGTAAAAAAACGAATATAAAATTTGAATATATTTATGGTAAAGAAATTACTTTTTGTGTAAACAATCAAGAATTAGTTTCAGTCAAATTAAATGAAAGTGAATTAGGTTTTGATGAATCACCTCATATTATCTTTGGGGCAGGTAACTTCCCAAAAAACGGATTCAATTTAAATTACACCGATTTTAATTTACACAACTTTAAATTAGAAGTAGATGGTGAGTTATTATCACATCACACCTTTGAAAAATTTATACATGATAAATCGTATGATGTGACCGGAAACTGTAATTTCATACACAAATTATAAAACTATGGCAAACGAATTAGCAGAATGGAGAGATGAACACTTAAACACGATAAGTAAATCATTTTGTGCAGCAAAATGGTATAATGCATCTTTACACTTAGGTCACGGGTTTACTAACTCATGTCACTTACCACTTCCTCATCCAATTGATTTAGAGGAAATAAAAACCAACCCATCTGCACTACACAATACAGACCACAAAAAGATAGCACGAAAAATGATGTTGGAAGGAACTCGTCCCGCAGAATGTTCTTACTGTTGGAAGGTAGAAGATATTGGTAGAGATTCTATTGCTGATAGAATTTATAAATCACGAATTTACTCACCAGAAGAAATTTCTAAATTAAAAGACACCCCGTGGGATGCTGATGTAAATCTTAAAACAGTAGAAGTATCGTTTGATAGAACTTGTAATTTCGCATGTTCATATTGTAATAGTGGATATTCAACCGCATGGGGTAAAGACATCGAAGAAAACGGAGCATATCAAAAATTTAAAACTTCTTCTGCTGGAGCATATTACGCGGATGGTAGTTGGGCAGAACCATTTGGTAAAAATAGTAAAGATAATCCATATGTAGCTGCCTTTTTAGAATGGTGGCCGGAACTTTCACAAGAATTACAAGAAGTTAGAATTACAGGTGGTGAACCCTCTGCATCATTTAACTTTTGGAATTTTTTAGACCAAGTAAAAAAATACCCATCTCCAAATTTAAGATTAGCAGTAAATTCTAACTTAGGGGTACCTGATAAACTAATTGATAAATTGATAAAAACAACTCATGAAATTGATGTTAAAGAATTTGATTTATATACTTCAAATGAATCAATGGGTAATCATGCAGAGTATATTAGAGATGGTTTAATTTACCCAACTTGGCGAAAAAATTTAGTAAGAATAATTGAAGAAGGTAATGTAAATCAAGTTATTGTTATGATGACAATTAATTCATTGTGTTTGGTATCTATTACTGAATTTATGGATGATATGTTAGAACTTAAAGCAAAATATGGTTGGAATAAACCACTTATTGATTTGAATATTCTCAGATGGCCTGCATTTATGTCTCCATTAAATTTACCAGATGATATTAAGGCAACATTGCATAAGAAGTTATTTGATTGGTTTGAAATTAATAAAAATAATGATTTACTTGCAATTCATGAGAAGGCACAGATTCAAAGATTGATTGATTATATTGAAGTAGTAGATCAGGGTCACACCAAAACAGAAGATGAAAAAGAATTGCACTTCCATGATTTCAAATCATTCTATGAACAATATGATAAAAGACGCGGTAAAAACTTTGTAGAAACTTTTCCAGAATTAGCAGAATGGTATGATACACTAGAAGTTGATTATACTATTGGTGATGTTGAAGTTACTGCTGGTCATATTACTCATTTTGAAGTAGAAGAGTACGAGCCAGATATTGTTCGTAAGAAAAAAGAAGGTATACCTACTTGGGAAGATACTGAAGATTTTAAAAATAAAAATTGGAAAAAAGTAAAATTACCAAGATAATGATAACTTTATATTTTGATGATTTACAAGAAATAAGAAATTGTTTTGATGAAAACGAAGTTTATGATAGTGGTATGCCTCGAATTACTACAGCTCCATATGCTAACGAATTAAAACACTTAATGGTCTATTATCAATCAATAACTCGTATTGATTCTACTATATTATTTGATGATGTTATATATGATATCAATTTAACAGATGATATGCAATCTATTAATAGTAAATATATAGTACCAATTGGTGTTAATCAATCAACAAATGAATGGATTGGTGGTGAGCTTGCAGAAAATGAAACATGTAAGTCATTTATAAATATTTTTGATAAAATATCACATGAATTACTATATGATTTAAGGATTGGTAAGGCATTTTTAATGATTGATAACTCACTAGAAGGATATCATGATGACAGTGTATTTGATTTTCTAACATACAATGCTATTGCTAGAGATATTTCACCCAATCAAATAATTTATGTAACTGGTAATTTAAATATTGAAAACAGGTTAAAACTATGGACGTTAAAAAATCCACGCAAAGAGAGTATTCATGTAATACCATATTCTCACTTTGAATTTGATATTGGAAATAAAAAAAGAATCATGTTGGAAAATGGTGATGATACTTTATTGAATTTTAAACAATATTACGAATATAAGAAAGAAAATATAGATGATATAAAACTATATAATTATTTAAATAAAAAACCAAGAAACCATAGAATATTTTTTTATGATGCTTTGATACAATGGAATCTACTTAGCTCTGGTTTAGTTAGTATGAATAAAGCAAATGAACAGGAAGATATTTTATTAGATTATAATATTAAAACAAAACAAGAACTTGAAGTATTAAATAGAAATTTACCTACATATGCATATGATATCAGTAATGAAGTTGAACCATTCAGTCATTACATGTATAATTTTAGTGTAAAAGAAACTTTAAATTCATGGATAAGTGTAGTTAGTGAAACTCATTTTGGTGATAATCAAAAAACTATATTTTTAAGTGAAAAGACATTTAAAGCTATAGCAAATGAACAACCATTTGTTATTCTTGGTAATAAGGGTAGTTTAAAAGAATTACATAATTATGGTTATAAAACATTTCACCCATTAATAGATGAAACATATGATGAGCTTACTACTATCGATAGAATGGACGCTATCATAAGACTATTATTGGATTTTTCAAATAGAGATAATAAATTAGAATGGCTACACTGGATGGGTCCTACGTTAAAACATAATTCACACACATTAATGTTTAATACCTTGTTTAAACCACCAAAAAGTTTTCACATGATTAATGAATTACTAAATTCATAATATGGAAGTATTTAATTTTATATATAATTACTATACACCATATGGAATACTTCCAAACGGACTATCATCAGATGATTTGTATTCTATTATGCGAAACTCAATCAATGAATATGAGTCAAGTCATTATATTTCGGATTTTAAAAATTATTTAGAAAATCACGAAAGTTTAAAATATGATACTAAGTTAATATCTCCGGTTTTCTTTAGCTCTGCTAAGTTCAATAATGGAACGTGTAATTTTTTTGTAGTTGATGATTTTAATAATAAATCTATTGATATTTCATATGAAACACTCAATACGTTGAGAGAATGGAACTTATGGGATAATTTTTTTATAATTTTAATAAACTTTGATTCAACTATAAGTTCAGATAAACTAGATGAACTTAAAAAATTTAAATCAGAAAATCGCATCAATAAGAATAAAATAATTTATATTTCAGATATAAAACCAAAATCAAATATTCAATGGAGGTTCGTACATGCTTATAAATCAGACTTATCTAACGATGTTATTCTAAAAAAAATATATAATAAAGTTGTAGATATTAACGAAACAAAATTTATATGAAAATATTAATCACAGGTGGAGCCGGTTTCTTAGGTTCGGTTATAACAGAAAAACTTTTAAATTCAAATCACGAAGTTACAGTTTTAGATAACATGATGTACAATCAAACATCATCAATAGTTTATGCTCATAATAAATTATTTAACTTTGTATATGGTGATGTCAGAGATACTGAACTTCTAAAGAAATTAGTTTTAAAAAACGATTTAATTATTCCACTTGCAGCAATTGTTGGATTTCCTGCATGTGAACGAGATAAAGAATTAGCAACAGCAATAAACTACGAACATGTTAGAGTAGTTTGTGAGGTAGCAAAAGAAAATAACAAAAGGGTGGTTTACCCGAACACCAATAGTGGGTATGGGATAGGAGATAATGGGGAGTGTACTGAAGAAAGTCCACTTAACCCCATTTCACATTATGGTGTTACCAAAGTTAATGCTGAGAGAGAAGTATTAGGAATCGGTGGAATTTCGTTAAGACTTGCCACCGTATTTGGAA
>Ga0209653_1003244_pt1 | contig 11268 bp, 11 predicted proteins | sample SaaInl6LU_22_DNA_FD_184644 | JGI IMG/M metagenome (GOLD analysis project Ga0209653, IMG submission 184644) | Marine microbial communities from expanding oxygen minimum zones in the Saanich Inlet - ESP_116LU_22_DNA (SPAdes) (version 2) | ecosystem: Environmental > Aquatic > Marine > Intertidal... | reverse complement strand
GTTGTCTCCCATACATCAATGGCAGTTCTTGTATGACGCCGATGGAAACTGTTTGGTCGATCGCATATACAGAATGGAATCGTTTGATGCCCATTTTGAAGATGCGTGTCGTATCATAGGGGTCGAACCCCCGGAAAGAAAAACACACAAAAATAAAGCCACGAAAGGGTCGTGGAAAGATCGGTACGATGATGAATCATTGGCCTTCGCCACCAAAATCGTCGAGAAAGATATTAGGCTATTTGGGTATTAGGGTTCCTGGAAAATCTTTCTTGCATCCCTCGTAATCTACTTTGTCTTACCATGGGAGGGTTTTGCATTTTATTTTGTCTTACCATGGGAGGGTTTTGCATTTTATTTTGTCTTACCATGGGAGGGTTTTGTATTTTATTTTGTCTTACCATGGGAGGGTTTTGCATTCTATTTTGAGATAATTTTTTCTGTCTGTTTCTCAAATCTATAACTTGTCTTTCACGTAATGGCTTTCCAGTTCCTTCCCAACCTGTTTCAAATTTAGGATTATTCGGATACCGTTTTTTTGAAACATTTTTTTGTGTAAGTTGTCTTTGTCTCTTTGCAAGGCGATTAGCACGGGCTTGTTTTTGTTCTTGTGCTTGTCGTCTCCGTATATTGTTTGCGTTCGGTGGACCTTTATTGTTAGTGTTAGGTTTTGTTAAATTTGGTTTAGGTTTAAGATCTGACATATTTGTCGATGTCGTATTAACTTGTCGTTTGAGAGAACCTTTAAATATAGTTCGATTTACATACGCAGATATAGGAGTTTTTCCTGTTATTTTCGTGCCATTTTTATTCGAGTTATGCGGAAACCAATCGTGTTCTTTTGTCAAAGGGCGGTACATCATTACATTTACGTTTGTGTTCCAACCCTTTTTGAATTGTTTGATCCCAGCCAGTGCAATATTAATAGATTTGGGTGGAAAATCCGCTGCTTTACATTCATCATTTATATTTCCAAGCACTTGAATATTCTTACCATTTGCTCCTAATATAGTTGATACATTTTTCCCATTTTCTCCTGTTATTTTTGACGGTAAAATAATAGTATCTGTAGTGCTTTCGAAAATGAACCTCGGTAACAAATTATATGTATTGGCTTTATTGATAACTTTTTTACCAACTTGTGCTTCCCCAGTTGAATAAATCCTATTATTTTCGAAAAGTGCATAAAAAAACATGTACATCATCCCCGCCATTCTGTCACCTGTGACTGCTATTGAATTACTTCTCATAGCATATAAAATAATGTTTAAATCGCCAAGAGTTTTAAAAATTCCCTTCGAGATTCCTTTTTTGTCAATCGTCTGAATTTGAGATGCAGATAAAACGGGACTTATGTCCATTTTTTTATTCGAACCAGGTGTGTCAAGAAAAATACTGATATTTCCATTATTAGAAAGAAGGTATTTATATTTTAGTATTGTATTGTTATTGTAATTGAGATTTACTTTAAAACTACTATTAAAGTTAAGTATATATACTTGTACTAAGTCCCTTAAAATTTGGTCGTGATATTTCCATTTAACAAGATCGTAAATCGCAGATATTAACGTTTTTATTTCCTTAATGGAACGATATGTTTCATTATCAACAACATCATTAACAATGTTAATTGCTAAATCGTGTACAACGTTTCTAAAACCAGATACCTGACTACTAGGTAACATAGTTCCTAGATCTGCAAGTAGGGGAATAGAAATATCAAATTTATGTTGACTCGTTTTATTATTTTTATTATTTCCTGGTTTTTCAAATTTCATATTTTTCAAACCACCTATTACTTTTAAACTACTACCTTTACTCGTTTGATCAAATGAAATAGAATGTGATGCTCCTCCTAATAATGTTTTGATAATGTTTGTTTTAACCTTATTTATGTTATTGTACATGTCTTTATTCTTTCGAATCGCGGTACATATAAATTTAGTCTCGTCGATTTTTTTATTTTGACCGAGCCCCTCTTCCAATGGAAGAAAAATATTTTCAAGGGCAGAATATTCGGGGGCACGAATATTTTTCTTCTTTTCTCTTAAATACACGACAATTTTTCCTGTCATTTCTTCTTTTAGCTCGCTATGTAACCATGTTACGTGTTCTACCCACCCTTTGAACAAATGAACTGAGAGTATTTTTTCGTGTTTATATAATGAAGGAACCTTACCACCTCTTAAAAGCGCGTGTAACGTATGCGCGCTTACACTAGATGTTGAATTAGCGTAATCGTGTACGTAATCACAAAATAATATGACTAAGAAATTTAAGACATCGTTACTCTCCGTGAATGTAACATTCATTTCATTTATTGTCATCGTTTTTTGAATAGACGTCAATTCTCTCGTACCAAATTCATTCTGTTGAATTTCAAGAAAATAATTTAATATAACGAAAATAATTATATACAACAAGTTACCCCTCACGTCTTGAGGTTTTTCGGATAAATTTGGGGTTTTAAATTTCACAACTCGTTTCGAAAAGAACTTACTCATTTTTTTTAAGTCATGTGTGGCATTTTTATATTCATTTTTTTTAATATTATTCGAAGAAGCTCTGGTTAAATTGTTTTCGATCTGGTATGGTGTCAAAAATTTCATCCAATTTAATCCATAGTTATTGTTGTTAGTGTTGTTTTGTTTACCGTTATTTCTTCTGTTATTGATATTCATTGGCTTCGTTTGACTATTCACACCAGGGTTTCTCTTAGGTGGACGTATAGCTCTTCGCACACTACCACGGGTAGTTGGCATCTTATTATAATTATTATTTTTATTCATCAAGATAATGGATCTGAAGATTGACGGGAAAACCGAATAGTTCAAGATAACCTGTGGATTTTGTAATGAACTTTGGAGCGCGTTAAAAAAATAATAATCTTGGTATATAATACAATGCAACAAAAACCCTGCAAAAGGCCCAACCAAGTTCGCAACCCGGCTACCGGACGTTGCATCGATAGAGCCCGCCTCCGTCGTCAAGTGGCTAAGAAGCCCGCTGCTAAGAAGCCCGCTGGATGTAAAAAGCCCAACCAAGTTCGCAACCCCGCTACCGGACGTTGCATCGATGCCGCCCGCCTCCGTCGCCAAGCGGCAAAGAAACCCGTTGCCAAGAAACCTTCTCCCAAAAAGTCGCCTAGTCCCGTCAAGAAGTCTTCTCCTAAGGCCCCTAGTCCATTCCTGCGTCTTCCCGGTATGACGTGGAAGCAGACGTGCCGCGCGACTGCGGTCAACAAGTGTAGGTCTCCTTGCAGTGTCATTCGTCTTCCCAACGGCAAGCAAATGTGCACACAGGTAAAGAAGCCCGCCAAGCTTCCAACGAAACGCACCATGTACGCTCTCGCGCGCATGGCTTAGATGACTAAATCGAAATATTCGCGTTCGAGACGTCTTCTACACATCGCATACGACGGATCGCTCAGCGATTTTTTCACTTGTCGACTTATAATACGTACTTTTTCTAAAATGTCTGGTCTGTTATGACGAATATACCAGACTTTCCAATCATCATACCCCATTTTGACTACGCGCTCAACTTCCCGCATGGTCAAACCGTAGGATGCCCCCGAATGTAATTTGCGAATATCTGCTCGTTCGTATAATTGTCGCATATCAAATGTACCAAGTTGTCCATACATGAAACTAGACACCTCGTTATTCTTAAGGTAATCGTAAAGTCCGCAATCGATGACGGCGTTATATCCATCGAGAACAGAAATCCTCCATAACCAATCTATTATTATATTAAAGTCGGATTCTTCAAGTCGTTTCATATATTACGCAATACCCAAAACTTTAAAACAATTTTTCACCTAAAGAGCGAATAACTTAGAAGTATAAAATAACAACGATGATGCTCACGCAAACCAAAAAAAATTTCCTCAAGAAGATCTCCGGTGGCCTCCATGCCCTCATGGCGACCACCTATACTGCCGATGAAATCGCGGTTAACCCGGAATGCGACATCGAAGAATACATCGCGGAACATCTCCTCGTTCGCGAGAACAGTGCGATAGGAGAAGAGCGCGCGTGGTTTTCAGAGCAGAAGTTTGACAACTTCATCGACACCGAAAGCGACGACCTCATCACCGACGTGTTACACCATATGGACGACATCGATATGCCTTTGTGGAGAGTTTTCGACGAAGCCAGCATGCATCCTGATGATTTCACCGAAGAAGAAATTTCATTCGTTGAAATGATCAAGAGCGAGAAGATGAGAACTTTTATTTCATTTTTCCTTTACTAAAAACAAAATAGGATAGTTTTAGAGTTTTTAATTTTTATATAATAATGTTTTGTACTTGCATCGACCAAGGAACCGTAGGAATCGTCCAATCTTGCGGTAAATATCGCCGTCACGCCAACCCCGGATTTACTTGTTTATGGCCCTGTTATTTTGAATCTCTCGCCGGTACCGTCTCTATGCGCGTACAACAAATCGACGTAGTGTGCGAAACAAAAACGAGCGATAACGTATTCGTTAATGTTGTTGTCAGTGTACAATACAAAATTCTCCCCGAACGTATTTATGAATCTTTTTACAGCCTCACAGATTCACAGGCTCAAATCCGATCATACGTATTTGATGTCGTCCGTAGTAGCGTCCCTAAGATGAAATTAGATGATGTCTTCATGCTTAAAGAAAATCTCGCAAATGATGTGAAAAATGAATTAATCAAGATCATGCACAATTTTGGATATGAAATTCTTCAGGCGCTCGTGACAGATATAGTTCCAGATGAGAAAGTGAAGCGCGCGATGAACGAAATAAATGCCGCACAGAGAAATCGCATGGCAGCCCAGGACAAGGCTGAGGCTGAAAAAATTATGATAGTGAAAGCGGCTGAAGCTGACGCGGAGGCTAAATATCTCGCAGGTGTTGGTATTGCTCGTCAAAGACAGGCTATTGTCAGCGGTATACAAGAGAGTATGTCAGCTTTCAATCAAAAGTTTGACACCTTAAATCCACAAACAGTCATGGATATGATCATAGTCACACAATATTTCGATACCTTGAAGGACATAGGTAGTCATTCCAAAACAAACACTATTTTTATACCCAGTGATACAGGGGACGTGGGAAAGATAGCATCACAAATGCGCAATGGGTTGTTACAAGCGCAGACGATGACGAGAGATTAGTTTAAAACGTAGCGTGTTATTACCATTAATGTCAGAGCATTTCGAAGGGTGTGAGTTCATTCCGGTTACAGCGTATGAAGATAGGGGTAAACTAGACAAAAAAGCATTTCAAAAAGATTCAGCGTGCAAATTGGAATTTGTTCGTATTTTTCATGATTCCAATTGGCAACTGGGTGCCATAGTGAAGAGTATCAAAACAAAGAAGACATACGACATCATACTGAGTGCGTTAAAGACGGACACCCCCGATGATCCCGATTGGAATTTACACGAAATGACGAATGCGAACGAAGCCCGTAGCAAGGAACTTGGCACTGACTTGATTTCAAAAATTGAGAAATATATAGACAAAGAAGATAATGATTGGTTTGTGTCGTGTAAGATATCGAGAGGGAAGGTCTTTCTCAATACAAAAGATGACTGGGTTCAGGTGAAGATGGAATATGTGAACTTGTATTGATTATGTATATTTTCCTTTGTGATTATACTTTATTCGATGGTGGTAAATGCAAGACCCCATACATTTGGATCTCGTAACGTTGGTGGGAAGAATAGATACTCTTTCACAATGGTATTAACTAAGTCGCATCTCTTTTGGATATGAACAAGATAACCCTATACAGTATGAGACGCAACACAATGTACATAATCAACATACGTCAAAAACACGATCATGTAACTATGATTCGCAACCGCATTCCTCGTGTGACACCCGAACAGTTCATTATATTTAGTTCAAAATGTTTTTAAATGTATATTATATGATAGTTACTTCAGATAACTTGAACAATTCATCATCTGAACAAATAACAAGAGATATAGACTTGGTATATAATCCGTTTAATGATTTTCATGTTGAGACTCCTACACCGACTGAAACCGTTACGCCATCTGAAACCCCCACATCGACTGAAACCGTTACACCGACTGAAACACCAGACTCGTTTCCAAGAATCGTCTCGAGAACAGATAATGATACCCGAGAGGGCTTCCTCGATCTCGACGTAAAAACGCCGATTCAATTCAAAGGGATTGCTATACATTTCAACATATCGAACATTTCTGAAGAAAAGAATACATTGACCCCTGTCGCGGGTACGTTACAAGATTGTGATCTCAAAACCAGATACGCCATCGTATCGACGAATGATACAATCATCCCATTTGGTAACATATTCGAGTACGTCGAGCAGGGTGATTTTTATAGAATGTCTTTTTTACGTATTAAGGATGAGTCTGTGATTACAAACGGTAATGTTCGGGTCATTTTTTTCAACGACGGTAAAACAGAATATATTTTCGACACAGTGTATGTACAAGGCGACACAATAGTTCCCCCGATTCCAACCCCGACACCCACACAGACACACACGAATACGGCAACATACACCCCCACAGTGACCACGACGGTGACCATCACCCATCCCACACCAACCCCTACGATGTCATTGACACCGACGATAACAGAAACATACACCACCACCGTGACCACGACGGTGACCATCACCCATCCCACACCAACCCCTACGATGTCATTGACACCGACGATAACAGAAACATACACCCCCACCGTGACCACGACGGTGACCATCACCCATCCCACACCAACCCCTACGATGACCACGACATACACTCCAACTGCGTCTGCGACGTGTACACCATCGTATACGATAACATTTTCGGACGTACCATTGTCCGATTTCTTCAATGCGGGGAAACACCCGGTGGTTTTCATTCAAGAAAAGGAATTACTTCTCATAGACCGTTCGTGATGATACCATCTACAGCATGTGCGCGCATATGACGCATCTCTATGGGATCTTTATGTGTATACGTGAACACGAATATATTACGAGTCTTACAAAAATCTATGAACAATGGATTCAGGCACGTCCAATGAACCATCACCATGTCGAACCCATCCGTGATCATGTCGTACTCGCTCGGTTGAAAAAAACATTCGAAGGTTCTTCCCTTCAAAAACCGAGGGTGCATTTTCGATACCAGAGGGGCGTTAAAACTACAGAAATACACGTTTGATACGTCTAAGAACTTAAAGAACTTTTCGAGTGCCGGTACGATGTTGTAATCATTTCCTTTGATGTCTATGAAAAGCATTTTTTCTTGTATGAACGGTACACGCGCGTATAGGTCGTCGAGTGAAATAATATTGTATAGTTTTAATTCGTCGTAACACAGATTCTTTATCCAGTTATCGTGAAGCGTCAGATCATGATGTAGGACAATTTCCCCGGATTTACACAGTTGTACGTCTATTTCGACCCCATCATATTCGGGTGAAAACACCGCACGATGAATGGCTTCTTGACTGTTATCTCTGAACATCTTCGACACGCCTCTGTGTGCGATGTACAGCATTATCATGTGCTCTTAAATTTTGTGAGCAACGCGGCTTTCACCTCGTCAGTCGGAGCAAACCAACATTTCTTCACTGGATCCCATTTGGCACCCATGCGCTTTGCGATATCTTTCTCTTGAAAGGGTACGTTGAAATAATCCTTTTCCGCTCTCGGTTTCATCGTCTTCGAGACCAAGGGACATATACTCCCAGATAACATCCGCATGATTGAAACCCCCTTTTCTTTTGCGATATGCTTCACGATCTGTTCCAAATCCTTCGCGTCTTCTGATGCTCTGTGCTTTTCGACGTAATCTTCTTGAAAAAGGTGACGATACACGGACTGAAGATTACCCTTTTCCGCACCGGAGTGACGCTTCAGGAATTGTAATGAATCACCGACGTATATGTTGTCGTAATTCCCTGGAAAATATCTCGCGATGTGCGCCCTGAGAACCTTCAAGTCGAACTGTGTGGCGTTATGGGCGACGAGGAGCGTCGCCTCGTGGTTCGCATCGGGTGCTGTCCAATCCAAAAATGCTTTAAGAACTGTCCTGGTGTGAGGACAGTCTTTCACATCTTCAGTCGAAATGCCATTCACGGCAGTCGTAAAAATCGGATGCCCGGGGTTGCACAGCCTCGAAAAGGTTCCAACTTGCTCGCATACGGCCCCAATCTCGATGATGCTGTCAGCAGACGCGATGGGATAGCTTCTTTCACAAGGAGGCGATGTTTCCAAGTCAAAGAAGATGATTCGCATATTTTTTGTTTCACACGCGTATTCGGCTCGTACTTTTTCTTCGTATTCGGTGGCATTTTTTGTGTTTCGAAGTGTGTAGTCCTTGAAATACTCGAGGAAATCCATGATATATATAAGATACTATTGTTTAAATGGATTCGAGCTTCACTTTCTGAAAAGGAAGTAACGTCATTTGTTGGCTCAGATTTTGTATCTTAACCCCCCGTTCTCTCGCGTAATTATATAGTTTGTTCAGTTCGTTCACGAGACACTCTTCTCCGTGACGAAGTGGATCGGGACGTCCTTTGTGACCACCGTAAAAGTAATCGTCTTTTGAATGATTATACATCATGTCGCACCCGATGACATAAATCTTTTCGGCGCCATCTTGTTCGATGAGCATGTATATGGTATCGATCATCATAGTGAACGATTTTTGCCACGTGATCTCGTACCTCTTTGTAGAGCCGTTATATGTCCGTCTGTAAAATTTCGGCATAAATTCGCGTGTGTCCGGCATGGCTTTCAATTGCTCGGTATTAGGAATCATTGTCCCTCGTTGTGGTAAGTCACACGGATACGTCCATATCCCTATTTCACCCGGATCGAAGAGTGCCCATGCGTTGTTTATGGGACATATTTCGAAAGATCGCTTCGCTAATTCCCGTTTGTTTCGTTTTAACCATTCGGGAACGTATGGAGCCGAACCGACGACGAGATACGGTTGTGACCAATTCTTTTTCATGTAATGCACAGCGTATGCGTTTTCGTGTTTCAACCCATTTTTCTCACAATACGTCCCCTCGTTTCGCATGATCGCATCGAGATTCCCCTCGTATTGTCGCTCAAACGCGACAATACCCATGGGGCCGGCGAATCGCAATGGTTGGTGTACGTTATGCTTTTGCGACAGCACCTCCATGAACTTCTTTAAGTACGTCCCACCCTTGGGTGCCATGAAAAACGAGTTGCTGTTGTTCTTTATCGTCACATCGATGTCGTCTACGAGATGATCGAACGATTTAAAACACTCCGTGTCGAGATCCGCGTATATCCCGCCGTGAAGTATCACCACTGCCACTCGGCAAATATCAGCCTTGACGACGTAGGATCCCTTCGTGTATTGATCCTTTATTTCTGGAAAATGTTCCGATATCATCGCGTCGCATTCATCCTTCGTCCATAACCGATATTCCCAGTTTGGATGAATCCTTTTCCAAGATTGAATGTGTTCGATGGGATATTTGTGCAACGGGATGTCATCGTGGTGTATCCATATTTGATGTATTTTCCTCGGCACACCCATTGTTATCTATCATATTTTTACATTTCGATGTAGTACGCGTCAAATAATCACCTAAAGAACGCGAAAATACTAAGTATACCAAAGCACAAAACACAATGGCTTCCAACCCCCGCACCGCTCTTCGTTTCCCTCGTTTCGAACGGTTGAATTTTACCGTCGAACAGTACCTGACCAAAGTCGAACGTGGTTACTGGAGACTTCATCATATTCAGCGCAACGATTCGACTTGGCCAGAGGATCACTACAGAGAACTCGTGGAGTCTATCTTCAACAACATCCTTACGTCTCCATTCATCGGTTCTGCTGCTTCTGAACTTGACGTGACCATCCTCGATGGTGGTCATCGCACAGAGGCCATGAGACGTTTCGTGGAAGGCAGGTACAAGATCACCTGTCCTACGACCGGTACAGACGTGTATTACCACGAACTTTCGGATGAAGACAAAGCTATTTTCAACGAAAAACCGCTGATGATGTTGATTTACCCGAATCTGACACCGATTCAAGAAGAAACGCTTTTCTTTCGCGTAAACAACTCCCTTCCGTTATCACCTGGAGAAATCATCAACGGGTACATGTCAGTCCCAATGTGTGTTCTCGCGAGACAGCTCGGAGAGAGGTTTGTAGAGAACATGCACGAGTCTTTTCGGAACTGCATCGGTGTAGGTGATCTACGAGCTGAATCATCTAACGTCATGCTGATGATCTTACGGAACTTTCAGCACGGTCGCATCGTCATTGGAGAAAAGCCATCGACTACAAAAAAAGAAGAACTGAAGAACGTGTGCGAACGTCTACGAACGATCGAGATCAACGAAGAAGCACTCACACACAATGTCGAAGTACTCTTCAATATTATTCGAGGCCGTAAGTCGGAACGCTATTTGCTCATGATTCTCCCTACCATTCAAGCCATCATGATGAACTATGGTGTCGGTTCACTAGATAACTACTCCATGGAACGCGTGCGCACGTATGCCGAACTCATATCGACATTTTTCCTTGAAATCGAGAATCCTGAATTGACGTACACGCTCAACAGGGACTACCAGAGTCTCATGCGCTCTCCCAACGATACCACCATCAGGGGTGTACAGAATCCGAGCACTCCAAACCATTGCGTGAGAAGAGCAGCTCTGTTTACAAGGTGGTTGGAGTTCAAGGACATCACACCTCCGTAAACCAAATAGTTAGAAAAAAATAGCATTGTAATAATCATCTCGCGACGTTCCACAACCCATTCTTCACGTGCCGTAATACATCCGAACGCATATCGACCTCCAACGCCTCCATCGCCCGCAGCTGCTTTTCACACGCGTCTCTCTTGGGAATACCATGTACAACATCCTCCATTCGTATGAGATGCGCGGATACATCGTCGAGTCCTTTGAATGCTTTCTCGTTTTCTCCCATCGCATCCTCCAGTCTGTATATCATACGCTTCGCGCAATCTTCCATCACGTAATCCACCATCAGCTTAAGGAATTTGCCGTCCTCGTATACGTCCAAATAATTTCCTCTGATGTTCGTGACTCTGAGATTCTTGTGTACCCCCTGGTGTGCCGCGTTGGGAAATTCTGAAAAGAATGTCAGTGGCTGTTCCGCATTCACACATTTTCTCACTATGTTTGCTATAACCTCCGGTGTCATGTGTTCGTATGTCTCGTTCGACCAGTTGACTATCTTGATATTGTTCGTAATATTGTTCGTA
>Ga0209653_1003242_pt1 | contig 11271 bp, 8 predicted proteins | sample SaaInl6LU_22_DNA_FD_184644 | JGI IMG/M metagenome (GOLD analysis project Ga0209653, IMG submission 184644) | Marine microbial communities from expanding oxygen minimum zones in the Saanich Inlet - ESP_116LU_22_DNA (SPAdes) (version 2) | ecosystem: Environmental > Aquatic > Marine > Intertidal... | reverse complement strand
TTCAAATACAACAGCGGCAGGAAGAAATATTTTGGCCGAAAATCCAAATACTACTGGCTCACTAGGCATTGCCATATCGGAAGCGGTCGAAAGAGCTGCGATGAATGAAGATACCAAGTATGCCCTAGGCAGTGTTTTGAATCATGTGAAATTACATCAAACTATTATCGGTCAGGAAGCAGTAGCACAAATGGCAAAAGCTGGAGATATGCCCGACATTGTTATTGCCCCGTTCGGAGGAGGATCAAACTTTGCCGGTTTAGCATTTCCATTTTTGCGATTAAACTTTGAAAAAGGACTAAATATCAGATGTATCGCAAGTGAACCGACTTCTTGCCCTAAATTAACACGTGGCGTATTTAGATATGACTTTGGAGATACTGTAGGCATGACACCCTTATTGCCAATGTATACCTTAGGGCATAATTTTGTTCCAGCGCCCATACACGCCGGAGGATTAAGATATCATGGCGCCGGAGTTATCGTTAGTCAATTATTGAAAGATCATTTGATTGAAGCTGTGGCACAGGATAATATTGAAGTGTTTGAGGCAGGTGTAACCTTTGCAAGGGCAGAAGGAATTATCCCAGCCCCAGAGGCAACTCATGGCATTGCTACAGCTATTGCCGAGGCTAATAAATGTAAAGAGGAAGGTGTTTCGCGCACCATACTTTTTAATTTATGCGGTCATGGCAACTTTGACATGAAAGCTTACGAGGATTATTTTGCAGGTAATATTAAAAAACATGAGTTAACATCAGCTGAAATCCAAGCTTCACTAGCTGCATTGGATACCCCAGAAATAAATTGAATACGATACCTGACCAAGTCCAAACGCCAAGCGGTGCGCCGGGCGTTTGCGTCTAAGTAAAACTGGCATTCCAATATCTGTAAACCAAAATTTAAGGTTATCAACCCTCATGTTGTCTCCTTACTAATTCGTAAGTAGTCAAGATGACATTGAAATAAGACAACGTACAGAGTATTTAATAAATATTGCATGCCGGTAGAAGTCAAAGCATTTTAAATCTCCACTTCGCGGATACTGTTCGGTTATTTTTCATGCATCACTAACAATTGATTTAAATATTGTTTCTCTTAAAATTTTCTAAAAACAATTCTAACTAAATCATTTTATTTTACTTTGCAATCCTTATCGAGAAATTAAAACTAAATCAATATTTCACCATGACAACATTTTCTAAAAATTGCGCTCTTCTATTCGGAATGTTATTCGTTGCAATGACTTCTTTTTCACAAGAAGAAGGGTCTAATTACGATTACAATGAAGCCTTTGGCAATCATTTTTACACTAAAAACGCTACGGATACACGCTCAGCCAGTGGTCAGCCTGGTCATGCCTATTGGCAAAACAGTGCCAGCTATAACATTGCCGTTCGCCTGGACGATGCCGCCAAAAAACTAACTGGTACTGAAACAATTACCTATACTAACAACAGTCCAGACCGCTTGGATTTCTTGTGGATGCAACTAGACCAAAATCTATTCGAAAAAGATTCTAGAGGGAATGCTATTATTCCCCTAAGAGGTAGCCGCAACGGTGCCAAAGGTCAAGAATTTGACGGAGGCTATGACATCACTTCAGTGAGAATGCTAACTGGTAAAGGCCGTAAAAGTACTGCGGTCGATTTGACGTATCGTATCGTTGATACCCGTATGCAAATCGACTTGCCCAAAGGATTAGACGCCAGAGGCGGACAAATTACCTTAAAAATAGATTATTCATTCACTTCACCCGACTATGGCTCAGACCGTATGGGTGTGCTCGCCACGGAAAACGGCAACCTCTATACTGTTGCCCAGTGGTATCCAAGAATGTGCGTCTATGACGACGTCTATGGATGGAACACCTTACCCTATCTGGGCGCTGGGGAGTTTTACTTAGAGTATGGCGATTTTAACCTAGAAATCACCGTTCCTGCAAGTCATATCGTTGTGGCATCGGGTGAACTTCAAAATCCATCCGAGGTCTATACCAAGACTCAATTGAATCGCTGGGCAGCCGCCGCAAAAAGCGATACAACAGTAATGATTAGATCGGCCGAAGAAGTAACAGATCCCAACTCAAGACCCTCTGGATCTTCCGAATTAACTTGGAAATTTAAAATGAACAATGCCAGAGATGTGGCATGGGCTTCATCGGCTGCCTTTATCCTCGACGCTTCTCGTATTAATTTACCTAGCGGTAAGACAAGCATGGCAATTTCGGCCTACCCCGTTGAAAGTGACGGGCAAGATGCATGGGGTCGTTCCACTGAATATGTGAAAGGTTCAATAGAACATTATTCAAAAATGTGGTTAGAATATCCTTACCCGGCGGCAGTCAATGTTGCTGGAATCGTTGGAGGCATGGAATACCCTGGAATTGTATTTTGTAGTTATAGATCTAAAAACGGCAGACTTTGGGGCGTTACAGACCACGAATTTGGACACATTTGGTTCCCAATGATCGTTGGTTCGAATGAACGTTTGTTTGCTTGGATGGACGAAGGATTCAACACTTTTATCAATTCTTTGAGTTCTGCTGAATTCAATAATGGAGAATACAAAGATCCTGAAATGAATATGCACCAATATTCTACGGTATTGACCAATGATAATCTAGAACCAATCATCAGTGCTCCAGACAACTTGAAAGAACGCAATTTAGGATTATTAGCTTACCTGAAGCCAGGTGTGGGCTTGACCATGCTAAGAGAGCAGGTGCTCGGCGAAGAGCGTTTTGACAAGGCTTTTCGTACCTACGTAGAGCGCTGGGCCTACAAGCATCCAATGCCCGACGATTTCTTTAGAACTATGGAAAATGTTTCAGGCGAAGATTTGTCGTGGTTTTGGAGATCTTGGATTCAACAAAATTGGAAACTCGATCAAGCGATAACAGAAGTGAAATACGCCGATGGCGACCCGGCTAACGGAGCAATTATTACCATCGAAAACTTGGAGCAAATGCCAATGCCTGTTGAATTGGAATTAACCATGGAAAACGGTGAGACCATGAGACATAAACTGCCAGTCGAGATTTGGAAACGCAATGTAACATGGACATTTAAAGTGCCGACAACCGTTGCTCTGAGCAAAGTAGTTGTGGATCCTGACAAAGTGCTTCCCGACAGCAATGAATCAAACAACACCTGGTCAGCTAGTGAAAATGGGGTTGCAGAGGTTGAAGATTTAACGCCTTACAACGGTGTATTTGTTTCCGACCAAGCTCCAATTGAAATTAAACTCAATTCTTCAAATGGGTCATTGATTTTAGTTATTGAAGGGCAACCAGAATTGCCTTTAGAAAATGAAGGCAATGGCAAATTTACCATGTCTGAAGCTGGAATGTCTATGCAATTCAATGAAGATCGATCGAGTTTTCAATTGAGTGTTCAAGGACAAAACTTGACTTTTACCAGAAAGTAGAATTAACATTATTTCACCAAAAAGGGGCTTTTGAGCCCCTTTTTTGGTTTGATCTACTTTTTTGTTTTTAACTCTTGATATCTTTAAAAATATATTCCTAAATACCGAAATGACGCCTCAAGAAATCAAGTCTAAAACTTCAAGTGTCGAATGGTATCTCCATGGGTTATTAACTCCATCAAAGCGTCTATACCCACCTGAATGTGGGTGCTGTCAAATTTCTTAGAATTAACAGCGTCCTTAGCCTGAGTTTTAACGCCGCTTGCCACCATGGGCTGATCAGAAACCAGTAGTAAGGCTCCCGTAGGAATTTTGTTGTGGAATCCAACCACAAATAAGGTAGCTGTTTCCATATCGATAGCGTAGGCTCGAATTTCTTCGAGGTAATGTTTGAAATTCTCATCGTGCTCCCAAACCCTCCTGTTCGTGGTATAAACCGTACCTGTCCAATAGCTCACATCGTTTTGACGGATGGAGGTTGAAATAGCCCTTTGCAAGGCAAAGGAAGGCATCGCAGGTACTTCTTTAGGCAAATAATCGTCCGACGTTCCATCGCCACGAATAGCACCAATAGGGAGTATAAAATCACCTATACTGTTGCGTTTTTTCAAACCACCGCATTTGCCTAAAAACAATACTGCCTTGGGGTTGATGGCGGTGAGTAAGTCCATGATCAAAGCTGCGTTTGGACTGCCAATACCGAAATTAATCATGGTAATATTATCGGCTGTAGCCGATGACATAGGTTTGTCGAGTCCAACGATTGGGGCGCCGGTCATCTCAGAAAACATACTAACGTATTTCTGAAAATTTGTCAATAAAATATATTCTCCAAATTCAGGCAGCGGAACCCCCGTGTAACGGGTTAGCCAATCGGATACAATTTCATGTTTGGTATTCATAGTTCAAATATTTGAGCAAAGATAAGACTCTAATTGATTTCAATAAGGTCAATCAACTATCGCTGTTGTTTTGGCAACATATCAACCCCAATTTTTTTACCTAAATAAATGAGCATTGGAGTCAGCGGTATCGGTAGCGGTATGAATTTTAGGCTAATTAAGACAAGTATCTTAACGATATCCGCCGATTGCGAGCGCACAAATTTCTTATCCTCGGGGCTCACCGCTTGGAGTAGAATAATCCGTTTTAGAATAATCAACGCTTCAATGGTTTCCTTTTTTTCTCTTGAGGTGGCCGATTTTACTTTGACCCAATTGTCGTTTAACCAAACAATGGAACGATCCAGCCAGTGCGCCATTTTAGCGCGTGCTGCTTCTGTAAATACCATCACGCGTGACTTGTCTTCAGACATCTAAAATCCTTTATAGAAGAAACGACTTGTTTTTAAGGCCATTAGCATCTATGTAAACTTAATCTGTTTATAGCATTATTCTTTAAAAAAAACTCAAAAGTTTCATCTACCGTGCACTTTATAACAGAGATAAATCAGGAGACACATGGTGTTCTAATTCTCTAAAATTTTGTTAAACAAACAGTTGCATTTAAATAATTTGTAGCTTTGTAATGGCTAATGAAACAAATAGTACATAAAATAGCGTCCGTAAGTATGGCACTTTTAGTGTTGTGTTCTACCTTGTCTGTCACGGTAGAGCAGCATTATTGCGGGCAGTATTTAGTTGATTCTTCGTGGTTTGGTCATGCCAAGTCCTGCGGTATGGAAATGCCTCAGGCTAGCAGCAGTTCTTCAGATTGTGAATTTGTGCAAACAGGCTGTTGTTCGAATAAAATATTTCATATTGAAGGGCAGGATGAGCTCAACTCGGCAGTATCTCCATGTGCTCTTGAGCAATTGGATTTTGTGGCTCTCATTGCGCCATCATTTCAATGCTTACCATTACCATGTGGTGAAAACTATCATGTTTTTAAAAACTACAACCCTCCTAAACTAGTGCGGAACGTTCAGGTTCTGAACCAGACATTCTTGATTTGATTTTTTAGATTTCTAACAATAGTGCCGTGAGACAAAGACCGCACGGCCTCGTGCTATCCTACACGGACTCCAATGATTCTAAAAAAACAAATTTATAAGATATGCTCAATAAAAGCATCAAATTTTTAATAGACAACAAGCTTGTAGCAGTTCTGCTTCTGGTCGTTGTAATTGGATGGGGGATTGTCAATGCCCCTTTCAATTGGGATACTGGCTTTTTACCCAATGACCCTGTTGCAGTAGATGCGATTCCTGATATTGGGGAGAATCAGCAAATCGTTTTTACCAAATGGGCAGGAAGATCGCCGCAAGATATTGAAGATCAAATCAGCTACCCACTTACCTCGGCCTTACTAGGCATACCCGGCGTTAAAACGATTAGAAGCTCTTCAATGTTTGGGTTTTCCAGTATTTATATCATTTTTGAGGAGGATATTGACTTTTATTGGAGCCGTAGCCGCATACTCGAAAAACTCAATGCATTGCCAATGGGACTATTGCCCAGTGAGGTTAATCCTGCTTTAGGACCTGACGCTACTGCCTTGGGGCAAATTTTTTGGTATACCCTAGAAGGACGTGATGCTAACGGGCAAGTTACCGGAGGTTGGGATTTACAAGAGTTGAGAAGTATCCAAGATTTTTACGTCAAATACGCACTCTCTTCCTCCAATGGCGTGTCAGAGGTGGCTTCTATTGGAGGGCATGTCTTGGAATATCAAGTCGATGTCAAGCCCGAATTAATGCGCCAATATGGCCTACATCTCGATCAGGTCGTTCAAGCTGTCAAGAAAAACAATAAAGACGTTGGGGCACAAACTGTCGAAATCAATCGAGCCGAATATTTGATCCGAGGATTGGGCTATATCGAGACCATTGAAGACCTCGAAAATGCTGTGGTCACCTCTGAAAATTACACTTCAATTCGCATCAAAGACATCGCTACTGTAGTAGAAGGACCAGCTAGCCGGAGAGGAATTTTAGATAAAGAGGGCGCAGAAGTAGTTGGCGGCGTGGTCGTTGCACGGTATGGTGCTAACCCTATGGAGGTTATTCAAAATGTCAAAGCTAAAATAAAAGATTTAAGCACAGGTTTGCCTTCCAAAGTTTTAGCTGACGGGAGAACTTCTCAACTTACAATTGTCCCTTTCTACGACAGAACAGAATTAATTCAAGAGACATTGAACACGCTCAATGAGGCCTTAACTCTTGAAATATTGATCACCATTTTTGTCATTGTTATCATGGTGTTCAATTTGAGAGCATCTGTATTAATCTCTGGCCTATTGCCCATTGCTGTCTTAATGGTGTTTGTAGCTATGAAATACTTTGAGGTCGATGCTAATATTGTGGCTTTATCGGGAATAGCCATCGCCATAGGGACTATGGTTGATGTTGGCATTATATTATCCGAAAATATCGTTAGACATCTGGATGAGCATGGCGATAAACTGAGTATCAACACCGTTGTTTACAATGCTACTACCGAAGTTTCTGGGGCCATCCTAACGGCAGTAACCACAACAATAATTAGTTTTATTCCAGTATTTACAATGATTGGCGCAGAGGGTAAATTGTTCAGACCATTGGCATTTACCAAAACCATGGCCTTATCAGCTTCAATTATAGTCGCCCTATTTTTAATACCGCCAATCGCCGCATTTATTTTCAAGAAAAGGACATTCAAACCACGAATACGACTAATAGCTCATGGCTTATTGGGTTTAATTGGCTTGGGCACAATCGTTTGGGGTCAAATTATGGGCTTGCCACTATTGGCCTTTGCCTTGATTGGTGTGATGTTTCAATCGGGTAAAATCACAGCATCTCAATCCAAACTACTGCATATTGCAATCACCGTATTTACAATTGTTTTACTTCTTGCAGACTATTGGCGGCCACTAGGATTCGATCGCTCCATAAGTATCAACTTACTGTTTGTGGCGCTGATTTGTTTTGGACTTCTCGGTTTGTTTTGGGTATTCCAAAGACGCTATACCCGGATTTTGAAATGGGCGCTTAACAATAAGTTGCTTTTCCTATCTGTACCAACCGCTGTGGTCATTTTCGGATTTCTTATCATGCGTCAAACGGGCAAAGAATTCATGCCTTCGCTCGATGAGGGCTCATTTTTACTCATGCCAACCTCCATGCCTCATGCGGGCATTGAAGAGAACAAGCGGGTATTGCAACAATTGGATATGGCCGTAATAAGCATACCAGAAATTGCTACGGTTGTGGGAAAAGCTGGTCGAATTGAATCGGCTTTGGATCCCGCACCCTTATCGATGTACGAGAATATCATTATCTATAAGTCTGAATACACACAAAATAATCAAGGTGATCCGCAAAGATTTAAAGTCAATGCTGATGGGGTTTTTATGCTAAAAGATGGCAGCCTTGCCATCAATCCAAATGTAGAAGTGAGCAATCATAAGGACTATATAGGTCAGGTCAAAACCAACCCTTTTGAAGTATCGGCAGATCTTCTGATTGAGGACAAGGATGGCGAATATTACCGAAATTGGCGTCCCGAGATCAAATCCACGGACGATATTTGGACCGAAATTGTCAAGGTCAGTAAGTTGCCTGGAGTTACCACTGCTCCAAAACTGCAGCCCATAGAAACCAGACTGGTAATGCTTCAAACTGGAATGCGCGCCCCAATGGGAATTAAAGTCAAAGGACAAAATTTGGAGGATATCGAAGCGTTTGGACTGGAGCTAGAAAAGGTTTTAAAAGAAGCCGAAGGAGTAAAAGCCGAAGCTGTATTTGCCGATCGTATTGTAGGCAAGCCCTATCTTATCATAGATATCAACCGTGAAAAATTAGTTCGATACGGGTTATCTATCGATCAAGTACAGCAAATATTAGAAGTAGCGGTAGGAGGAATGGTACTGTCCCAAACAGTAGAGGGAAGGGAGCGTTACGGCATTAGAGTGAGGTACCCGCGTGAGGAACGCTCTACCCCGGAAGATTTGGGAGATATTTATATTCCCGTTGGCAAAGGCACACCTATCCCCTTAAGCGAAGTAGCCCAGATTACCTATGAAAAAGGGCCGCAAGTCATTAAAAGTGAGGATACTTTTTTAGTGGGTTATGTACTCTTTGACAAATTGGTCAACTATGCCGAGGTCAATGTTGTTGAAAACGCTCAGGCTCTGATTGAAAAGAAAATTGAAGCTGGAGAGTTGCTTGTTCCTAAAGGGGTGAATTACGAATTTACAGGAACATACGAAAACCAATTAAGAGCCGAAAAGACATTGAGCGTTGTAGTCCCATTAGCGCTATTAATTATTTTTATCATTCTTTACTTTCAATTCAGATCCGTTGGCACATCTCTCATGGTATTTTCAGGAATTACAGTAGCTTTTGCCGGTGGATTTATTATGATTTGGCTCTATGGTCAAGATTGGTTTTTGAATTTCAATTTCTTAGGAGAAAATATAAGAGGTCTTTTCCAGATTCAACCAATCAACCTAAGCGTAGCGGTATGGGTTGGCTTTATCGCACTATTTGGCATAGCAACTGATGACGGAGTTATAATGGCCACCTATTTGAAACAAAATTTCGAACGGATGCGTCCTCAAAACATAAGCGAGGTGCACGCAGCAATTATTGACGCTGGACAAAAGCGTATTCGGCCATGTTTGATGACAACAGCTACAACCCTTTTGGCGCTGCTACCTATTCTAACATCCACTGGACGTGGCTCCGATATTATGATTCCTATGGCCATACCTAGTTTTGGCGGGATGGCATTTGCGCTCATTACCTTGTTTGTTGTTCCAGTGCTATACAGTTGGAAGGCGGAATTCGATTTAAAAAGATTACAGAAATGAAGAAGAATTATAGCCTGATATTACTGGCCGTTTTTACTGTGCATTTTACACACAGTCAAGATTTGATGTCCTATATTCAAGAAGCTGAAGCTAATAATTTGGAACTGAAAGCTCTTGGGTATAAACATGACGTCGCATTGGAGAAAATCAATGAAGTGAATACTTTACCCGATACGGAATTGGGGATCGGTGTTTTTGTCAGTGAACCAGAAACCAGAACCGGAGCCCAAAAAATGAGATTTTCACTCAAGCAAATGATGCCGTGGTTTGGCACTATCACAGCCAGACAAAATTATAGTTCAACAATGGCAACTGTTGCCTTCGAGAATTTAGTATTGGCTCAACGAAAATTGAGAATGGCCGTTGCGCAATCCTATTACAAGCTTTACGCCATACAATCAAAAAAAGACGTTCTTGAAAACCACATTCAGCTTGTTGAACGCTATGAAACTATTGTCCTAAATAGCGTCGAGGTTGGACAGACCTCTTTAGTTGATGTCTTGAAATTACAAATGAAGCGAGAAGAATTGCTGCGTCAAAAAGAACTGCTGGAGCAAAATTTTTGGAAAGAACAAGCCGCTTTTAACTTGCTATTGAACAGAGACAGTGGCGTCACGGTAGCGGTCGTGTCTGACTTGAAGTTACCTGCACAAGATCGCGTAGTTGATACATCAACCTTAGACCTGCACCCAGAGTTGGTCCAATTCGATCGGCTCTATGCCTCGGTTACCGATTCCGAATTAGTCAATAAAAAAGAAGCTGCACCGACCATAGGGTTTGGACTAGATTATATCAATGTAGAAGCGCGTCAGGGCCTTGACTTTATTGACAATGGCAAAGACATTTTGATGCCTATGTTCAGTATTAGGCTTCCTATTTTTAATCACAAATACCGTTCAAAAACCGTTCAAAACAGTCTCAAGCAAGACGCTTTATTGGCTGAAAAAAGTAACAGAAAAAATCAACTCACCACAATTTTAATTGCCGCACTATCGGAGCGACAAATAGCAAAAATCAGTCACGACACCTATACCTCGAATATTGAAAAAGCTGAATTCAGTCTTGATCTTTTAATAAAAAACTTCGAAGTTCAAAACAAAAATTTTACAGACGTATTAGACCTTCAAGAGCTTTTATTAAACTTAGAAGTCTCAAAAATTGAAGCTGTACAAAGCTACTATTCACAATCAACAATCATTAATTATTTAAGCAATCAATAAACCATCAAAAATTAAAACTCATGAAAACACAAACAAAAACCCTTGGACTCATGGCATTAACAGCCATTGCATTGTCTTTGACTTCCTGTAAAGAAACTAAAAAAGAGGAACAAGCAACTACCCCAACCAATGTCAGTAACAGCAGTACTTATATCGATCACTATATGAGTCTTAAGGACGCCTTGGTAGGAGATGACAGCGTTTCGGCTAGTATTCATGCCAAGACTTTAGCTAACTCTGTGCAAGAATTGGACGTTACGTCCTACGAGTTGAAGGACGAGCGCAACTTTGTATTAACAGTCAAAAAAGTCGCCAAAAACGCATCCCAAATTCCAAATGCAGATATTGCTTTACAACGATCACTTTTTGAAGCTATTACCAATGATATGATTAATCTTATTAAAATCACCGGGGCTTCATCGATTGTATATGTGCAATATTGCCCTATGTACGAACAAGGTCAGGGTGGGTATTGGTTAAGCCAGAATGAGGCGGTTAAAAATCCACTCTTCGGCAGTATGATGCTCAATTGTGGGAGGGTGACTGACACCTTAAAATAGTATCAGTCATATCCCTATATGGGGGGCATCGCCTTCCGGGAAATAAATTAATAATCTTATGTTATGAAAAAAAATAATTTAACCATAGTCATCGCAGTCATACTTGGTCTTGTAGGCGGGTATGTCCTATTCGCTCCAAATAGTTCTCACCAAGCAGAATCTCATGATCACGCGGATACTGCCCCCCAGAACCAGAAGTGGACCTGTTCAATGCACCCCCAAATCATGCAAGACAATCCTGGTCAATGTCCGCTCTGCGGCATGGATTT
>Ga0209653_1003241_pt1 | contig 11272 bp, 10 predicted proteins | sample SaaInl6LU_22_DNA_FD_184644 | JGI IMG/M metagenome (GOLD analysis project Ga0209653, IMG submission 184644) | Marine microbial communities from expanding oxygen minimum zones in the Saanich Inlet - ESP_116LU_22_DNA (SPAdes) (version 2) | ecosystem: Environmental > Aquatic > Marine > Intertidal... | reverse complement strand
AAGAAAATAGCTGGTTTCCAAATCTATCAGAAATAGAAAATAAAGACCTTTCAAAAGTAAAGTTGATGTGGATTAATTATCCTAACATGCCGACTGGAGCTTCTGCAAATTTTGATCAATTTCAAAAACTTTTAGAGTTTGCTAAAACCAATAATATTTTATTAATAAACGATAATCCTTACAGCTTTATTTTAAATGATGATTATTTAAGTTTACTTAAAGTGAAGGGTTACAAGAATTTTGTTTTAGAACTTAACTCTCTTAGCAAATCTTTCAATATGTCAGGTTGGAGAGTAGGAATGTTGGTGGGTTCTTCTGAAAATATTACTAAGGTTTTAAAAGTAAAAAGTAATATGGATTCAGGTATGTTTTATGGAATCCAAAAAGGCGCCATAGCTGCCTTAAATTTAGATAAAAGTTGGTTTGAGGATTTAAATAAAGTATACCTTAAAAGAAGAAAATTAATTTGGAATATTGCTGATAAACTCAATTGCTCATATGATAAAAATTCTAAAGGGTTATTTGTTTGGGCAAAACTTCCCAATAATATAAAAAGTTCAGAACAATATATAGATACTCTACTTAAAGAAAAGAAAATTTTTATTGCTCCAGGAACAATTTTTGGATCTAACGGTGAAGGATATGTTAGATTTTCATTGTGTATTGACGAAGTTAAAATTAATGAAGCCATTAAAAGAATAGAATTATGAAAATAGGAATAGTTGGTTTAGGATTGATGGGAGGGTCTTTCGCATTAGATATAAAAATTCCCTACCCAAATTCTGTGATTTATGGTTTGGATATGTCAAATGAGAACCTAAACAAAGCTTTAGAGCTCGGGTTAATTGATTATCAGCTAGAATATTCTAAAATAAGCGAAATGGATCTAGTTTTAGTTGCGGTTCCGGTTAATTATCTTCTTGAAATACTTCCAAAAATTTTAGATACAGTTGGTGAAAAAACTTTAGTGATTGATTTAGGATCAACTAAAGAAGCTATTTGTAGTCTTTTAGAAAATCATAATAATAGGTCAAACTACCTTGCTGCTCATCCTATGGCTGGTACAGAATTTTCTGGACCTAGTGCTGCTCAAAAAGGTCTTTACATTGGCAAAACAAATATTATATGTGAGTTTGAGAAAACAGATAATAAATTAGGAAAATTTGCACTTGAAATATTTGAAGGTTTAAAAATGAAAACCATTTACATGGATTCAAAATCTCATGATATTCACGTAGCTTATGTTTCTCATCTTTCACATGTAAGCTCATTTATGCTTGGGAAAACTGTTATTGAAAAAGAAAAAAATGAAGACAATATTTTTGACTTGGCTGGAAGTGGGTTTGAATCGACAGTAAGGCTTGCAAAAAGTAACCCAAAAACATGGACACCTATTTTTTTACAAAATAAAACTAATTTAGCAGCCGCTATTGAAGAGTATGTTTCAAATTTAAATCTTCTTAAAGAGTTGATTTTAAATGAAAATGATGACAAATTATCAGAAATATTAAATAATACAAATAGAATTAAAGAAATATTAAATAATAAAATAAAAGATGGAAAATAGAAAAGAAATGAGAACTTGGCTTGATGATTTTAACTTAAATCATCCTCTTGTAATTGCCGGTCCATGTAGTGCTGAAACGGAAGACCAGGTATTGAAAATTGCTCATGATTTGAAAGATACTGACGTCTCAGTATACAGAGCTGGAATATGGAAGCCTAGGACTCGTCCCGGAATGTTTGAAGGAGTTGGAGCTATAGGTCTTAAATGGTTAGATAAAGTAAAAAAAGAAACAGGTTTATTAACTGCAACTGAAGTTGCTAATGCGAGTCATGTTAAATTAGCACTTGAATATGATATTGACATTTTGTGGATTGGAGCTAGATCTACAGTTAGTCCATTTATTGTTCAAGAGATTGCAGATGCTCTTAAAGGAACTGATAAAATAGTATTAGTTAAAAATCCTGTAAATCCTGACTTAGCATTGTGGCTTGGAGGAATTGAAAGATTATATTCAGCAAATATTAAAAAATTGGGTGTTATACATCGAGGGTTTTCAACCTATGAAAAATCTAAATATAGAAATAATCCTGAGTGGCAATTACCAATAGAATTACAAAACAGGTTTCCAGATATACCATTAATTTGTGATCCATCACATATTGCTGGAAGGCGTGATATTCTTCAAGATATATCTCAAACTGCTTTGGACTTGAATTTTGATGGACTTATGATTGAAACACATATTGACCCTGATAATGCTTGGAGTGATGCTGCTCAACAAATTACTCCCTCAGTATTGGTTAAAATGATGAATGATTTAAAAATTAGAACTTTAACTAGTGAGGAGGCAGATTATAAAAATCAACTAAATACACTTCGAACACAGATTGATGTAATAGACCATGGATTACTTGAAACTCTAGGAAAAAGAATGAATGTAGCTGTTTCAATTGGTGAGTTAAAAAAGAAAAAAAATGTAGCTGTTCTTCAAACTAAAAGATGGAATGAAATTTTAGGAAACATGATTCTTGAGGGTGAAAAAAAAGGATTAAGCGAAGAGTTTGTTTTAAGGATGTTTAAAGCAATTCACCAAGAATCTATTAATAATCAAGAAAAAGTCATCAATAGTTAGACAATTATGAAAGGTATAGTTTATAAGTCGACTGGAAATTGGTATGATGTTCGTACTGATTCTCAAAAGACTTATAAATGTAATATAAAAGGAAAGTTTCGATCGCTTGGTATAAAAAGTACTAATCCAGTAGCTGTTGGTGATCATGTTTTTTTTGAAATTATTGATGAAAGTGAATCTCGTGGAATTATTACTAAAATTGAAAAAAGAAAAAATTATATAATTAGAAAATCAGTAAATCTTTCTAAACAAACCCATATAATTGCCTCCAATATTGATTATTGTTTTCTTTTTGTAACACCATCTAACCCAAATACATCAACACTTTTTATCGATAGGGTTTTATTATCTACAAAATCTTTTGGAATAGAAACTATAATTCTATTTAATAAATTAGATATATACAGTAAAGATGATGTTGAATATATTGATGAGTTGTTCAATACCTATACTAAAATTGGTTATCAATGTTTAAAAATTTCAGTTAAAAAAAGAGTTAATATTGATAAAGTAGAGAAATTTATGAATAACAATGTTTCAGTATTTACAGGACATAGTGGGGTTGGTAAAACGAGCTTAATGAATGTACTGGACTCTGAACTGAATTTGAAAACTTCTGAAATTTCTAAACAAAACGAACAAGGTCAACATACTACAACATTTGCAGAAATGTTTGACTTAAACAATGGTGCAAAAATAATTGATAGTCCTGGAATCAAAGGTTTTGGTCTAATTGACATTGAAAAAAGTGAAATAGGAGGATTTTTCCCTGAAATTGCTAGTTTAAGTAGTGACTGTAAGTTCAATAATTGTTTGCACTATAATGAACCTAATTGTGCAATTAAGAAGGCTCTAGAAAACAATCAAATATCTAATTTTAGATATAATAATTATCTGAGTCTTTTAAATAATGATGAAGATAATTTTAGAACTAACAGTTTTAAGTAAATGAGAGCTTTAATTCAAAGAGTAAAAAAAGGAAGTGTTGAAGTAGATAATAAAGTTATCTCAAATATTAATCAAGGTATAGTCTTGTTTATAGGAATAGAAAATAGTGATGATGAAAATGATATTAATTGGATCTCTCAAAAGGTATCTCAACTTCGAATTTTTGATGATGAAAAAAAAATAATGAACAAGTCATTGATTGATATTGATGGAGAGATACTAATCATAAGTCAATTTACTTTGCATGCATTGACAAAAAAAGGAAATAGGCCATCTTATATAAAAGCTGCTAAAAGTGAATATGCAATAAATATTTATAATGATTTTTTAAAGGAAATTTCTAAAAAATTATGTAAAACTCCAAAGGCAGGTATATTTGGTGCTGATATGCTTGTTAAAATTGAAAATGATGGTCCAGTTACTATTTTTATGGATTCCAAAAATAAATCTTTTTAAAGAAGGGTTTATCCATTAAATAATAGACAAACCCTATCTTGAATAGTTAAAACAAGTACTCAAATCCAGCATAAATTCCAAAAGGATGACCTGGTCTTAATCCGGCAGGTGCTCTTGAAACTGCGTAATTTTCATCAAATAAATTGATTATTTTCGATGTGTAAGTTATTCCTGGTCGAACTTTATATTTAAAAGAAATATCAAAAATAAAATATGATGGAATTTCAATTGAACTATCAGCTATTGTTGAGAATTTCCCATTATAATTTCCATTAAAATTAATTTCAAATTTATTTGTTTTGACACCAATATTTGAATTCAATTGATGTTGTGGTATGTATGGAATTCTATCGCCATTACTTACTTCTCCCCAAATATCTTGAGTACTTCCAAAATCAGTCAAGAACTTAGCATTAGTAAGAGTATATGAAAATGAAAAGGGAACAGAAATATTTTTATTCTCAACCAAATCAGAAGTCAGTAATATTTCTAATCCATTAACCAAGGCTTTTCCAGCATTAAATGGATCAAGCTCTCCAAAACCTCCAGTTGCTGCAAGATCATTTCCTAGTAAGTTACTGTAATCGTTTTGATATGCGATAATTTCAGCATTTATTTTGTTTATGGAAAATCGACTTCCTAATTCTAAATTCAAACTCTCCTCAGCTTTTTGACCAATAGAACTGCCAGGAGGTGAATATCCTTTATGAATTCCTCCAAATATTGAAAATTTATTATTTATGGTATAATTAACTCCAATTCCAGGTATAAATACTGATACTTTATTTTCTCTTGAAGAAAGATCATTTATATTTCTCAAAGGATTGTTTTTTCCAAAATCATCTCTTGCTAATGTTATTGATTCATATCTTAAACCAGGTGAAACTGTAAATCCTTTGATTTTATATTTGTACATTATATATGAGGCAAAAGAATTTGCTGAGCTTATTCTATTTCCTTGAGATCCTTTTTCTCCATAAGAATTTAATGACATAGATCCATTAGTTATTGAATACTTATCCTCCCATTGAAACTTGTCTTCCTCATCGTAATGAACTCTCAAACCAATTTCTAGATCATTAAATGAGTTGTTGTCTCCATACCAATGATAATCAATTTTAGTTTGAACTCCTTTTGAAACATATTCTCTATTATTTGCTTTAACTTTTAAAGCATTTTCTGAATCTGATAGCCCTTTTAAGATTGAAATGTGACCAGCGTAATTTTGAGAATTAGAAATTACTTTTGATATTTTTTGTGAATTTCCTTCAAAGACAACGTCATCTAATTTATACCAATTTCTTTTGAATCCATTGTGATATGCATTAGTTGTAATTTTAAATCTCTCATTGAAATTTAACTCATGAGTTAATAGAAATTGTGTGTGTTCAGCATCCATTTTATCTTTTTCAGATCCTGGATACCTAAGAAAAGGATTTTTTTCAAAATCTTTTTCAGTTAGTCCTAAATATGTTTCATTCGATATCTCATCATAACTATGAAATTTGAGTTCTGCACTTTGTTGAACTTTGACTTTTTCTGAGGTTTTGAATTTAATTTTTGATGTTATTTCATTAATATCAAAACCAGTATTTAAATCATTTCCTAAGGATTTAAATCCATCAGAATTAAAATTTAAATATTCAATCATATATCCAAAATTTTTAAAGCTATCTCCTAAAGTTAGGTGCGCTTGACCAGTATTAAAACTTCCAAAACTGGTAGATATTTTTCCTTTAAATGATTCTGATATTTCAGTAGACACAAAATTTATAGCTCCACCTGTTGTATAGGGTCCATATTGAATTTGACTACTTCCTTTTAAAACTTCAACAGCTTGCATCCTTGCAATTGAAGGGAAATAATATGCTGATGATGCACTATATGGTGCAGGAGAAATTAGAACCCCATCTTCCATGACTGCAATTTTTGAGCTTCTCTCTGGGGAAGTCCCTCTAATGCTTATGTTTGGTCGTAATCCAAAACCGTCTTCCTCATAAAAATTGATTCCTGAAATTTTATTTAATGCTCTATTAATATCAGTATAATTAAATTTTGCTAAATCATCTATTGAAAGGTAATAGGCAGCGCCAGTTCTGTTTTTTGCTACAAATTTATTTCCAAGTATAGTGTTTGATTTAATAATTACTTCATCTAAAGCAGTTATTGAATCATTAGATTTTTTATTTTGTTGATTCTGGGTATATGAATTTAAACTTAAAAGTAAGGTTAAAGTGAGTATGATTTTTTTCATTTTTGTTTAGACTAATTCTAAATAGTGTTAAATTTTGAGCGAATATAATAGATTATTTATAATTAGTCTAAATAAAAATTAGTTTTTTTATTATTTAAAATTAAGTTAATTTCGCTTTGCTAAATTTTTGAATATGAAAAAACTTATGTATTTATTTATTGCACTGTTTTTAACAAGTTGTATGCCAAATAAAAAAAATTCAAACGAAATAAATATTTACAGTCAACGTCATTATAATGTTGATGAAATTCAGTATGAAAATTTTGAAAAATTAACTGGTATAAAAGTCAATGTAACTAAAGCAAATGCTGACGAGTTAATTCAAAGAATGAAAAATGAAGGTAATAATTCACCTGCTGATCTTTTTATTACTGTTGATGTTGGTAAACTTTGGCAAGGTGGTGAAATGGGTTTATTTCAAAAATTTGAGGATGAATCTATATTTGCAAATATTGATCCTCAATTATTGGATAAAAACGGATATTGGGTTCCAGTAACTTACAGGTCAAGAGTAATTGTGTATAGTAATGAAAGAGTAGAAAAAAATGAATTATCAACCTATGAAGATTTATCAAACGATAAATGGAAAGGAAGGTTGTTAGTTAGATCTTCATCAAATGCTTACAACCAAGCCTTGATGTCATCGCTTGTTGAAAATTTGGGTTCTGAAGAAACTACTAAATGGTCAGAGTCAGTTGTTGCAAATTTTGCTAGAAATCCAAAGGGTAATGATAGGGACCAAGTTAAGGCAATTGCTGCTGGACAGGGTGACATAGCTATTGTAAACTCATATTATATCGGCTTGCTTTTATCTTCCGAAAAGGAGGAAGAAATTAATGCAGGCAAGTCCGTATCTGTTTTTTTCCCTAATCAAGGAGAGGGAGAAAGAGGAGCTCATATCAATGTTTCTGGAATAGCTTTAACTAAAAATTCACCAAATAAAGAAAACGCTATCAAGCTTATAAAATATTTGAATACTGTTAAGGCTCAAGAAACTTACGTAAATAATAGTTACGAATATTCTGTAAACCCAAATGTTAAGCCAGATGAAATTGTTCAAGCGTGGGGAGAATTTAAAAAAGACCCTGTAGATTTGAACTCTTTGGGAACAAATAGAAATGAAGCAATTCGTATATTTGATAAAACAGGTTGGAAATAAATAAAAAATATCATTCTAACAGTAGAAAGTTAATACTTTCTACTGTTCTTCTTTCATTAATTGTCATTTTACCAATAGTTGCTTTAATTATAAGCACGGTAAATATAGATACATCAAATTTTAAATATTTATGGAATAATTTATTGTTTGATTATTCTTTTGATACAATATATTTAGTTTCAATCACCTCGTTCTTTTCATTGCTTTTTGGAGTTTTACCAGCTTGGTACATTAGCACAAATAACTTTAAAGGGAAAAACATTTATGATATCTTACTTTATTTACCCTTAGCAATTCCAGTGTATATTATGGCATTTACTTATAGCGATATATTGAGTTACACTGGTCCAATGCAAAGTTTTGCAAGGGATTATTTCCCTGGTCTTGCAGGTTTTTTGAATCAAGACTACATACAAATTGAAGTATTAGGCGTTATCATGGCATTAGCGTTATATCCATATATATATACGGCTTGTAGACTTTCATTTTCATTAGTTGGAGCAAATTATATTGATCTTTCTAGAAGTCTAGGATTGTCAAGAACTAAAACATTTTATAAAATTGTTATTCCATTGTCTAGAGTTTCTATTTTTTCTGGACTTTTTTTAGTTATAATGGAAGTGTTAAATGAGTATGGAGCTGTTAAATATTTTGGAGTAAATACATTCACTAGTGGGATTTTTAGATCTTGGTATTCGATGCAAGATGTAGAAACTGCATCATTACTTGCAGTTTTTTTATTTTTTACTGTAGTATTGTTTTTTTCATTAGAAAGATTTTTTAATTCTAGATATAATTTTAATTATAAACCAAATACAAAAAAATTTAAATCTGAAGACCCCTCATTTTCAAAGAAGTTAGTCATTCATTTAATGTGTTTAATTCCCATAGTATTAGGTTTTATTATTCCAATACTATTTATAATTGGAAATGTTGTTTATGAATTTGATAGAATTGATTTTGAAAAGGTATTGGACTTAACCTCAAATACATTTATAGTTTCTTTAATTGCATCTTCCATAATAATATTTATTGCAGTTTATTTTCAGTTTTTAAAAAGGATAATAAAAAATAAAATCTTAACTGTTTTTAACGAAGCCATATCTTTAACATATGCTCTTCCAGGTGCTGTAATTGGATTGTCTTTAATAATTATGTTTACTTCTTTTCCCTTGAAGTCAGAATTTTTGATAGGATCATTTATAGTTTTAATTTATGCATATGTAATGCGTTACATGGCTGTGGGAATTTCTCCGCTTAAATCTAGCTTTGAGAAACATCCAAGTTCCTATGATGATACTGCAGTTAATTTGGGGATGGGTCCATTAAAATTGTTCAAATCAATTCATCTTCCAATTAATAAATCTGCTATTGCCATAGCATTTTTAATCACATTTGTTGATATAATTAAAGAACTTCCAATAACATTAATTCTTAGACCTTTTAATTTTGATACCTTGGCTGTTCAAACTTATGAATATGCTATTGAAGAAATGATACCTAAATCTTCAATTTATTCTCTAACAATTGTTATGATGGGAATAATATTGTTAATATTTTTGAAAAAAATTGTAAATAAAGAAATAGATGTTTCTAGAGATTAAAGATTTAAAGAAATATTACACTGATAAAGATCAATTAATAAGAAATCTTAATTTTTCTGTAGAGAAAGGTGATATAGTTTCTTTTATTGGAGAAAGTGGATCAGGAAAAACTACGTTTCTTAAATGTTTAGCTGGATTAGAAAAAATCAATGCAGGGATAATAGAATTAAATGGAGTTGTTTTAAATGATAAGGATACTTTTATTGCTCCAAATAAAAGAAAAATTGGTTTTGTCTTCCAAGACTATCCATTGTTTCCACATTTAAATATTTTAGAAAATATTTTAATTAATCTTGAACAAAAGTTTCTATCAAAAATTGATTATATACTTAAACTAACTAATTTAAAAGATTTATCTCACAGATACCCACATCAATTGTCAGGTGGAGAGCAGCAACGAGCTTGTTTAGCTCGAGCTTTAGTTAGAGAACCTGACTTATTACTTTTAGATGAGCCTTTCAGTAATTTAGATTCAAATATTAAACTCACCATCCAAGAAGAAATTCATAAAATTATTAAAGAGACGAAGACTACTACAATTTTAGTTACTCACGATATTAGAGATACTTTTAACATTTCAGATAAAATTTTAATATTTAAAGCTGGAATTCTTCAACAGTACGATAGTCCAGTTAGTATGTATTGCCATCCAATAAACTGCTATTGTGCTAAAATTCTTGGTGATCTTAATCAAGTTACCATTGACAATAAAACCTTTTATTTAAGACCAGAAAAAATTAAGTTGTCTAAAAACTCAAAGTTTAAGGGTGTAGTTGAAAAATCTCTATTTGCAGGTAAAGAATATAAAGTTAGTGTTAATGTAAATGGAGAAAGCTGGGTTTTCTTTAATGATTCACCACTTGATAAAGACAAAAAAATTAATTTAGAATTTGAAAATAAAGACTTACTAGAATTTGACTCAACCTGCTCAAATTTTTTCACCTCAAATTAATTTAAATTCATTCTAAACATAAATCAATTTAGATTTAACAAAAATAAATTTTATGATAGAATCTGTTGACAGTTGTCTTACTTGTGAAAATTTAGTTGATTCATTAAAGTGTAAAAAGCATGATCTCTCTGTAGAAATTAATAATGTTTGTAATGACCATTCAATTAAAAAAGCGTTTTCTAAGCTTTCTGATTGTTTAAGTTGTTCAAATTACAAGAAAGAATCATGTGCTAATCCTGGTCATGCTGCTTCAGGAATGTTATGTTTTTCTTGGTCTTCTTATTAATTTAAAGTAATCTTAAATATATTAATTTGCATTTCAAGTACAGAAATGTAGTGTTATCACTTAGTATTTATCCTGATTTACTACTAGTTTAGTTTTTTTCTAATAGTATTGTATTATTTTTACATACAATATATGTGTATAGAATGCACCTCTATTATTAGATTAAAATTAATTGAATAGTGATATGGAACTAAAAATAATTCAAAAAAGGGTAGATGATTGGATTTCAAAACATGGGGTGAGATATTTTGACCCATTAACGAATATGGCTCAATTGACTGAGGAAGTTGGAGAAGTTGCTAGAATAATTTCAAGAAGGTATGGTGAGCAATCTGAAAAAGAGTCAGACAAAAAAATTGACTTAGGTGAAGAGTTATCAGATGTTTTGTTTGTAGTTTTTTGTTTAGCTAATCAAACTGGAATTGATTTAGAAAAATCATTTAACAAAAAATTAAAATTCAAATCTTCAAGAGACGGTAAACGACATATAAATAACCCAAAGCTTAAATAATTGAATAGCTATTCACTAAAACACGACAATTCCTTTTTTTCAAGATCTTTTGAAATTTCAGGTTCAAAAAGCGAGTCAAATAGATTACTGATACTAAAGTATTTTTACAGAAATCTAGAAATTGAAAACTTATCTGATTCTGATGATTCGGTAGTTTTAAGTAAGCATTTAAATAATCTTTCTAATCACATTGATATTGGTCATGCTGGAACAGCAATGCGATTTTTAACAGCTTTTTTATCTATTCAGAACAATAAGGAATTTGAAATAACTGGTTCTGAAAGAATGAAACAAAGACCAATCAAAATTTTAGTTGATGCATTAAATAGCTTAGGTTCTGATATAAGATACAAAGATAAAGTGGGATACCCTCCTCTAATTATAAGAGGAAAAAAGATTAATGGACAAAAAATTTCACTGAGTGCTGAAATTAGCAGTCAATATATATCAGCATTAATTTTAA
>Ga0209653_1003236_pt1 | contig 11281 bp, 10 predicted proteins | sample SaaInl6LU_22_DNA_FD_184644 | JGI IMG/M metagenome (GOLD analysis project Ga0209653, IMG submission 184644) | Marine microbial communities from expanding oxygen minimum zones in the Saanich Inlet - ESP_116LU_22_DNA (SPAdes) (version 2) | ecosystem: Environmental > Aquatic > Marine > Intertidal... | reverse complement strand
CTGGAGCAATGGAATGAGCGACATCTGCAGCGGAATTACCTGCAGAGTGAAGATCCCAAAGAAAAGGAAATCACGCCCCTTGAAATCAAACCAAGCTAGCGCGTAGGCGGCAAAGGTAGCCAACGTTAGCGGGAAGATCGCCGCAGGAAGTGTAATCGCGAAGCTGTTGAAAAAGTAATACCAGAGTGGGGGAACCGAGGTGGTTCCTTCAATTAGCACCGAGGTGTAGTTATCCAAGGTGAACTCTGGGTTGGTCAAAGCTGTCCACCAACCAGTTGTGTTGATTTGTTCAGCCGGGCGGAAGGAACTTACTAGAAGCCCAAAGGTGGGAATCGACCACAAAACTGCAATCACAATGGCGATTGCTGAGGCGAACGGTGAGGCGAAAGCGTCCTTCACCTTCCTCTTGGATCGGGAGGTGAATAGTGGCGCCGGCTTTTCTGCCTTGACTGTATTTGCCATTATCGCTCAGTCCTTTCCAAACGCAGTTGACGGATGTTGTACCAAATCAACGGAATGATTGCGATCAAAAGCAATACCGCAAGGGTCGAACCTGTTCCGTAATTCAACTGCCTGAAAGCTTGGGTATACATCTCGTTGGCGACAACCGAAGTCGAAAAATTACCACCAGTCATAGTTCTAACGATGTCGAACACCTTCAGTGTTCCAATCAGAGTGGTTGTGATTACAACCACAATGCTTGCGCGGATCATTGGCACGGTGACTTGCAAGAATCTCTTGAACTGTCCTGCACCATCAAGCATTGCTGCCTCTTGAATTTCATCAGGAATCGCCTTCATGGCTGCTGAAAGCACCACCATGGAAAAGCCTGTTTGGATCCAGACCATCACGGTAAGCAACAAAAAAGTATTTAGTGGGGCGGTTAGCAACCAGTTCAAAGGTTCTCCGCCAAAGGATTCGACTATTGCCGATAAGAGCCCGATTTCAGCCTGTTCATCATCGGGACGGTAGGTGTAGACAAACCTCCAGATGATGGAAGCACCCACCATAGAAATCGCCATGGGCAAAAACACCAGAGACTTAACGACTGACGCAAATTTCATGCGGTCGGTTAGGTAGGCCATTGCCAAACCAAAGATGGTTGCAAAGATGGGAACGACCAAAACCCAGACAAAGGTGTTTCGGATAACTACCTGAATCTCTGGGGTGGTGAAAGCCCAGATGTAATTATCAAGACCAACAAACTCTTGGCCCTGCTTATTCATGAATGAAAGGTAGATGGTTCTACCCGCTGGGTATAACAACCCGATTGCCAACAAAAGAAGGGCTGGACCCAAAAAGACGGCGTATCTGAGAACTTCTTGGGTTCTTACCGAAGTTCTCTCAGCCAAAAGGAAGATGAGTAGGAATACACCGGCAAAAACAAGAAGACCTACAACCAGAATGACTAGGTTTGGGCCAATTGAATCAATCATTTGCTGACTCCTACTCTCCTTTAAGAGATGTTAGCAGGGGGAGAAATCTCCCCCTGCTAACAAATTTGAAACTAGCTGGCTGGCCAGCTTGCCTCAATGGCGTCTAGGACGGCCTGGTCGCTCTTGTCTTCAGCAACCCAAGCGGTCATCTCTCGCCAGAATGAACCTGCTCCAACCTCGGCTGGCATCACGTCAGATGCGTCGAAGCGGAATACGGTTGCGTTCTGCAAGATCTCTGCACCCAAGGAGTTCACTGGGTCAGCAATGTTTGCTGTGTCCAGTCCCTGGTGAGCTGAGAACCAGTTGTTCAGAGAAGCGCGCTTGTTGTGGTAGTCAGCTGATGTTAGGTACAACATAACTGCCTCAACCTCAGGAGCATCTGAGAATGCACCGATGAACTCTCCACCACCCAATGCAGGCTTGTTGTCTGCAGTTAGGCCTGGGAAGTAGAAGGTTGAGATACCGTTTGCGGTTGCGGTGTCGTCTGGCTCAACGATTGTTGCGCCAAAGTCATTCACAGCGATTCCACCGAAGAATGATGCCTGACGGTGCATTGCACATGTTCCGTCAACAACACCCTTTCCACCATCCTGGAAGGTGGTGGTTGCGATAGCTGAAACGTTTCCAACGTAGTCAGGGTTCTTGATGATCTTGCCGGCTTCGGCTAGAACTTCAGCAACCTTGGGGTCGTTGAACGCGATGTCGTGTGCTACCCACTGGTCGTAGGTCTCACCGTCCTGGAAACGGAGCATTAGGTCTTCCATCCAGTCGGTACCAACCCAACCGGTGGCCTCACCTGAACCGAATCCAACACACCATGGCTGGATGTCGCTGGTTTCCAAAATTGTGTCGCTTAGCTCAAGCAGTTCTGGCCAAGTGGTTGGGGTGTCCCAGCCATTTGCCTCAAACACGCTTGGGGAGAACCAAACAAAGCTCTTTACGTTTGCACCGAATGGGGCACCGTATAGCTCTCCATCAACTGAACCGTAAACCTGCCAGTCTGGGGTGAAGTTCGCTGCTACTGAGTCCTGAACAGACTGAGGAGCTGGGAACATCTCGCCGGTTTCCTGCATCGCTGCAAGAAGACCTGGCTGTGGGAAAAGAGCTAGCTCTGGAGCTGTTCCACCCGCTGCACGAACTGGAAGCTGTGCTTCGAAGTCCTGTGAACCATTCCAGTTAATTGTGATTCCGGTGCAGTCCTCGAACTCTACGAATGACTCACGGAAGGCGTCCGCCTCGGTACCAACGATTGTTGAGTAAAGCTCAACTTCGGTACCTGACAAACCTGCGTATTCTTCAAATGCTTCACAGCCTGCTGCTAGACCCTCGTCTGAGCCTGAGCTCGATCCGGTGTCTCCGCCTGCGCTGGTGTCTTCCTCGGATGCTGCACATCCTGAGAGAACCAGAGCAGAAACTGCTGCGATACCGACTAGTGCGGTAGCGCGACGACGAATAACTGCCATAGTTTTTCTGTCCTTTCAGATAACTTCGATGTCCAAAAATTTGGAAATCTCGCCCTTTTGGGGGGCGCATCTTAACCATAGGTAAACCAATGACTGTAAAGAACTGTAAGCGGTTTCAATTTGATAACGAAGTTGTGCTATTGAAGCCCTTGACGCCTAATGACAGGGTTGTAAGCGTTTACAGTTTTAGCTCGTTTTTCTTGAAAATGCTGTCATTTCAAAGGGGTTAAAAAGAAAACGGGCCCTTAGGCCCGTTTTGGCGGAGGCCGTGGGATTCGAACCCACGAGACATTTCTGCCCACTGGTTTTCAAGACCAGCTCCATCGGCCGCTCGGACAGGCCTCCGCACGAGAGTCTATATGAAAATTGGGTTATTTTGCATGGATGAATTCAAGCCCCTCAAAGGATGCAAGAACCTCAGCGACCCCGTCTTGCTCTACTGACGAAGTGATCGCTGTTGCCACCTGCTTCACCTCATCGGGTGCTTGACCCATGGCAAAACTGTGTCCTCCGCTGGCCTTCGCCCACTCAAACATTTCAATATCGTTTCGTCCATCGCCAATTGCCAGCACCCGGCTTGGGTCAATACCAAGCTTGCCTCTGAGTTTTTCTAAACCGTGACCTTTATCAACTCCATCTGGGGCAATGTCCAACCAGGCGGTGTAGCCGATTGAATAGCTCACGGAGTGAAGTCCTATTTCTTTCATAAGGCCCAAGAATTCATCAACATCGTGCGATGGGGATAAAACCACAACTCGGCTTACCGGGTGATGCAGCAGTTGATCCAATGGAGTCTCAAAATTTTCCTCGCCGAGTGCGTAGGTGGGAAAGGGTTTGTGAAATCTGTAAGTGCCGTCTAGGTCCTCGACCGCGAAGTGAGCCTCGGGGATCACCTCAATTAGTCGATTGAGAACCGGTGCTGGGTCAAAGCTTTCAACTTCAACCACCTCAAAACCTTCCGAGTCGTAGCCATAGCGGACAGCACCATTGGACGCGATCGCATGTTCTCCAGGAAAATCCAACTGGCGAATAACCGGATAGGAATTAGCGGCGGAGCGTCCAGTTGCAATTACAACCTCGTGGCCCAAGTTTTTTACCCTTTGAACCTGCTCGTAAACCCTTGGAGATAAAAAACCGTCATCGTGAACGGTGGTGCCATCTATGTCTAGAGCTACTAACCAGCGACTCATCTATCCCTTAGGTTCAATGATCTCTTTGCCGATAAAAGGCTGCAGTGCTTTGGGAACATAAACGGTTCCGTCCTCACGCTGGTGGTTTTCCAATATCGCCACCAACCACCTTGTGGTTGCCAATGTTCCATTCAATGTCGCAACTGGGTGGGTTTTACCGTCTTGCTTGAATCTGGTGTTCAGTCTTCTTGCCTGGAAGGTTGTGCAGTTGGATGTTGAGGTCAGCTCGCGATACTTTCCCTGGGTGGGAACCCAAGCCTCAACGTCATATTTCTTCGCCGCACTGCTGCCTAGATCTCCGGCCGCAACATCAATCACTCGGTATGGCAATTCGCAGGCCTGCAGCATCTGCTCTTGGAAGGCCAAAAGTCTCTCGTGCTCCTGAGAGGCCTCATCTGGATGGCAGTAGCTGAACATCTCAAGCTTGTTGAACTGATGAACCCTCAGAATTCCTCTGGTGTCTTTACCGTGCGAACCAGCCTCGCGCCTATAGCAAGTCGACCAGCCCGCATACCGAATAGGTGTCTCCGGGTCGATGATTTCATCTGAGTGCAAACCAGCCAGAGCTACCTCGCTGGTCCCCGTTAGATACAAATCATCATTTTCTAGGTAGTAAACCTCTGCGGAGTGCTCTCCCAAAAATCCAGTTCCGGCCATTGTTTCGGGACGAACGAGAGTTGGTGTAATTGCTGCGGTGAAACCATTTTCAATCGCAAGATTGAGCCCCATGTTCATAATCGCAAGCTCCAATTGAGCCCCGGCTCCCTTGAGGAAATAAAACCTTGCTCCCGAAACTTTCGCTCCGCGTTCAGTGTCAATGATGTCTAGGGCTTCACCAAGTTGCAGGTGATCTTTGGCCTCGAAGCCGAAATCCTTGATCTCGCCAACCTCTTTGAGAACCACAAAGTCATCTTCACCTCCAGGTGGGACTCCCTCGAGAATGACGTTGTCGATTTTCATCATCAGCTCAAATACATCCTGAGCCGCTTTGTCCGCATCCGCCTCCAGTTGCTTCACATTGGAAGAAAGTTCTTTGGCTGTGTCAACTAAAGCCTGCTTTTCCTCTTTGGGTGCAGAGGCAACCAATTTCCCGTGAGCATTTTGTTCCGCTCTTAGGTTTTCAAATTCTGATTGTTTAGCCCTGCGAACCTTGTCGGCCTCAATTGCCTGATCTACCAATTCAACATCGGCTCCGCGAGCAACTTGGCTGGCGCGGATTATTTCGGGGTTTTCTCGCAAGAGATTGACATCAATCACCCCTCTAGCCTAGCGAGCTTTATAGGCTTAGCCGGTGAGCGGTATCGCAGTGGTGTTCAACCCGAAGAAAATAGCTGAGCAAAGACTTGCCAGACTATTTCCAGACGCCACTTTGATGCGGGCTGAGGATTTGGCAAATATCGATCCCGACCTAGGCGAGTTCGACCGCTGCATAGTTGCAGGAGGCGATGGCACACTTCGTCAGGTGGTTCAACACCTGATGGAAAACCACATAAAAATACCGATTGGCATAATCCCTGTTGGAACCGGCAACATCCTCGCTCGCAATCTTGGAATATCCCTGGATGTTGAGCATGCTGCAAAAACCGCACTCACCGGAGAGCTAAGGGAGATAGATCTTGGCAAGGCAAAGATACCTTCGAAGCCACCGCTATTTTTCACAGGCATCGCAGGCCTCGGTCTGGATGCGAAGATCATGGAGAAAACTGACAACAGACTAAAACGCCGGATCGGCTGGGTTGCCTATATCGAGGGTGGCATTAGAGCACTTCCCGCCAAGTTCCAAAGATTCTGGATAACCGTTGATGGGGCGGAGCCCAGAAGAGTGAAAGTGCTGACGCTGATCATTGCCAACACAGGAACACTTCCTGGTCACGTTGAACTAATACCGGATGCTCTAGTTGACGATGGCAACTTGGATGTTGCTGTGATTGGACCGAAATGGATCTGGAACTGGATAGATGTTCTGGGTCGCATCACCTGGCAGAACAGATTTATTAGGCCATTGGTTTTAGGAAGAAAAATCATGGATGCCACCGCCGATTTGAAATCGCTCGAATACCTGCGAGGGAAAAAGATCAAGGTTGAGAGTGAAACTAAGTGCACGCTGCAGGTGGATGGAGACCCTATCAAAGCGGTAGATCAGGTGAACTTCGAGGTAATGCCTAAGGCGCTATTAGTCGCCTGCTAGAGAATCCAGCCAAGCCTTCGCGTCGTTATAACTCTTGTCAACATTGTTTCCAAGGTGAGCACTCTCTTGCTGATCAGCCCTTGGGTAGCTTCCAAGGAATGTAACCTTTGGGCTGAATCTGTGAAGACCCATCATCGCCTCACCAATTGCTTCATCATCCAAATGCCCCTGCGCATCAACATAGAAGCGGTATCTACCGAAAGCGTCCCCGATTGGTCTTGATTCGAGGCGGGAGAGGTTGATGCCTCGAACACTGAACTGCTCTAACATTTCTAATAGCCCGCCAGGTTTGTCATCGGGAAGTTCCACAATCAAACTGGTTTTGTCCTTGCCAGTTCTTGCCGGAGCTTTTGACGCAAGGCCGACTTCAATGAATCTTGTTTGGGCGTTTTTATTCTCTCCAATGTCGGTTGCCAGAACTTCCAATCCATAAATCTCTGCCGCAGCCGGCGCTACTACAGCAGCATCTGCGATATCAGTTTCACTGAGTGACATAGCTGCAGCAGCGGTTGACGCCGCTGGGATGTGTTGATGAGAACCAATGTTTTCGCTCAGCCACTTCCTGGCTTGGGCATAAGCAACTGGGTGGGTTAGAACCTTTTCAATCTGGTCTAACTTTTTTCCCTTGGATGCAAGCACGAAGCGAACAGGGATTAGGTTCTCTGAGTAAATCTGAATTCCTGGGATGTGGGCAAGGGCATCACTGGTGGCGCTTACGCTTCCCTCAATCGAGTTTTCAACAGGGATAACCGCTCTGTCTGCTTTTTTGGAAGTGACCAAATCCAAAGCTTCGGCAACTGAGCCCACCGGGAGAGATTTTTCTGGGCTCAGCAGATTTACTGCCTCTTCGGTGAATGTTCCGCGAGGTCCGAGGTAGGCGATGGTTTCTGGGCTCATAAAATTAACATTAGGTTAACGGGCTCGACCTGAATTAATATGTCCATCCGTGGACACTATCCCTGGCGTACGAGTCATACGCATCATCCTATTGGTTGGTGCGATCTTTTTTGGCATCTCCGCCATCGCTCTAATGGTCTTCCCCGTGAGCTTTATTGAGCTTCTCGGACTAGAGCCAACAGAGCAAGCGGTGTGGTTGATGATGCTAATCGGAGTCACTCTGATTGCGCTTACCGGAAACATGGCGATGGTCAGCATTTCCGCTTCCCAGTTCGGGGTTCGGATTGCCGGCTGGACCATGATGCTGGCAGCTTTCGGACTTGGTGCTTTTTCACTATTGATTCCAGCCGAATACAACTGGTTCAATCTCACCTACGCCGGCATGGGCTTTGCTTTTTCAATCGCTTATTTCAGCCAGCTAGTCCGCTCCCTCAGCGGTAGAGGCTAAATACTTCGGAGCGGCATCCAATCCCCAAAATTCCTCAAGGGTGTTGAATTCCCCCTCGTAATATCTTTCGGCCAATTCTTTCCCCACGTAGCGCAGGTGCCAGGGTTCATAGGTGTAGCCGGTGATAGATGTTTGGTCCAGTTCGTAGCGGACGACGTAACCAAACCGCCAAGCATTTTCAGCAACCCAGATGCCAGCCTCTGTGTTTCCAAAGCACTGCATAATTTCACACCCTTGGCTTGGTTCACTAACATCCACCGCAAGTCCCGTTTGGTGTTCACTGTGCCCTGCCCTGGCGCTTCGCTCCAGGGCCTCAGCTTCACCGTATTGCCCAATCTTGGCAATGAATAACTCGCTCTGATATTCGAAACTTCTGAAACCGCTATTCAGTTTCAGGGTTCCAACACCCTCCTCCTGGGCAGCCTTGGCCATTTCAATCACTGCCTCTCCTGCAACTGGTGCCAGTTCAATTCCTCTTGAGTTATCAAGGAATTCGCTCTCAACCTGGATCACCTCGGGGGTGTAATCAATTGGAATTAGCGGCCTTTGTTTATTCACCACCACATACAAAGAATCAGCTTTATCCAATGGGTAATTAGGTAAGGGGTCTGGAAGCTCAATTGATGCGGCTGGTTCTAAAGTCTTTGGTTCAGAGTCGATTTCCAAGAAATCGAAATTCACCTGTTTTGGTTGAGCTGAACTTGGAGACAGTGCCGCTTGGCCAAGTATTAGCCCAGCGGCAATTGCCATTACCGCAGGCGGTAATAAAACAAACCAACCGGAGCGGTTTCTCCCTCTAAACTTAGCCACAGACAAACCCTAGAAAGTCAGGCCGCATTGGCAAAGACAAACCGCCGAGAGGACGCCATCAAGGCTGCCCAATCGGGAGTAATGACCCCCAAACAAATTTGGATTGTACTAATTGGATTGATGTCAGGGATGTTCCTGGCAGCCCTGGATCAATCAATCGTTGCAACCGCCATCAGAACAATTGCTGATGACCTAGATGGATTAAATCTTCAAGCTTGGGCGACCACAGCGTATTTGATTACCACCACGGTCTCGACACCGCTGTATGGGAAACTTGGCGACATTTTTGGTCGTAGATACTTATTTCTAATTGCCATCAGCATTTTCATGGTGGGCTCGGTTGCTGCAGGTTTTGCAACCTCGATGATTGAACTGGCTGCATTCCGGGCACTACAGGGAATCGGTGGCGGAGGGCTTTTCTCCTTGGCGCTGACAATTGTTGCCGACATCGTTCCACCCAGAGAGCGCGCTAAGTATCAAGGAATGTTCCTTGCTGTATTTGGAACAAGCTCTTTGATTGGTCCAGTTGTTGGTGGGCTGTTTGCAGGAATTGATGAGTTTTTGTTTATAGACGGTTGGCGTTGGGTGTTTTTAATCAATGTTCCAATTGGTGCACTGGCGCTGTTTATGGTCTATCGCTTTTTACATGTTCCGCACACTCCGCTGAAGCAAAAAATTGACTTCATGGGGGCTGCCGCAATTGTTTTGTTCGTAGTACCGCTGTTGCTGATACTCGAGCAGGGTCGCAACTGGGGCTGGGATAGCGAAATTGCCTATTTGCTTTATTCGATGAGTGCGGTTGGGTTGGTTAGCTTTATCTTTATTGAGGCTCGCATGGGCGAGTCGGCTTTGATCCCACTTCGCATTTTCAAGATATCGACATTTTCCATCACCGCATTCATGGGCATCCTGATCGGAATGGGCATGTTTGGAGCACTGCTTGTAATCCCACTGATTCTGCAGGTTGGTTTTGACTCAACACCTACCCAAGCAGGATTCCAGATGCTTCCGATGGTTGGTGGCATCTTCACCGCCAGTATTCTCAGCGGACGCATAACCAGTGCAACAGGGAAATACAGAATCTTCCTAAACACCGGAACCGCAACCATGATCATCGGTTACCTATATCTGTTTTTCCTGGTAACTCCAGATCTCCCCTACTGGGCGATGGCCATAGGGATGTTCTTCGTTGGGTTTGGTCTTGGTCAGCTTCTGCAGACAACAACCGTTGCCACCCAGAACGCAGTCGAACCAAAAAACATTGGTGTTGCAACCTCCAGCGTTGTCTTTTTCAGACAAATGGGTGGAACCCTGGGGGCGACGATCTTTTTGAGCATTTTGTTCTCAAGGGTCACCGACTCAATCCAGGGTGCTTTCGCAAGACCGCAGATTCAGAGTGATTTGAATGCAGCGCTGAACGACCCGAGCGTTGTATCAAATCCTGAAAACACTGAGATATTAAAGATCCTGAACGGGGACCAATCAGTGGCAACAGTCACTGAAGATTCCAGTTTCCTAATTGGTGTCGATGACAGGCTCTCCGCACCTTTCACAATCGGCTTCATTGAAGCTGCAAGTCCTTTGTTTATCTTGGGGGCAAGTGTTTTGGTGGTGGCATTTATTGCCAGCTGGTTTGTCAAAGAAATCCCACTCAGGACAAAAAGTGTTGCCCAAGAGCGAGCTGAGAATGCGGCCAAGGAGCAAAGCGAGTAAACTTTGAAGTCCACGGGAGTTTGGGCGTACCAAACTGAGAGGAAGACTGAAGCTGTCTTCGACCGTCGAACCTGATCTGGGTAATGCCAGCGCAGGGAGACAACTCTGCTACACCCCGTGCCATTTCAACAGAAAGGGCATGTGTGAAAAAGATATTTCCACTACTGCTAATACCTGCAGTCCTAACCGGTTGCGCTATAGAACCAACAACCGTCCGTATCGCCACCCACGACAGCTTTGCAATTAGTGACGAGCTAATTGCTAGCTTCGAGGAGGACTCCGGTTTAGAACTGGAGATAATCCGGATGGGTGACACAGGGACTCTGACAAACCAGCTAGTGCTCAGCAAAGATGAACCGATCGCTGATGCTTTCTTCGGCATTGATAACACCTTCAGAGGTGTTGCTGAGGAAAACAGCATCGTTGATGGCGAGTTCGCTGCCATTGACTACAGCGACGTTTGTTTTAACTATGACCGCCACTACTTCCTAGATGCAGGGATCACGCCACCAACATCATGGAAGGAACTAACTGATAAGACCTACAGAGGTCTAACTGTTATTACTAACCCCAAAAGCAGCTCCCCTGGTTTGGCCTTCCTCGCATCAACTGTTGCCGCCCTAGGTGATGACTACGAAAGCTACTGGCAACAGCTAAAGGCCAACGACGTTTTGGTCACCTCCGGTTGGGAAGACGCCTACTTCACTGAGTTCAGTGGTTCTAGCGGTGAGGGCGATTACCCGATTGTTCTCAGCTACGCATCATCTCCCTCGGCCGAGGTTAGGGACAACGGCGAATCGCAAACCGCCGCTTTGTTGGATGACTGCTTCAGGCAAACAGAGTTTGCAGGAGTATTGGCGGGAGCGGCCAACCCTGCAGGCGCAGAGGAGCTGGTTCAGTTCATGCTCGGCGATCAATTCCAGTCAGCAGTTCCTGAGTTGATGTATGTGTATCCGGTAACAGATGCTGAGCTTCCAGAGTCTTGGGCACAATTTGCAACACCGGCAACTTCAACAGTTGACCTTCCTGAGTTGAATGACCGCAGAGAGGAAATCCTGGGCACCTGGGAATCCATATTTGAATAGAAAGCTAATTCCCTGGATCATCCCGGCGCTATTCATAGCGCTTGGTTTCTA
>Ga0209653_1003232_pt1 | contig 11290 bp, 9 predicted proteins | sample SaaInl6LU_22_DNA_FD_184644 | JGI IMG/M metagenome (GOLD analysis project Ga0209653, IMG submission 184644) | Marine microbial communities from expanding oxygen minimum zones in the Saanich Inlet - ESP_116LU_22_DNA (SPAdes) (version 2) | ecosystem: Environmental > Aquatic > Marine > Intertidal... | reverse complement strand
GTCGACACTGGCGATACTGGCCACACGGATAGCAAACTGCTGCTCAACCTCTTGGATTGCCGACAGCGCACCCTGGCCGCGCTCTTTGCGATCCAGCCCGATCACTACACCACTGGCCGTAGCACCAGCTGCTTCTACAATCGCCATCACTTCGCGGATAGCGGTGCCGGCAGTAATCACATCATCAATGATCAAGACGCGCCCTTCGAGCGGCGCGCCAACCATCACACCCCCCTCACCGTGGGTTTTTGCCTCTTTGCGATTAAAGCAGTAGGGCACATCGCGGCCATGCTGCTCGGCCAGTGCTACTGCGGTAGCAGCGGCGAGGGTGATGCCTTTATAGGCGGGGCCAAACAGCACATCAAACTCTATGCCTGAGTCGACAATCGCCGCCGCATAACAGCGCCCCAGCGTCGCTAAGGCGCGGCCGGTATAGAACTGCCCGGCGTTAAAAAAGTACGGCGAAACCCGGCCAGACTTTAAAGTGAACTCGCCAAACTTCAGTGCGCCACTAGTCAGCGCAGTATCGAGAAACTGTTGTTGGTAGTTATCGCTCATCGCTCTGCCCCCTTAACCCTGCGCCAGCGCCATCTGTTGTACGCGCACTAAATCTTCAATGCCTTTGTGTGCCAGCGCCATCATTGCCGCCATTTCGTCGGCGCTAAACGGCGCTGCCTCTGCAGTGCCCTGTACCTCAATAAAGCCGCCGGCACTGGTCATCACTACGTTCATGTCAGTCTCTGCAGTGGAGTCTTCAGCATAATCTAAGTCGAGCACCGGCTCACCGTTGTATATCCCCACTGAAACCGCTGCCACCATACATTCGAGCGGATCGGCTTTGAGTGACTTCTTGCGCTGCAAATAGTTAAGCGCATCCACCAGTGCCACACAGGCGCCGGTGATTGACGCTGTGCGTGTGCCGCCGTCGGCTTGAATAACATCGCAGTCGACCGTAATTGTCACTTCACCGAGTTTTTTCATATCTACCGCAGCGCGCAGCGAGCGCCCAATCAGGCGCTGGATCTCTTGTGTGCGCCCACCCTGTTTTCCACGCGCAGCCTCGCGGCCCATACGCGAACCGGTGGAGCGCGGCAACATACCGTACTCAGCCGTAATCCAACCCTGGCCACTGCCACGCAAAAAACGCGGCACACCCTGTTCAACCGAAGCGGTACAAATCACCTTGGTATCACCAAACTCTACCAATACCGAGCCCTCGGCGTGGACAGTGTAGTTGCGAGTGATTTTTACTGGGCGCAGTTGCTCTGCGCGTCTGCCGCTGGGACGGGCCATAACAGGTACCTTAAAAGCTGAATCAAAAACTGGCGTAAAGCCAGACCAAAATAAGAGGCGCGATTGTAGCAAACTTGGACCGGCTCGCGCTCTGAAACCCGCCAAGTTTGTTAGAATAGTGGCATTCAATATCTACCACCGAGAGACCAAGCCATGCCACGCAGTATGACCGCCTTTGCCCGCCACACCTTAGAGACTCATTGGGGAGCCGTGAGTTGCGAACTGCGCTCGGTCAATAGCCGCTACTTGGAAACACACTTTCGCATGCCAGACAGCGTGCGCACCAGCGAGATGGCACTGCGCGAACAGGCCCGGCAAAAGCTCACCCGCGGCAAGCTCGATATATCCATCTCGCTCGCCTTCAATGAGGGTGACAGCGCAGTTTCTGCCGACTTAACGGTTGCTGAGCAATACCTCAAACTGGCCGAGCAGCTAGCCGCCAATATGAGCAACCCAGCACCGCTCTCTGCGCTCGATGTGTTGCGCTGGCCTGGGGTCATTAAAGAACAACAGGTAGATAGCGATGCCCTGCAGGAGGCCGTTAAAGCCTGCTTTGCAGAGACGGTGACAGAGCTTGTCAGTGCCCGCCAACGCGAAGGCGACAAACTCGCCGAGCTGATAGAACAGCGGCTCGTCGCTATCAGCGAACAAGTGAATTTAGTGCGCGCTGAACTGCCGGCTATTCTCGACCAGCAGCGCCAACGGCTGCGCACCAAGCTAGAAGAGTTTACCGCCGAGCTCGACCCACAGCGCCTCGAGCAAGAGATGGTGATTATTGCCAATCGCGCCGATGTCGACGAAGAGCTCGACCGCCTAGAAACTCACATTACAGAAATACGCCGCGCACTTGCCGACAAAAAACCCAGCGGCCGGCGCTTAGACTTTTTAATGCAAGAGCTCAACCGCGAAGCCAACACACTGGGCTCTAAATCCCTCGCCAGCCTCACCACGCAAGTGTCGGTTGAGCTTAAAGTGTTGATTGAGCAGATGCGCGAACAGATTCAGAATATAGAGTAGAATCTGTGATCTCTTCATATATCTGAATATTTTGCTTGCTATTATTATGCACTCTATCTTTTATGGAGATGGCACCTTCAGTTGTACGCATTAAGGGCGAGCGTGACATTGCCAATTAGTAGAGCGCTCAATTTTAGTCGTCGTTGCAACGGATCCTACATTTTCGAATGTATTAGAAATCTTCAGGATAAGACTTTTAACTAAGGGGCCTGGCACTCTTTCCGGTATTTTTGACTGGCAGTTCCGATGATTAGTGCGCTAAATGGGCTTGATGACATTCGTAAGCCCATTGAAGCGGCGATTGATCCGGTGGTTGTACTGGTAGTCCTGTCTCAAGGTTTCTCTTAAAAACAATCTGATCTACCTGCGTAAATACGAAGGCCAATCAAAGGGTCAATGGTTGCTACCGATTGAAATTCTCGCTGCAGACTTGCTGACCTCTCAGAGTGTTCAAAAAAGTGTAGATAGCTCTCTTCAGCGTTAATTAGGCTTTGTACTATATGCACCCGATAGTTTACTTCTTGTTGCTGCCCACCCGGGGCAGGTAGAGCACACATCAGTGCTCGACCCTTTATATGCTTACCAGATGCAATCTCCTTGAGTACTGCGCAATATTTTTTCTCTCCGCTATCGGTGAGTAGCTGTGCTACAGAACAGCCCATAAGCCCTTTTTTATGGCCTCTGAACAGTCTTTGAAAAGCTGGATTACAGGACAAAATAAAACCCGAGCGGGCTGTAATACATATCGCTTGTGGAGAAGCTGTAAACACTGTTTGATAAAAGTCGAGCTGGCTTGAGGGGGAGTTTCGATGCGCAACAGGCTGCACTGTCAAAAGTGTAATCTGCTCATCACTTCTGCCCGAAAAGACGTGTTGTTTCAGCACTGTTAGCCTCGAGCCCGTCTCTTGCTGAAAGATAATTCTAAGCGGCGTAGGATCGTGTTGCTGCAACCAAGTCATGAGTTCTTGCGCTTGATTTGGGCAGAGCTCAGTCAGCGGTTTGCTGTGACCGGCCTTGCCGATAAGACGTTTTGCAGCATCGTTTTGATAGAGCACGCGGGCGTACTCACCCACTACTATAGTCGCCAGCTGGTGCTGATCGGGGTCGGGAAGACCTTCAAAGAGATCCAGCGGTTCGGTCATGCTACCGCTCCGAAACTACAACTAATACCCGGCCTGGCTTGGCTTATTTTTAGCCCAGCTGTCGTCTTGCATTTAAAAGAGGACGAGAGGTGTTGAGCGACGATAACCGCCGTGGTGGTATGTTTATCCCGATGGGTAAATACCGGCTGCAGCACCTCTGACCCGGCGGCGCTAACATTGACAACAATATCGACAAACGCCGGCAGAAGTACCGCAGAGCTAGGCTCTTTTTTTATACTTAAGTGTCTGTTTTTAAGAGGGTTTTTTTGGCCTTTGACTGAGTCATAGATCCGCCTCCTCGTTATGCGCAATTGCACTAACCATTTGAGAGTAATCTTTTACGGTAATGACAACAATCTATTAACCATGGCTAAATTTTGCCGCTGGGTCAGAAAAAGGGCTTAGCTACATTTTTTCATTTGCTGGTATCACCCCCCTAAACCACCAAAAACAGGGCTTTTATCTGTCAACCACTGTTTGTGACGCAAAACAACGTATCTCGGCTTTCCACAACCGACCCGCACTGAGTAGAATGGGGGTTCTCTTTTATCGCGTTGGATTCTTTGCCATGAGCACCGGTACGCTGTTTATCATCTCCGCCCCTTCGGGAGCGGGCAAAACCAGCCTTGTGAACGCTTTGTTACCCGAGGTGTCGCAACTGACGGTCTCTGTCTCGCACACCACACGAGCACCGCGCCCAGGCGAGCTTGATGGCGTCAATTACCATTTTATTGACCGAGAAACATTTGCCACCAATCGGCGCAGCGGAGACTTTTTAGAGTGGGCCGAGGTTCATGGCAATTTTTACGGCACCTCGAAACAGTGGGTGGACGATACGCTAGCCAGCGGCAGTGATGTCGTTCTTGAAATAGATTACCAAGGCGCCGAGCAGATCCGCGCAATCTACCCCTGTGCTGTGAGTATTTTTATTCTGCCTCCTTCACTTGCAGCACTGCGCCAACGTTTAGACAACCGCGGCCAGGACAGTATTGAAGTGATCGAGGCTCGAGTTGCCGCCGCCCAGGCCGAAATGCGTCACTACGCAGCGGCCAATTACTTAATAATTAACGATCAGTTCGACGCTGCACTGGAACAGTTGGTCGCCATTGTGACCAGCCAGAGGGCGCGTATGGCACAACAGCAAACTCGGCACGCTGAACTTTTGCAAGAATTGACTGAAAGCTAACAGTTGTGGTGGGGCTCTAAGGCCGCTAAAATAACAGGTCCTTTGGGGGTTTCCCTCTATTATTTAGTATTTTGCCGGAGTAAACATGGCTCGCATCACTGTAGAAGATTGTCTCGACCACGTCGAAAACCGTTTTGAACTGGTCCTGGTTGGCGCTAAACGCGCTCGCCAACTTGCTGTCGAAGGCCGCGAGCCAATGGTAGCCGAAGAAAACGACAAACCCACCGTTATCGCTCTGCGCGAAATCGAAGAGGGTTTTGTCACCCCAGATATCCTTACCGAAGTTGAGCAAGACTTTGAGATCGTTGCCGCAGAAGATGCCATGGCGTTAGACGATCTCACCGCAGCACTGGCTGCTGAGCTGGCCGGCGGCATCGTCGCTGAGGCGGAGTAAGCTACACTTTCCCTCGATAAGCGGAGCGCATTGCATTGACCATTGAGGTCCTCACCGCCAAGCTCTCCGCCTATCTGGACACCAAAAAGGTACGTGCAATAGAGCGCGCCTACCACTTTTCTGAACAATCACACCGAGGCCAATTGCGCGCCTCGGGCGATGCTTACATCACCCATCCTCTGGCTGTGGCACACATCCTCGCCGACATGCATCTTGATCACGAGAGCTTAATGGCGGGGCTGTTGCACGATGTAATTGAAGATACCGGTGTTACCAAAGGGCAAATTAGCCGACGCTTTGGCCGCGATGTTGCCGAGCTCGTCGATGGTGTCAGCAAATTAACCGGCATCGAGTTTGAAAGTAAAGCCGAGCGCCAAGCTGAAAGCTTTCAAAAAATGACCTTGGCCATGTCGCGCGATATCCGCGTGATGTTGGTGAAGCTCGCTGACCGCCTCCACAACATGCGTACACTCGGGCCGCTAGACGCTGTTAAAAAGCGCCGTGTAGCGCGTGAAACGTTAGAAATTTATGCACCAATCGCGCAACGCTTGGGCATTAATGATATCCGCTTGGAGTTTGAAGATCTCGGCTTTGCCGCCATGTATCCACTGCGCCACCGCCGGCTGCGCGAGGCACTCAAAGCGGCCAAACAAAACCGCACCGAACTGATTGAAGATATCCGCCTGTCGATTGCCAAGCGGTTGGAGCTTGAAGGAATCAGTGGTGTCGTCAACGGCCGCGAAAAGCATTTATGGAGTATCTACCGCAAAATGCGCGAAAAGAAAAAATCTTTCCGCGACATTATGGATGTCTTCGCGCTGCGCATTGTGGTCGACAATGTCGATGAGTGTTACCGCGCACTGGGAGTGATACACAACCTCTACAAACCGGTGCCCGGCGAGTTTAAAGACTATATTGCCATACCCAAAGCCAACGGTTACCAGAGCCTTCACACCGTATTAGTGGGGCTACACGGGGTAGTGATAGAAGTGCAGATCCGCACCACCGAGATGGACGCCATGGCCAATTACGGCATCGCCGCGCACTGGGAGTACAAATCTAGCGCGCGCAACAAAGAGGCCAGCGAGAAACGCGCTGCGCTCTGGGTGCAGGGGCTGCTCGACATGCAGCGCCAGGCCGGTGACTCGGTCGAGTTTCTGGAAAATGTCAAAAATGATCTGTTTCCCGATGAAATTTATCTGTTTACCCCTGAAGGGAAAATCATTGAACTGCCGGCAAAATCCACCCCGGTTGATTTTGCCTACGCTCTGCACACCCGTATCGGCGACAACTGTATCGCCTGTCGTGTTGACGGCCAGCTCACACCCCTCTCAGAAAAACTTGAGAGCGGCCAACGGATTGAAGTTATCCGCGCCGATGGCGCTCAGCCCAACCCCAACTGGCTCAATTTTGTCGTCACCGCGAAAGCGCGCAGCGCCATCCGCCATTGGCTGAAAGGACAACAGCACGATCAGTCGGTCGAATTGGGCAAACGCATGTTGGATCAAGCTCTGGCACGCTACGATATCAGTTACAAATCACTGAAAAAATCGCAGATCAAAAGTCTCCTTCAAGAGAGTAAGGAGCCTACTTTTGAGGCCGTATTGCAGCAGATTGGGCTCGGTAACCGCGTGCCTCTGGCGGTGGCTAAATTGCTGCTGCCAAAACAGAATTTTGACGATAGCGGCGAGCAACCCCTGCCAGTTGTCATAGACGCCGCCGAGGGCCTGTTACTGCAATACGCGCGCTGCTGCCGGCCGATACCTGGCGATCCGATAATGGGGCACCTCTCTACGGGTAAGGGCTTGGTTGTGCATATCGATAACTGCCACAATCTCAGCGATATTCGCCGCAACTCTGAGCGCTGCATGCCTCTGAGTTGGTCCAATTCGGTAAAGGCGGAATTTTCTGTACTGCTCAAGGTTGAAGCCACTCCCGAGCGCGGTTTTATCGCCACGCTGGCTTCGCGCATTACTGAACAAGAATCCACTATCGAAAATATTACTGCCTCTGATCGCGATGCCTATACCACCATCATCGATATCCAACTCACGGTTCGCGACCGACGCCACTTGGCCGATATTTTGCGGCGAGTGCGCGCGCTCAGCGCGGTGCGTCGCGTGGCAAGAAGCCGCAACTAAATGAATGATCTCTTCCTCTTGGAGCCTATATTATGACCAACAAAGCCATTATCTCGACTGACAACGCCCCCGCTGCCATTGGCACCTACTCGCAAGCGGTTAAGGTCGATAACACAGTCTATCTGTCAGGCCAGATCCCTCTCGACCCGGCCACTATGGCACTGGTCGACAGCTCGATCGAGGCGCAGGTGCGTCAAGTGTTCGACAATGTTGCTGCAGTCTGCGAAGCGGCCGGCGGCTCGCTGAGTAAAATTGTCAAACTCAATATTTATCTGACTGACTTGGATAACTTTGCCATCGTCAACCAAGTAATGGCAGAGTATTTTCAACAGCCCTACCCAGCGCGCGCAGCCATTGGCATCAACCAGTTACCCAAAGGCGCCGCCGTTGAGATGGACGGTATTTTAGTTCTGTAGTTTGTCTGCTGCGCCCAACAGCGCCGCATAGCCTTGTCGATAATTGGGGTAGCGCAAGACAAAACCACTCTCTCGCAAGCGCTGGTTGCACAGCCGCTTACCACCGCGCTGCGGTGTCTGCTGCGCTGCCAGAGGCGGCGGGCATTGCAACCGCTCTGCCAACCAGTCAGCCACCTCGCCAAGCCGAGCGGGTTCGCCATCAGTGACGATATAGAGCGGTTCAACCTTCTCAGCTTGGCTGTCGCGTTCAATTAAATAAGCGATAAACGCTGCGCCATCATCGCTGTGAATGCGGTTGCTCCACTGGTTGCGCGGGCCCGGCAATGGGCCTCCCCCAGAAACGATAGAGACCATACGCTCGCGGCCAGGGCCGTAGATACCCGAAAAACGCAACACGGTTAGCGGCAGATCAGCCAGACACTGCTCTGCTTCCAACAGCACTCTCGCCGTTGGTCGCTGCGGTGCGGCCTCGGTCTCTTCGGTCACCCAATTTTCCTCTGCACTACTACCGTAGACACTGCTACTGGAGACCCAAAAAATTCTCTGTAACGAGGGGTGTTGAGGCAGCAATTCTGCGAGTTGCCTGGCCGCCGCCAAATAACTGGCGCGGTAACCAGCCTCGCTCATCTCGCTGGGTGTCAGAGTCGCGACGACATAATCAAATGGCTCTCGCAGTACCGCAGCTAGCTGTTGGGTATCCGTCACATCGACACAGCGCAACTCGAGCCCCGCGATATTTTGTTGTTGTGCGCGTCTTCGCAGCCCGACCGCTTGTGAACCTGCCGGCAATAACTGGGCTACACGAGCAGCAATATCGCCAAAACCTACAAAAAGCACTTTCAATTGCAGTCCTCTATTTGATATAAACAAGCTATTAAATCATCGACTCAACGAAGCGATCCTATGACCTTAACCGAACTGCGCTACATCGTCACCTTGGCACAATGTCAACACTTTGGCCAAGCGGCTGAACGCTGCCATGTCAGCCAGCCAACTCTTAGTATTGCGGTAAAAAAGCTTGAGGGCGAACTTGGCGTAGAGCTGTTTGAACGGACCAAAAGCAGTGTCCGCGCAACACCCACAGGCGAGCGAGTAATCGCCCAAGCAAATCGTGTACTGGATGCCGCCAGCGCCATCAAAGATATTGCCAGCGAAGGCCACGACCAGCTCAACCAACCGTTGCAAGTAGGCGCCATCTTTACCATTGGCCCCTACCTATTTCCGCATTTTATTCCGAAACTTCAAGCTGCTGCACCACAGATGCCATTGGTGATTGAAGAGGGCTACACCGCCACACTGCGCAAAAGGCTGCGCAATGGCGAGGTCGATGTCATTGTCGTAGCACTGCCTTTTAGTGAACCCGATGTAGTCGTGCAGCCGCTCTACAGCGAACCGTTTGTGGTACTGCTGCCGGCCAACCATAAGCTGGCCTCTTGCAAAGCGATTGAGCCAGCCCAACTGGCCGACCAGAACCTTCTCTTGCTTGGCCAGGGCCACTGCTTCCGAGACCAGATTCTCGAAACTTTGCCAGAGCTAACACCCAACCCAGCAGCACTGGAGACAGGCATCCACACCATGACCGAGGGCAGTTCTCTGGAGACACTGCGCCATATGGTCGCCTCTGGGCTGGGTGTGACTATTTTGCCGCAGAGCGCCGCTCTTAACGAGAGTTACCGCAGCGGTGAGTTAATCACCCGCCCATTCAGCGCAACCGGGGGCAGAGTACCACGACGCACCACAGCTTTAGCTTGGCGGGCGAGTTTTCCGCGCCACCGCGCCATCGACGCGCTGCGCAATGCTATATTAGCTACCGAGCTGGCCGAACAGCTCGGTACAGCCAAAGTTTAGCCCTGCATGAAAGGCACTCTCTCGCTGCGCAAAGAGAGCAGCGCTGTACTGGCACTACAGTCGGTGGCTGTGCTGCGTGGAGTCGGGCCACAATTGGCGGCCAAGCTAGAGCAGTTTGGGCTTAAAACACTCCAAGACCTGCTCTTTCATCTGCCTCTGCGCTATATCGATCGGACAAAAATCAGCCCAATCGGTGGCCTACAGCCCAACAGTGAGGTGGTTATTGAGGGTGAGCTGCGCGCCAGCGATGTGGTGTTTGGTCGCCGCCGCAGCTTGGTCTGCCGTCTGCAAGATTCCACCGGGGTAGTCACTTTACGTTTTTTTCACTTTAATCGCGCCCAACAATCGCAGCTGTCTGCAGGGGCGCGGCTGCGCTGCTTTGGCGAGGTTCGTCGCGGCAGTGCCGGACTGGAGCTCTACCACCCAGAATATAAACTTCTAGACCAAGCCAAAGAGATCACTCTGGAGGAGCGGCTGACACCGATCTATCCGGCCAGCGAGGGGATTACCCAGCTGCGGTTGCGCGATCTCTGCCAGCAGGCGCTGGCGCGTATCGATAACGCCGAGGCCAAACAGCGCGGTCTAGCCGATTTACTGCCCAGCGCACTGCTGCCAGATAACAGCAGTCGCTACACTCTGCTCGATGCACTGCGTCTGCTCCATCAGCCCCCCGCCAATACCGACCAAGGAAGGCTCGCCGCTGGCGAGCACCCCGCACAGCAGCGGTTAGTTATAGAAGAACTGATTGCCCACCAGCTGAGCATGCTCGAGTTGCGCGCAAAGGTACAGAGCTATGCTGCCCCACACTTGCCCGAACAGCCGGCGCTGCTGGAGCAGTTTGCGGCCAGCCTCCCTTTTGCACTAACCGATGCTCAACAGCGTGTCGCCAAAGAGATCAGTCGAGATCTCTGTCTGCCGCAACCAATGTTGAGACTGCTGCAGGGTGATGTGGGTGCCGGTAAAACCGTGGTGGCGGCACTCGCCTCACTGCAAGCGATAGGCGCCGGCTACCAGGTGGCGTTGATGGCACCCACAGAAATTCTTGCCGAACAGCATCGCGAAACCCTCAGCAACTGGCTGACACCACTGGGGGTTAGCGTCGGTTGGTTGAGTGGCAAACAGAAAGGCAAAGCGCGTGAGGTACAAATGGCGCGTGTCGCCGAGGGCGCCGCTCAGTTAGTGGTGGGCACTCACGCGCTGTTCCAAGACGACGTAAAGTTTGCCAAGCTCGGCTTGACGATTATCGATGAGCAGCACCGCTTTGGCGTTGAACAGCGCCTGACACTTCGCCGCAAAGGGTTTGAGGGATCGATTCCTCACCAATTAATTATGACCGCCACACCGATTCCGCGCACCTTAGCGATGAGCGCGTACGCTGATCTGGACTGTTCGATTATTGACGAACTGCCACCCGGTCGCACACCGGTAGAGACACTCGCGCTTGCCGACCAGCGCCGCGGGGATGTCATGCATCGCGTCCGCGCAGCCTGCAACGAGGGCCGCCAAGCTTACTGGGTGTGCACCTTAATCGAGGAGTCAGAGAGCCTCGCGGCACAAGCCGCCGAAGCCACAGCCGCAGAGCTGCAGTTGCAACTGCCCGAGTTAACTATTGGCCTGGTACACGGCCGGCTCAAACCGCGCGAAAAAAGTGAAATCATGGCGCAATTTAAAGCGGGGGAGATCCAGCTGTTAGTCGCCACCACAGTCATTGAAGTGGGCGTAGATGTACCCAACGCCAGCCTCATGATCATTGAAAATGCCGAGCGGCTTGGTCTCTCGCAACTGCACCAACTGCGCGGCCGGGTTGGCCGCGGCAGTGCGGTCAGCCACTGCGTCTTACTCTATGCACCGCC
>Ga0209653_1003229_pt1 | contig 11292 bp, 6 predicted proteins | sample SaaInl6LU_22_DNA_FD_184644 | JGI IMG/M metagenome (GOLD analysis project Ga0209653, IMG submission 184644) | Marine microbial communities from expanding oxygen minimum zones in the Saanich Inlet - ESP_116LU_22_DNA (SPAdes) (version 2) | ecosystem: Environmental > Aquatic > Marine > Intertidal... | reverse complement strand
CTGGTTCAAACGGTTCTTCAGGAACAAACGGGAATAACGGTGGTAATGGTAATAGTGGTTTATCTGGAACCTCTGGTTCTAACGGTACTAATGGTAATAATGGTAATAAAGGAGTTTCTGCTCTAAGTGGAACCTCTGGTTCAACTGGGTCTAACGGTACATCAGGTAATAACGGTAATAAAGGTTTGTCTGCTGTAAGTGGAACATCAGGTTCTTCAGGTACAAATGGAAATAACGGGGTTGCTGGTAACAGTGGTGCATCAGCACTATCGGGTTCAACAGGTACTTCTGGTTCTAATGGAACCTCTGGTGTAGCTGGTAATAAGGGTGTTTCTGCTGTAAGTGGGACATCTGGGTCTTCAGGAACAAATGGGAATAATGGTGTAGCTGGTAACAGTGGTGCTTCAGCATTATCGGGATCTAATGGATCTTCTGGTACGTCTGGTACGAATGGTGTGACTGGAGGTAACGGTATATCAAGGTTGTCTGGAACCTCTGGTTCAACTGGTTCTAACGGTACATCAGGTAATAACGGTAATAAAGGTTTGTCTGCTGTAAGTGGAACATCAGGTTCTTCAGGTACAAATGGAAATAACGGGGTTGCTGGTAACAGCGGTGCTTCAGCATTATCAGGATCAACTGGTACATCAGGTTCTAACGGGACTTCTGGTGTAGCTGGTAATAAAGGAGTTTCTGCTTTAAGTGGAACCTCTGGTTCAACTGGTTCTAATGGTACGTCAGGTAATAACGGTAATAAAGGTTTGTCTAGGTTATCAGGTTCATCTGGATCTTCTGGTACATCTGGTACGAATGGTGTGACTGGAGGTAACGGTGCATCAAGGTTATCTGGTACATCTGGAACATCTGGTTCTAACGGTAATAATGGTGCTAGTGGTTTATCTGGTTATTCAGGATCTAATGGTACAAATGGTACGAATGGTGTGGCTGGTAATAAAGGAGTTTCTGCTTTAAGTGGAACCTCTGGTTCAACTGGTTCTAATGGTACATCTGGTAATAACGGTAATAAAGGGATATCGAGAGTGTCTGGTACGTCTGGTTCGTCTGGATCTCATGGTACGGACGGTATGAATGGGTTTAGCGGAAATAGTGGTGCATCTGGGTCTTCGGGGTCTAATGGTACATCAGGTAATAACGGTGCTAACGGTGTATCTGGTATTGATGGGACTAACGGAACAACTGGTTTAAACGGATTTAGTGGTCTTAATGGTAATAACGGTGTATCTGGTATTGATGGGACTAACGGAACAACTGGTTTAAACGGATTTAGTGGTCTTAATGGTAATAACGGTGTATCTGGTAAAAATGGTACTAACGGTACGTCTGGTAATAGTGGTAATAACGGAGTTAGTGGGGCTTCAGGGTCTTCAGGTTCAACTGGTTCTAACGGTACGTCAGGTAATAACGGTAATAAAGGGATATCGAGAGTGTCTGGTACGTCTGGGTCTTCTGGTTCGAATGGTACAGCTGGTGTAGGTGGTGCTTCTGGTGTATCTGGAGGTTCTGGTACAGCTGGATCGTCTGGTAATGATGGTACTAGTGGTTTATCTGGTAACGTAGGTACTAGCGGGTCTTATGTCGATGTAATTGCTGGTGCTGGTTTAAGTGGTGGTGGTTCTTTGAATACGAGTAGAAGAATTGATGTCGGTGCTTCTAATGGTATTATAGTATTAAATGATAGTATTGCGGTAGATGTGGCATCATCCAATCCAGACGAATTAGTTTTTTGGACTGGTGATCAGTTTAAGGGTTGGGATGTACCATTTACGGCACAGCCTGACGGTATAAGTGGTAACGGACTTAATAGTATCATTGATTTGGATATAATTACTGCTAACCAAAAGTTCTTTGATATAGTTCACCCGACTAAAGGTGGGGAACACAGATTACAATACGCTGTTCTGGAAGGCCCAGAAAATGGTGTGTATGTAAGAGGTAAGGTTACTAATGGTCTTATAGAATTACCAGATTATTGGTCTGGTTTAGTACACGAAGATTCTATATCAGTACAACTTACGTCAATTGGTAGTTCTTGTCAACATTATGTTGAAGAAGTTTCAGTTAAAGAAATTAAGGTTGGTTGTGATTGTGGTGATGTTAATGCTTACTACATAGTACACGCAAATAGAAAGGATGTTGATAATCCAAGATTAGAGTACGTTAGAAAATAAAAAGAAAAATATTTATTATATATAATTAAAAATGGGAAATTTAGTAAGCAAAGCAGGTAATACGGTAAAGATAGTACCCGAATCAGGTACCCTTAACTTTTCGTACACTTCAGGTAGTACAACAAATAATATTGAGTTAAAGTATAGCAAAGATGGTACTTTAGGTTTTTACGATGATGATGATCAATTATTGATGTCGGTAGCCAAAGGTAAGGTAGATGTTAGGTCTGAACTTACGGTTCCAGTAGTAGCATCAATACCTACAAACGCTAGGGTTGGTTCGGTATACTTTAACAGTAGTAAAAACGCTATCGAATATAAAGGTAGTTCTGGTTCTGTTGAAACCATAAGAATAAGTAATAATGCCGATAATAGAATAGTTACAGCCACTGGTAGTGCTTCGTCCGTGAATGGTGAACAAAATTTGACTTTCGATGGTACTAGCTTACGTGTGACTGGTAATGCCGCTATTACTGGTAACGTTAATCTTACTGGTTTAACAAACGATAATAATTTACCACAATACTTAGTATATAACTCAAGTACTGGTAAAATAGCGACTAGGTATATATCCGATGGTACTTCTGGTAGTGCTGGTAGGGGTGGTTTTGAAGGACCTCAAGGACCTAAGGGTGATAATGGTACTTCTGGAAGGAATGGTAACAATGGAAACAATGGTGCTAATGGAAGTAGTGGTACTTCTGGGAGAAATGGAAACAATGGTAATCAGGGTATTCAAGGACCTAAAGGTGATAACGGTACCTCTGGGGTTAATGGTAATATTGGACCTATAGGTAACCAAGGTATTCAAGGACCTAAAGGTGATAAAGGAAACAATGGTGCTAACGGGAGTAGTGGTACTTCAGGTGTTAATGGTAACCAAGGTATTCAAGGTATTCAAGGGCCTAAAGGTGATAAAGGAAACAATGGTGCTAACGGGAGTAGTGGAACCTCTGGAAGGAATGGTAACAATGGAAATAATGGTGCTAATGGTACTTCTGGGGTTAATGGTAACCAAGGTATTCAAGGACCTAAAGGTGATAAAGGTGATAACGGCACCTCTGGAAGAAACGGAAATAATGGAAATAATGGTGCCAACGGAAGTAGTGGTAGTTCGGGAAGAAACGGTAACAATGGGAATAATGGAAACAATGGTACTTCTGGTGTTAATGGTAATATTGGTCCTATAGGTATTCAAGGTATTCAAGGACCTAAAGGTGATAAAGGAAACAATGGTGCTAACGGGAGTAGTGGAACCTCTGGAAGGAATGGTAACAATGGAAATAATGGTGCTAACGGAAGTAGTGGTAGTTCAGGTAGAAACGGAAATAATGGAAACAATGGTGCTAATGGTACTTCAGGTGTTAATGGTAATCAAGGGCCTATAGGTAACCAGGGTATTCAAGGACCTAAAGGTGATAAAGGTAATAGCGGTACCTCTGGAAGGAACGGAAACAATGGAAATAGTGGTAACAATGGTACTTCAGGTGTTAATGGTAATCAAGGGCCTATAGGTAACCAGGGTATTCAAGGACCTAAAGGTGATAAAGGTAATAGCGGTACCTCTGGAAGGAACGGAAACAATGGGAACAATGGTGCTAACGGAAGTAGTGGTACTTCAGGAAGAAATGGGAACAATGGTAATACTGGTGCAGCTGGTGCACAAGGTCCTAAAGGAGATACTGGTGCAAATGGAACTTCTGGAAGAAATGGAAACAATGGTGCAACTGGACCTCAAGGTCCTAAAGGAGATACTGGTGCAACTGGGTCTCAAGGACCTATAGGTAATACTGGTGCAACTGGAGCAACTGGAGCTAAAGGGGCAAATGGTACTTCAGGAAGAAATGGTGCTAATGGTAATACTGGTGCAACTGGTCCACAAGGACCTAAAGGTGATACTGGTGCAACTGGAGCGACTGGGGCTAGAGGGCCTCAAGGTATTCAAGGTATTCAAGGTATTCAAGGACCTCAAGGACCTGCTGGTGAAGGAGGTGGTTCGACTGAAGGATTTACTGGTAATGTAGTTGTGCAGACAGATAGAGAGCCAATGATTTTTAGTTATAAGGATGGTATACTCACATCGATAGACCCTGCTAGGGGGTAATTTTAAAGAATAAAAAAAGGTCTTGTGATTAACAAGACCTTTTTTTTTGTTAATTAGTAATTTAGAATAATTTACCTATTTTATTTATAATGCAAGATTTAATGTTTAAGGCTTTTTCGGTGGCATTTATAACTTGTTTAACTGTTATGGTTTTTGTACACTCGAAATGTCTTTCTGTATCTTTATGATCTGGACACCATTCCCAATCACCAGCATTTAACCATTCTCTATTAAAACAACCACTACAAGTATCTTTATTTGGTGTGAATACTCTTTCACAATCATTGAACTCTGATAAAGGTAGACTGAACCCTGATATTAATACTGTCGGTGTACCTATGGCCCATGATAACCAACTTAAACCACTACCTAACCCTATAAAGGCATCAGCGTTTTTTATATCTATCATTCTATCCTTAAGGTCTATATGATCACCAGTTTTATCAATAACACCTTTTAGGGTTCCACCCAACTTAGAATCATGCCAAGTATCATTAAGTTTTTCTGAAGTAATCATAACTACTTCATAGCCTTTGGATTTTAAATAATCAACGACCTTTTGCCATCCACCAGGATTATTCCAGTACTTTGCGTGAGCCGAAGCGTGTGGAGCTATTACTACGTATTTATTTTCAAATCTACTAGGTTCTTCAGTAAACGATAATTTTGGTTTTATCTCTTTGTAATCTAAACCTAATATAGAACTGGAAGTTTGTTGTAGGGGTAGGTTTTTAAATTCTACGGGTATCTTGTTGTAATTAACTTCCTTGTTATTGTAAAACCAACCAACACCGTACATCGCATATAGATTATCAATCTGTGTACCAGGTTTAACAAATTTTATTTCTGGGTATGTTGATTCAAACCAATCGTTATGAAACGTTGAACATATCATTTTACAACCATGTTTTTTTCTAAACTCTTCAACGTATGGTAGCCAGGCTATTGTGTCACCTATAGCTGAACTACCTAGATGTATATAAACCTTTTTATTTTTAGCATTGTAGTTGTGTTCAAACACTAATTCGTTGTTACTTAAGTCGTAGACCTTTATATTCCAATCTATGAAATATTCTCTGGTACACTTAGTCCACATATTGTTGGTTATCTCTGAAGAGTGTATCAATTTACCGTTCTCCCTGTTAGTGAACATAACCTTATACCTATTATCTATAGGCCCCTTTATTTCACATATTGGTCCGTTAGTGAAATTTATAAAGAAACTGTTTTTTGGTTCTTTGTATTTTTTTCTTAGAATGTTAGTGTTGTTGTATTCTTTAATTAATATTTCCTTCATGTTTCTTGTAAATAAAATTATTCATTATTAATAAATCCACCACATCGTTGGATAGGTGGTTAAAAGCCTCGTTTGGGTGACATACTATTGGTTCTCTATGTACGTTAAAAGAAGTGTTTAGTAGAATTGGTACACCCGTTATTTTGTTATATTCTTCTAATATACTATGGAATTTTGAGTTACTATCTTTTGTAACTACTTGTATTCTAGCTGTTTTGTCAACTGGATGTACTACTGTGGGTATTTTTTCAGACCACTCTGGTTTAGTATCATACAGCATAGTCATGAATTCTGCGGTATACTTAGATTTGTTGATATAAAATATATCCTCTGCGTACTCACTCATTACAGCTGGTGCGAACGGCATAAAATCGTTTCTTTGTAACTTATCGTTTATTTTATCATAAGTTTCTGGGTTGGTTACCTCACCTATAATACTTCTATTACCGAGTGCTCTTGGTCCGTGTTCATACCTACCATTAAATACACCTATTATATTACCTTCAGATAAATATTTAGCGGCAAGTTCTGGTGTAAATAATTCTCTACTAAATAAACTCATATCCCAGTAATGTTCACCCACTTCAGCATCGGTATATGACGTACCTAAATACACATTATCTAACTTAAATGGTTTAAATTCTGGGTTTTTATTCTTATGTGTTAATAATGAACATCCTAGAGCACAACCTTCATCACCCATTGGGGGTGCTACGAATATTTCGTCAACCCAGTCTAATTCATTCAACCTCTTGTTTAATTTAACGTTAGCAAATATACCTCCAGCTAAAGCTACCTTTTTTATATGAGGAAACATATTGTGTAGGTTGTTGAATAATTCTAATACTTTTGATTCAAAGAATTCTTGACCAGTATAAGCTATATCTTCTTTTTTAGAGGTTAATACTTTTGATCCCAGTTCTTTATAGAGGCTGTGGTAGAAGTCTAAGTATAGTTTACCTAATACAACATCTCCACTATCTAGTTTGTTATCATCATCGGTTTTAATACCATAGACTTTGAATGAATCATTTAAAGCTTTATGTATTAATGAGTCGTATTTACCGTGTGCAGCCATACCCACAACCTTACCTTCATCTTTCAATCTTTTAAAACCTAAAAATTCTGTTATTAGAGAGTATAGATGACCAAAAGACTTTTTATCTAAGGTTAACCCGTCGATATATTTTAAATCACCGTCTTTTGCGGTAAAATATTTAGCACTATAATCGCCACCACTAGCGTCAATAGTAACTACTAGGGTTTCTTCATTGAAATTACTTAAATAATATGCTGTGGCCGCATGAGAATCATGATGATCGATAAAGACAAACTTATCTTCAGGAAAATCACCTAAACCCATTTCCTCCCAAAAATATTTGACCTCTTCTTTGGGGTAGTAACTAGTTATGTAATCCAAAGAACTTATATCTAGACCAAACTTTTCTACAGCCGAATTAATTGATTCTAATGGGTACCTAAAATAACCACTATAAAAATCATCATAAGTTTTAACCCTAACATGTCTTTCCTCTTCTAAAGAAAATACTATTCTCCCCTTATCCATTAGAGTTATACCGCAACAATGTTCACCGAAAGAAATACCTAAAATCTTCATTAATTACTATATTTTTTATAAACCTCTAATAATTCTACGGATCTGTTGTACCAGGACAATGATTTTGCGTGTTCTATCGCTTTATTTCGATATAAGTCATAATTGTCGATGATGTCATCAAGACCTCTAACTAACTCTAATACGTTGCGTCTGGCTCTCCACATACCGTTAAAGTCAGTTTCTAGTTCTATCCACCCGTTTATGGGTAAACCACAAGCTGAAGCCTCTAATAACGTTAAATTTGGATGCCCAGCTTCTAATTCAGATGGGTGCATAAAAATTGAGTGTCTATGATATAGATCAACTAACTCTTCCTGGTTTGGTTCCCATTCTAAATTTAATTTAGGGTAACCGTAAATCCATGGGTTTTCTTTTATAAAATTCTCGTTGTTTCTTGGTCCAGCTATTGTTATAGGTAAGTTTTTGGCCATGGCTGCTTTTATAGCGAAACCAAAACCTTTTCTATCGTACCCATCCATACCAGCCATACCGTTGTTGGCTAAACATAATAATTTATGTTCTTTAGGTTTTTCACTAGGTTTAAAAAAATCTGTATTAACCCCGTGAGAAAAATAAGTAGCTTTAGGTGTATTGAAGTATGGTACTAAGAACCTACCTGGCATTAGGGATATCTCTGAACCTTCTATAGCTTCTAGGTTTTGTTTAAATACTCTAGAGTCCTTACCATAATAGTAAGCGTGATGGTCGTGTAGTTGGTATACGTACTTAACACCTCTTTCTTTTAGGAATATAGCTAAATTAGCCATATGTACGTGTACTATGTCATAATCACCTTGGTTTATCTCGTTTGCGTATTTAATGTCTACTGTGTGACCTAAACTTCTTAGGTTTTGTGTAAACTCCCAGACTATCTTTTCTACCGCTCCCCAACTTGGTGGTGGTACTGGTATACCGCAGCCTGGGTGTACTTGACATATTCTCATATTTATATACTTAACTTATTTGTATTACCCAGCAAATATTTCTGAGTAATCATTATCTTTATTCTTATCTTTTTTGTCCACAATCGAATAACCAGGGAGGTGTTTTGTATACACTTTTTTAGCCATAGCTCCGTGTAGGTCAGCAACTTTAGTCATCCATAAATCAAAAGCATCCCATTTACATTCTTCAAATTTTGATCTGAATACAGGTAGCTTTTCTTTATTTATTAAGTAGGATTGTGCTGGTGCGAATATACTTAAATTTAATAACAAATCTTCTTTTTCACCAGAGTACCTTTCAGCACAATAATTACCGAACCCAACCATATCTATATCTTCTTCTTTAGATAGTCTAGACCATCTGATTAGGTTTTCGTATAGTTCTTGGTATGGGGAGTCTATGATAACATCACCTTCGAATATCAATATAATATCAAAATCATTATTAGTTTCTAGGGTTATACCATTCTTGTGTGCTAAGAAACAACCGTAGTGACCAGGTGATAATTTGAAATACCCAGGTTCTTCTTCAATATCTTTAGGTCTATTGCAAGTGTCCGAAGGGGGTAGTTCTTTATATATCTCATTAATTTTCTGGTGATACTCTATATTAGAGAAGTTGTTAGCAAAATCCTTTAATGAATCGGTTGAGATTATTTCTTTCTCATTAGTATCTGGTTCTGTGACTAAGTGTACTATCCTTATTTTTGGATCTTCAAGCATCTTATAAGTTAACATACCATTATCAGGTAGTGTTTTTAAGATGTATTGGTCATCAATGATAATTTCTTTTCTAACTATCTCTTTATTGGTATCTTTATCTAGTGCCGTGTATTTTACGCGATATATATCTTCGTTACCTATAACGTATTTAATTTTGTTATACCACGCTGTTTTACCGTTAACAGTAACATCCTCATTAGATATTAGCGTCTCAACACCTTTAGATTCTTTAATTATCCTAATATTTATAATTCTACTATCTATGGAGTTAGAAACCTGAAGATATACCGACATAGTGTTAGGTATATTAGTTGGTAATACCGTAAAATATTCTACCATCGAAAAGTCTCTATGTTCTAAATTTAAACTAATTTCTTTATTGAACGTGTCTTCATCAACCAATTCGATTTCATCTAACTTATCTTTTAGTGCGAAGAAAGACATATTTTCATAACCATTACTATAAGAACCCCATTTTAACCTTAAATCCTCATAATCCTTTGCACTGAATATAGGTTCAAATGAATCTAAGTAGAATTCTGGTTTAATACCCATGAAAAACGTGGTTACTGAATGCCCTTCTGGATTGTTAGGCATATCACCTAAGTAAGCTTTTTTAGTGTTTAAAACTTTAGATATACTATCAATATATTCAGTATTCTTAATCACGTAATCATAGTTAATAAAATATACTTTGTCTATACCTAAGTCTTTAGCTAACGAAGCTCCGTTATAGTAGTTCGTGTAACACGTAGGTCCATGATATATATCGTTATCCTCACCCCTTAAATTAACAAATGAGCTCATACTTTCATTGGTGAACCTGCTTTGGGAATAGAACGTGTGTTTGGTTAGTATATTGTTCTTATCGTAGATACTATAATCCACTAAAGATTGTAATTCTGTTGATATTGGCAAGTGTGAGGTTAGTATCACCTTCCTTCCAGTCCTTTTAGCTCCCATTATACACTCTATGGTCGTATCTAAGGCGCTTTTAGTTGTCGGGTAGGTAGATATTATTATAGCTTCATTATCTGGCTTTATACCACCCTTAAAATCGTTATTAACTAAATCATTATTTAAAGTATCCTGTATTTTAACACAGTTACTATTGAAGTCATCAAAATCTAAATAATCGACATTATCGAATTTATCGAAATAATCTAAATAAACACCTAAATTATATATTAATATTGGTAAATTCCATGATATAGCTTCTCTTATAACTAGTGGCATGGTTTCTTTATCATTATTGGATCCTCTAGAGGTGAATAGGAATAAGTCCATAGCACCATAGAATCTATCTACATCACTTCTTTCTCCGTGCCATATAACGTTATCTGGTTTATTATCCATTAATGGTTCCCAGTAATATGCAAAGTTGCCAGCTTGGTTACCTACTGTATGGAAAACATATTCTGGTAAACTTCTAGCATACTCGAAGAATTCAGCTTGATTTTTTCTGGGTGTAAATAAACCTACGTGTAGAATGTGTTTTTTTGTTGGATCTAAACCTAATTCTGATAAAGCTTTGGATCTTTCTGGTCTTTCTTCGTATTCTATTGGATATTCTACTAATACTTTAGGTATATCTTTTATTGGGTCAAATAATTTTATTTGCCAATCCGATACGAACATAAATTTATCTGGGAAAAACTTTTTTTGTGTAGCGTCATATGAAGAGTCGTGAGAAGTTTCTACTATACTATAAGTTCTTTCTGTTGAATATAATTCTTTAGCCACATCGAAATCCATAAAATATTCTGGAATTTCTTCCATATGAACTATATCTGGTTGCACTTTATTGATTATATCAATTAATTCACCCTTATTTTCATTTAATGTGAAGAATTTATCGGAATCAACCATTGAGGTTATTCTGTCTCTTTGTACAACTAAAACACCTCCAGTGTGGTCAGACCATTCTACAACATATATCTCAAATGAATCTCTTAGTAACTCTATTTTTTTGGTTAAATATTGTGGTAAACCCCCTGTAGATAAGTGTGGGGCTATGTATAGTAATTTTTTCATAATAAGTTTATATTCTTATTACAAATATAGTCAAATATAATTTAATATAAACAAAAAAAGGGTAGGAAAAAAATTCCTACCCCTTCTATTATTTTGGTATAAACCGTTAGATAATAATTATCTGAAACCTCCGATACCGAAGCTAACGATATTTTTACACTTGATAGTACCATAGAAACGGTTATTAACCATTTTCTTAGCATATCTAGTCATAATACCTTTAACTGGCGCGAAAGTGAACGGGTTGTACATTGTCGGCGTTAATTGCATCGGCACGTATGGTGCGTAGATGTAACCAGTATCCAATAATGAAGTACCTTTATGTCCCATTAAGATTGTGTCAGCTGGGAAGTAAGGATCACGGTATACTTGGTATCTTCCAC
>Ga0209653_1003225_pt1 | contig 11296 bp, 9 predicted proteins | sample SaaInl6LU_22_DNA_FD_184644 | JGI IMG/M metagenome (GOLD analysis project Ga0209653, IMG submission 184644) | Marine microbial communities from expanding oxygen minimum zones in the Saanich Inlet - ESP_116LU_22_DNA (SPAdes) (version 2) | ecosystem: Environmental > Aquatic > Marine > Intertidal... | reverse complement strand
TATAATTGGCCGATGTTGAGAAATGAAAATTACAATAGTGACACGCCTTTCTGCAAAAAGGAATATGGAGATAAATACCCGACATGCTTATTTTTTTATGCGGTGCGACTCTTTTTGAACAAAGGAAGCCCAACCAGAATAGCTTTTTTCGTTTTGCTGTGCCGGATTAAAATAGTGACATACGGCAGCCGCAAGTCCATCGGTTGCATCTAGGTTTTTGGGAAGTGACTTAAGCTTTAGTAGCTGTTGCAACATCTTGGCTACTTGCTCCTTGGAGGCATTACCACTTCCAGTAATGGCCATTTTAATCTTACGGGGAGAATACTCAAAAACAGCCAAATCGTGCGCAATCCCCGCAGCAATAGCCACCCCTTGGGCACGCCCTAGCTTAAGCATGGATTGTACATTTTTACCAAAAAAGGGTGCTTCAAGCGCCATCTCATCTGGCTTAAAGGTTTCGATAAGCTCAGTGGTTCGGGCGTAGATACGACCCAAGCGCTCGTAGTGACTTTTATACTGGCTAAGCTTTAGCTCGTTTAGCTGCAAGCAAGTCAAGGTATTTCCTTCCACTTTGATGATACCAAACCCCATAATGGTGGTTCCAGGATCAACGCCCAAAATAATCCGCGAATCGGCCATGCGTAAAAATAGGGAATAAATGCTATTTGGAGATAGCGATAGGAAGTGTCCATTGTACTTCTACAGCAACCTCCAAATTTGTTTTAAATGCAGGTTGGAATAAAGGAAGGGAAGCAACCACCTCTTCAAACGAGGTGAGAACGACAGGGGAACTTTGAAATTGCGCGCTGTCTTTAAAATTCACCACTGATAGTTGACCAAGCGTATCTACCTTTAGGGTAACATAAAGGGTGTCGTTTAGATCGTCAAAGGAAAGCTTATCTGAAGCCCATTTTACATCCAACTTTTTTTGAAGTGTTTTGGCAAAACAATCCCAATTTAATTTAACGTCATCTTGTGGGCAATCGGGAAAAAGAGGCGGTTCGTCTAGTTGGGTCCAATTGACGTTAGGTGCTTGGGGTGTTGGTTTGGGGTTGGTGCATGCAAAAAACAGCAACGAGATGGTCAAGAAAAGTTCCCAAATTTTCATTGCATAAATGTAAAAAATTAAGCGCTCTTTATGAGTAGACCGCCAAATATTTTGTAAATTAGAATTATGGATATAGCACTTTTAATTCTGGGCGGTCTACTTATTATGCTGGGAATGGCAGGTAGTTTTTTACCTATTATACCCGGGCCACTGACCAGTTGGTTTGGCCTACTTTCTTTACACTATACCACTAAGGTGGAGCAGGATTGGCATTTTCTTGGCTGGACACTTGCCGTTGCCTTAATCGTTATGGCATTGGATTATCTCATACCCATATGGGGCACCAAAGCTTTTGGCGGCACTAAAGCAGGGGCTATTGGCGCTACTGTGGGGTTGGTGGTAGGGTTATTTTTTCCGCCATTTGGAATTATTTTTGGCCCTTTCATAGGGGCGCTTGCAGGTGAATTAAGCAAGAATGCAGACCGCAAAGCAGCACTCAAAGCTGCTCTAGGATCTTTCTTAGGTTTCCTATCTGGGGTTTTACTAAAGTTTATTGTTTCCTTTATCTACCTGCTGTTTTTCGCTTCAATAGCCTGGAAGGCTTTTGATAGTTGGTTTTAAGAACCAGGAGCAAAAGAAAGTCCATTTATATTCAAATCACAATACTATACTTACTAAATACAAGTACTGAAGATCGTTCTGTATCAAATCACAATAAATTTTAACTAAACAAAACGATTAAAAGGTGACTTCCTTATTGCATCTCTGGAACTTTTAAAGGGTTAAATACTGGAGTGATCTTACCAAGAAGACTAATCGAAATCTTATACGGATTGTGGGTCAGCCAACCTGTTTTCTTATCACCAAAATTTAAAATACGCACATAATTAGGATACGTTTGGTTGTATACATCCAAATCATAAATATGTCTAAACTCATAGTATCTGCTAGAAATACGTTGTACGCGATAAACGTTTTCCCAAAGGCTTCGGCCTTCATCTAAATGTTCTTTTATCTCGTCATCAGACATGCCCAAAACAAAACAATCGTTGATGTGCAGGGTAGTAACAACCGAGCGTCCGTCATCTGGAAGTTGATACACGGGGTCGTTATTCCGCAATCTTTTTACAGCTTCCCAAAACGAGACAATGTGTTCTTTAAACTGACCATCTAGCGTTTTATAAATCATCACATGATGGTTGTTTCTTGGATTTACGTATTTGTTCATGCCATCACTAAGCTGAACGGCATTACTGACATTTTCACGCATCCTAACCTTACGCACAGGTACCTTATCACCATTTCTGTTTGGCAGAAAAATATTGGTTTCCCATCCCGTATCGGTTGATGTTATAAGGGCGTTTCTAGGAATTTTACCGTTTTCAAAACCTCCATTTAAATCAATGTGATCATAAATTAACTCTCTCACGTTATGGTCAACGATTTTACTCACTTGTTTGGCTGTAGTAAGCGATTTAATGGGCTTTCTGATGTGGAATGCTTCGTTGCCGTCAGGACCTACACGCTTACCATAAAAACTGTCTTTATGCAGCTTCCCTTTTGGTGAAAGACAAATGGCCTCACTCTTTTTATTTTTTAAGAGACGTATCACCTTATTCTCGGCATCAATTGAAACAGCAATCTTATTGTAAAAGTTTAATACATCTTGGGTAAATCGATTCCAAGGTGTTGGAAAAACTTCTCTATATACATCTGGTTCATAGCGATTCCAATGGCGCAACTCTTCTAAATAATAAGGTGCATTTAGCGCTGTGACAAGGGCATTTAAAGCAGGTTCTCTAGAACTGTGGTGTCTTGGCTTATTTTCATAAGCGCCAAGAGATCTGATTCCCCATTTTCTCCGCAAACTACTGATTGAATTTCCTCTAGCTGCTACAACTTTGGGCGATACTTGAGATAAATAATATTTCACTTTTGTTGCAAGGTGATGCTGGTCATTAAATTCTTTATTTACAACATCCTCTGCATAAATAGACATGATAAAATGTCTGTATTTTTGATATGCATAGTGTTTACTAGATCCATTCATAAGTTGTTCTAAAACACGTGTTTTGAGCTTTTCCCATATCCCTGATGGTTGTTGCTTAAAGTATTCATAAGGCGTTTTATCTCTAATTTCATCCATAAGAAAACGCATACAGAGCGTTTTATTCTTATCGCTATCATTAAAAAACCGCTTCCAAGGCAATATGTATGTAATAGAAACTTCTTCTGAAAAAAGCATTTCTTCTGAAATTGGGGTGTTTGTAAAGGGACATGTTTTACTCCACTCCAACCACAGCTTGTATTTCAATAAGTTTGAATGTGTTGGGTTTTGTCCAGCTGCAGTAACAGCCTTAAGAACCTTGGGAAGTTGTTGCTCTCTTATTTTTTTGTCTATGTTAATTGCCTTGCGATTCTTAGCATTAGTTTTCAATTGACTGCTTAAAACAAAGTTTATTTCATCAATGGGTCCGTATTCTTGAATAAGCTTATTGACAATTTTCCGAAGCTCAAAAATAGGTTTTTGGGCTATTGGCTTATATTCTCGATGGATTATTGAATTTTCTTCGGCGTTAACAGGGAGGGTTTCTATGCCTTCGTGTTGTTGTGCAACATATAGCTTATCAAGAGGTAGCTTAATGCCAAACGTGTTCTGGAAATCGGCTATCCATCTTTTTTCATCAATGCTACTATCAGAAATTGCAGCTTCTACAAAATAAATAATTGCTTCTATTTTTTCTTGAGACATTTGACGCCATTTCTCAAAGCCAATGGCATGTTTAATACTTCCTAACACAGCAGCTGCCCTTGTTTGATGTCCAGCTATTAAAAAGGGTAATATGACCCGTCCAGCCTTCATACTAACACTGCCATAACCTGATTTTAATTTAAGGCGTGCAACTGTACTAGCATTGATTTTTGATAAACCCCATTTATAGACGAGTCTTTCTTTGAGTTTATTTTTATCAGTATAAAAATGCAAATCATGCCACAAGTCGTGCTGCTCTTCTTGTGTGAATTCAAACAATCTGCTACCAAAAGCTTGTATTCGAGAAAGCTGTACCAGAGTATGCGAGAGGAACATTCTTGTAGAATCTTCATAATTAAATGCATCTGCATCATCTACTTCTAAAGCGCTACGCACTTTTTTAAACATAAAACTTGAAAACTTCAAGGCGACTGACAGTGCCTTTTCACGCTGTTCATTGGTTAGTTTATTTCCATTATATCTTATAGAATTTATCCAGACATATATATCATACCATTCTTGCAAGGGATGACTCTTGTGCATGGCTGTTTTATGGGCTTCATACTTACAGCCCATATTACCCCCACCTAGTCTTTTGTATTGCGCAGGGCGCTGAAAAAACAAAAGTCCTGAACTATAATCATCCCCCATTAGGGTTTGCTTAAAATCATCCGTTAAAACGCTGTGGTACTTTTGTTGGGTATCCAATAAAGCATGCAACTCATTTATGAACATGTTCCGGTCTAAATAGCGGTTTCGAATACGTTTATTCCCATAAACAAAAGGTTTGTTTTTTTTGGGTTTGATGGTATTGAGGTAAGCACCTAAATGATTGTTTTTTAGGTGGTCATAGGTGTGATGGATCCCCAATCGGTTTGCAACCGGCAAGCCTTCCAATAAGGTTTTTGCTTTGGTCTTATTTTCGATATCAGACATGATTTTACCCCTTCTCTGGGTCATGTGATACAAAATTCGACCAAGCTCAAATTTTGAAATCTTCTCCTCAAGACCCTTCGCACGAAACTCATATGGATCTAAAGCAAACCATACATCCATAATTTGAGTCCTTATGGAAGGCTTTTTGTCTTTATACCACTTCACCAAATCTTTTGACTTTAAAGGACATAATCCATTGGCTGCTAAAAAAGCCAAGACTTGACGCTTGCGATAAATTTTTCTTAAATAAATTTTTCGGTCGTTTCTGGATTGTGTACGAATAGTGGCATTTGAGATTTCTCTCTCGCCTTCACCAATGTGATTTACAAATGAAGAAAAGACGCGTGTGCCCATATCAATAATTTCAGAGCGAGACGAGTCTCTAACAAGCGACCAACCTATTGATTCTGTTTCAATAAAAAGACCTAATGTTTGTTTCATAAAATTTATTATATTTGTGATATCTTATCACAATAAGGCTTATGCCGTGGACTTTTGTCCAGCGTCCCGCTTAGGTGGGACTTTTTTTTTAAGGTATTGGCCGGGTCGAAACCCGACCAATCTTTTATTGTAGCATAACAATCAAAGCAAAAAAACAGGTTCACTGCTACGGAAGAACCAAAAAGGGCAAAAAAGGTTAAGAAGCTAATTCCTTTATATTTAATAGAGTATTTACTCCTCACTTTGTAAAAATGAGGTGTATAGATTTAAACAAAACAAATAGGCATTAAACCGTGCTAATGGTTCTTCAAATAACAATAAAACGCCACTAAAGAGAAGTGGCGTAAATTTTATGAATATGTAAAGTTTTTCTTACGCTGTGTAAGAAAACGTCTAGTAGAAGAGGTGGCGATTGTCAACAATCGTATATGTTTTCTTTAATGCAGCTGTAAGTTCTTGCTGCGCACTTTGTTTTGCATTGTTCAGCAAAGACGACTTATACCCAGCGTAGCTTGGTAAAGCTGTTGCAGGCGTTGTTGTTGTAGCCTTCACTACATAAACGCCAGTATTACCCGCAATTGGCTCCGATAGCGCTCCAGAAGTCATGCTAAAGGCAGCGCCTATAACCTTAGGTTCTTTTGATGCGCCAGCCAACATAGCCGTAAACCTGTTCATGGCCTTGGCCGTACTTGGTGTTTGTCCAAATTGATTGGAAACCTCTTCTAAAGTAGAGTACTCTTCAATTTGATCAACTATATAAGCTTTCTTTTTTTCGTTTAAAACAAGTGGGGTTACAGCGGCTGCGACATCTGTTGCTGAAGCTAGACCTTCATTCTTAGATGAAGTGACCTGAACAATAAGAAAACTATCTGTATTGTATGAAAAGCGTTTTACATCAGAAACTTTACGATCTTCCTCAAAAGCCCATTGTACTACCTGACGTTGGTTGCCTAAACCAGGAAATGATTCGTCTAAAATTTTAAGATCGTTAACCTCACGAACAGCCAAGCTTTTTTGTTTGGCTAAATCTTCAAAGTCTGTTTCTTTTAGATCAAACTCAAATTGAGATGCTTCTGTATACACTCGGTTTGCCGTGGCATCAGAAGGAATGAGTTTTTTAGAAATCGTGGCCAGCTTAACCACGTCTTTTTTGTCCAAAACTTCAATAACATGATATCCAAACTCCGTTTCTACAACCCCTTTAGCACCCTTGCGGTTTCTAAACACAAAATCACTGAATGGCGCAACCATCTCTTCTTTGGTGAATTCTGGCAGGTCGCCTCCATTTGGTCCAGATGGGCCGTCTGAATTTTCGCGAGCAAGTTGTGCAAAGTCACTTCCGCTTCGTGCTTTTCGCAATAAAGCATAGGTTTCTTTTCTAGCTTGAGCTTTTGATCTGCTAACGCTTTCCTGAGCACGTGCCGCACCTTCAAAAGCAACTAAAATATGACGTGCTTTCGCCTTACCGTTCTTTTTCTTGGCAATCATTTTGGTCAAATTGCTGTAGCCATTGTCTTCATAAGGCCCAAAGACTGCGCCTTTTGAAAGCTTAAATAGCGTACTTGCATAGTTGCCAGAAAGCTCAGTTTCGCTAACAAAAGCATCGCTGTAAGGCACTTCAGAGTATTCACTTACATATGAAGCTATGGCAGTATCGGAAACATTGGCAAGCGAAGGAATGACTTCCTCCTGCTTAGAAACTTCGTTAAATATAGATCTGTCGGATAACAAATTACGCAATTCATTTTCGATGCTTAATTTATCATCAGGTGTAGCAACCACATCAAATTGAACGTAACGAACGCTTCTTGAGGCATCCTGCTCGTAGCTTGCACTGTTTTCATTTATATAGGCTTCAATGTCTTTATCTGTAACCGTAAATAAGCTGTCGGCAACTGTGGTCAAAGGAATGCGCACATATTCAATGTCTACAAGGTCGTTTTGTAATGCGTAGTCTTGTTGCGCCTCAAAGCTTGTTACGTTGATTCCTGCATTGACCATGTCTTGGTAGTTTTCTACCCTGATGTTATTTTTAATGGAGCCTTCTTGAGCTTTCCACTGCTCAAAGCCCTGTGGATTGTTTTGACGTAGATCAAGAATAAAGTCTGTGAAGCGTTGTGGGTCAAATGCGCCGTTTTCATCCACAAACTGAGGGTCTGATGAAAAATTAGGGTCTGATTTCAGAAACAATTCTATGTGGTTTTTCCCTACCTCAAGTCCCAGGTCTTCAAATGTTTGCTCAAAGACTTTGGCATTGGTGCTTTGCTCAAAAGCAAAATTAACTGCTTGCATGGAAGTCATACGGTAGCTGCGCTCGGCAAAATCTACTTGACGACTGAATTCATCAATGCCAACTTCAGCATCACCAACAATGAGTACCGGTTCTTGACTTTGGGTGCTGTTGCCGTCAAAAACGCCTGTAAAAACAAACGCCAGCAACGCCATTCCAATAATGAAAATTAAAAAAATTGAACGCTCTCTGATTTTACCTAAAATAGCCATGGTTATTAGTTTTGGACTGCTTGCGAAAATACAATTAAAAAGGTGAATTTAAAATGCTATTCTGGGTATATACGCACCAAATCTATTTTTGTATTAGAAACCTCTAACATTTCGAAGGTAAATCCTTCGATAGAAACACGTTCGCACTCAGTTGGTATGTCGGCTGTATGATGCACAATTAGCCCGCCTAGTGTCTCGTAGGATTCAGAAACGGGCAGTTCAATGTTGTGTTCTGTATTGATTTCATCTATTTCCAAACGAGCAGAAAATGTAAAAGAGCCGTCGTCGTGTGTAATAGAAACATTGCTAACAGTATCGTGTTCGTCTTCAATTTCACCAAACAATTCCTCCACAATATCTTCTAATGTTAGCATTCCTGCCGTACCACCAAATTCATCCAAAACCACAGCAACACTTCTTCGCTTCTTAACCAATTGATTAAAGACATCTTGAATGCGCATGGTTTCAGGAATCCATTCCACGGCCTTAATGATGGCATGAAGGGATTTTGGTTTTTTAAACATATCAAAAGCATGAACATATCCAATGATGTTGTCCATGCTTTGTGCATAAATCAAAATTTTAGAAAATCCAGTAGACGAAAAAATCTCCAACAATTTTTTGGGCTTTTCATAACGGTCTACAGCAACCATCTCGGCCCTGGGCACCATTACTTCTCGCGCTTTTAAATTGGTAAAAGAAAGAGCGTTGTGAAACAATTGCAATTCGGCATCTTGATTTTCATCACTTGTGGTCTCAATCTGTTCAGATACAAAATCGCCCAACTCAACCTTACTAAAGGCAATAGGGTCTTCTTGGGTTTGCAATCGAAAAAAGCGTTGTAGCACAACGTCTGAAAACCGCATCACCACCCAGCTGAGTGGTTTCATCAATTGGTAAAAAAAATAGGCGGGAAGGGCAAATACGCTTAAAAATCTGTTAGCGTAGATTTGAAAAAATACCTTCGGCAAAAACTCGGCTGTGATAAGAATAACGGCCGTTGATATCAATGTCTGGTAAAATATAATATGAAGCGGAAGTGAGGCATAGCTTTCATAAACAGGAAACAATTCATGCACAATGAGCTCTCCAGCGTAAATACCGTAAACTACTAAAGCTATGTTATTCCCAACCAACATGGAAACAATAAAGCGTGAAGGGCTTTTTGTAATGGTCTTTAGCAGTGAACCAAAGCTTTTCGCTTGTGTTTTTTGAATTTCAAGCCTGATTTTGTTCGAAGAAACAAAGGCAATTTCCATTCCCGAAAAAAACGCCGACAACAAAAGACTTGCCACTAAAACGCTAATCTCTACTGTCATATGTATTATTGATCCTTACGCTGCTCAAGCTTTTTGCGATAACGTCTTCTGATGAAGTACATAAACACAGCAACACCCGTGATGGCAAGATCTATGGTTGTACGTGCGTCTTCTGTTCCGTAATAGTTAATGGCGCGAAATAAAAATAATCCTCCAAAAACGAGGTATATAATTTCGGATATGCGGTAAAACTTTATCATAATTCTTCTTCTTCAACTATTACATTCCCAACAAGTGGGCCTGTGGTTATTTTATCAAACGATCTGCTGGCATCTAGTATGTTGGCAGCAATGTCATAATCTTCATTTTTAAAGGTAAAGTATTCTTCTGTAAAAACCCACTCTTTATTTATGTCCCAATACAGTTGGGAGGTATTTAGCACAGCACCCTCGGGCGTGGTTATAAAAACATTGCCGCGCAGGTCTACAAGATCTGTTCTTGAATACATAATGCCATAATCTGCCTTTACGTGTGTTTCCTTATCGTTTTCGTCATATAAAACAACTTGAACCCCATTGGGAAATTCAGAATACGGAAAAGGCTGATTGGTGTAGTCTATATTCTTTGGTGCCGTCAAAACAGCTATGGTTTTTGCAAGCTCGGTGTAAACAACGCGTATCGTATCTGCCTCGCCAATAGGAAGTGCGTCAAACTGACTAATGGTTTTGAGTTGTGCAAAATTATCTTTACACGAAAAACTAACCAGTGCGACAAGCACCGCAATAAACTTTAAAAAGTGTGCGGGTCGCTTCATTTACAATTGCGGAACCATTACGCTACTGTTGATCCAACATGAAAAGCTTATGGTTTCTCCTGCTCTGCCTTCCGTAAAAATATCTGTTTTACTAGGTGCTCTACCTTCGTAACTGGCCGCCAATTTAAGCGCCGTTTTCTTTACACCAGAATCTACCGTAGCAGCCTTCCGCGCCGTTGTTGCAGCCAACCAATAAACCGCTCGTTTCTCAAACTGCGTGTTGCCACAATCGTTTGCACTAGCAGCATACAAACTTGCGATAAGCATATAAGCTTTCCCCATAGAAGGACGGTTTTTTAGTGCTTTTCTAGCATAGGATCTAGACTTGCTCTTCAGGTTTCTTTTCTTAAATTTCACAGCAATTTTATAGAGAATATCTGCCTTGCGATACTGGTCTTGCTCCAATGTCAAGGATTCTTCATAATAAGCCAAGGCAGCTTTACTGTCACCTGCTTTATCTTTTAATATACCCAAGTAATAAGCCGAGTTAGCTGATGGGTTAATGGCGTGTAGCGCCTCCACCAATTCCACAAACAGCGGATCGTCAGAGCATTCTTTAGCATCCATACGGCTTGCCGCACGGTTTAGCCAGACACTATCTGATCTGTTGGCTTCAAAGTTTTTGCGGTATAGCGGGATAAGATTTTCACAACTAGACTCCTTTGATATCATGGCGTCAAGGTTGCCCGCATAAGTTGAAAATGCCAACGTATTGGTCTCATAAACACGCTTGTTGCGTTGTTCTCTAGAGGTCAATGCTTCTCCACTCTCCAACTTCTTTAAAATCACATCCAACTTTTTAGCCAAATTGGTTTGCTCTAGCTCAAATTTTTCTGAAACCTCCTCGTACTTATCAAAAAGCACTTCTGCGGTCTTATCGCCTTCTTTATAAAGCTGATAGGCCGTTTTAAAATACGTATATAAGTTTTTAGGACTTGTAAAGCTTTTAGGATCTTGCGTAAACGCTTTATCAAATATTTCATAAGCTTCACGCTTGGTACCTAGCTCATTGTCCACCATAGCCTGTGCTTTGGAAGAAAGGATTCTTCCCACTTCACTCGCACCTCTTTTGGTATTGGGAAAATACGTTAACCAGTCATCGTATAACGATATCAGTGAGGCCTGAAGTGCAGCCTTATCGTCTGTTGCATTCTTGATTTTATGGTTAAGTATGCGCTCGCCATACTTAAAGGTTGCCACATTTAGTTCAGGGCAATTGTTACGTACCTCAAGCCAAGGCTGATAAGCCGAATCGTAATTTTTAACCTTTGCAAACTCGGCAAAAATTGACAAGTTAGCGGGGCAGGAACTTTTATCAAACTGAGCCGTCGCAATCAGACCACTCGCCATCATTAAAAGAAGTATTCTATTTTTCATATCAGTTATTAATCGTATTTACGTTTTATAAACCAAATATCGCTCAACGAAAAGCCAAGCATGATATTGGTATAATTCTCTTTAATTAACCCGCCATCTAGGGTTCCTAGTTGTCCGAGCTCCACTCCAATATTTATCTTTGACAAACCGCCTACTGGCAAACCTAG
>Ga0209653_1003224_pt1 | contig 11297 bp, 19 predicted proteins | sample SaaInl6LU_22_DNA_FD_184644 | JGI IMG/M metagenome (GOLD analysis project Ga0209653, IMG submission 184644) | Marine microbial communities from expanding oxygen minimum zones in the Saanich Inlet - ESP_116LU_22_DNA (SPAdes) (version 2) | ecosystem: Environmental > Aquatic > Marine > Intertidal... | reverse complement strand
AAATTGAAACTACACGTGATATTGCACGTCAGATGTTACGTCACCGTTCGTTCGCATTCCAAGAGTTCTCACAACGTTATGCAGATGTACGTGATATGAGTGATAGTATGGTTGTACGAAAAGCACGTTTGCAAGATGAAAAGAATCGTCAAAACAGTGTGATTACAGATGACATGGACTTGCATAATACGTGGGAGGTGCATCAACGTGCAGTATGGCAAAGAGCGATGGATGCATATAATTGGGCAATTGACAATGGCATTGCTAAAGAACAAGCACGTGCAGTTTTACCTGAGGGCAACACACCTTCTCGTTTATACATGCAAGGAACTATTCGTTCATGGATTCACTTTATTGAATTGCGTTCGGGTAACGGTACGCAAAGAGAACATATGGAAGTTGCTCAAGAAGTTGGCAAAGCAATCGCACAAATCTTCCCACTATCAGAACAATATATTAATTAAGAAACCGGTATAGAACACAGGGGGTTAGTGCCCCCTGTGTTTTTGTCGCTATAGGAGCAAGTATGATACAAGTAACCAAAAGGAATGGGTCAAAAGAACCCTTGGATATTGAAAAGCTGCACAAAGTAGTATTTCATGCATGTGATGAAATTACAGGTGTGAGCCCCAGTGAAGTTGAAATCAAAAGTCAGATTCAATTCTACAATGGGATTACTACGAAAGAAATTCAAGAAACGTTGATCAAAGCCGCAGCCGATCTCATCTCTGAAGAAACGCCTAACTATCAGTTTGTTGGCGGGCGTCTTATCAACTATGCGCTTCGTAAAGAAGTGTATGACTCATATATTCCTTTTTCAGTTAAACAACTTGTTGAACGTAATATCGGCAATGGTTTTTATGATGAAGAATTATTAGAAAAATACTCAGATGATGAATGGGAAAAGATAAATAATTTTGTAAAACACGAACGTGATGAACATCTTACATATGTTGCAATGGAACAATTGCGTGGCAAATATCTCGTTCAAAACCGAGTAACAGGTGAAATCTTTGAAACGCCGCAAATGTGTTATATCTTGATTGCAGCAACATTGTTTCAAAATTATCCTGTAGAAACACGTTTACAATACGTGAAGGAATATTATGATGCAATTAGCTTGCATGATATCAGCTTACCTACTCCTGTTATGGCTGGTGTACGTACACCACAGCGTCAGTTCAGTTCATGTGTTCTTATTGAAGCTGATGATAGTCTTGACTCTATTAACGCAACTTCATCTTCTATTGTTAAGTACGTAAGTCAAAAAGCAGGTATTGGTATTGGCGGCGGATCTATTCGTGCCATTGGTTCACCTATTCGTAAGGGTGATGCATTTCACACGGGTATTATTCCTTTCTATAAGATGTTTCAGGCAGCAACTAAATCATGTTCACAAGGTGGTGTTCGTGGTGGTGCGGCTACTATCTATTACCCAATCTGGCACCTTGAAGTTGAGGACATGCTCGTTCTGAAGAACAACAAAGGTACCGAAGAAAATCGTGTTCGTCATATGGATTACGGTGTTCAATTCAATAAACTTATGTATGAACGTCTAATTACAGGCGGCGATATTACTTTATTCTCTCCAAATGATGTTCCAGGTCTATATGAAGCGTTTTTTGCAGATCAAGACAAATTTCGTGAATTGTATGAGCGTGCTGAACGTAATACACGCCTACGTAAGAAGACGATGAAAGCATCTGAATTGTTCTCTATGTACATGGAAGAGCGTAAGAACACGGGTCGTATCTACCTACAGAACGTTGATAATGCAAACGACCACGGTTCATTCTGGCCAGATGTTGCGCCTATTCGTCAATCAAACTTGTGTGCTGAAATTGACTTGCCAACGAAACCATTAAATGATATCAATGACCCAGAGGGTGAGATTTCACTTTGCACTTTGTCTGCAATCAACTGGGGTAACATTAAATCGCCAGAAGATTTTGAACGTGTAGGTCGTCTTGCCGTTCGTGGTTTAGATGCGTTGTTGTCGTATCAGAATTATCCTATTCTTGCGGCACGTCTATCGACAGAGAAACGCCGCCCATTGGGAGTAGGTATTATCAACTTTGCATATTGGATGGCAAAGCATGATTTATCGTATCAAGACATTACACCTGAAGGGCTTGAACTTGTTGACGAATACGCAGAAGCATGGTCATATTATTTGATTAAAGCATCCGCTGATCTTGCTGTTGAACAAGGTGCGCCATCAGGTAACATGGAAACAAAATACGGTCATGGTATCACACCTAACCAAACATACAAGAAAGATGTTGATGAACTCGTTAAACACAAAGAACGTATGGATTGGAAAGGATTGCGTAACCAGTTGAAGGAAACAGGTATTCGTAATTCAACACTTATGGCATTGATGCCTGCAGAAACGTCCGCACAGGTTGCAAATGCGACAAACGGTATTGAGCCACCTCGTTCTTTGATTTCCGTTAAGCAATCGAAGCATGGTGTTTTGAAGCAGGTTGTCCCGGAGTTCAAACGTTTGAAAAATAAATATGATTTACTGTGGGATCAAAAATCACCTGAAGGATACCTAAAGATTATGGCTATCTTGCAAAAGTATATTGACCAAGGTGTTAGTATCAATACAAGCTATAATCCACAATTCTTTGAGGATGAAAAAATTCCGATGAGTACAATGCTACAACATCTATTGATGTTCTACAAATATGGCGGAAAGCAATTATATTATTTTAATACATATGATGGTCAAGGTGAAGTTGATATTGATAAATTAGCATCAGAGCCTTTAGCGCAATCAGACATTGATGATAGTGCTTGCGAAAGTTGTACAATATAACAAAAAAATGTTGACAACCTACTACATTTCGTGTTAGTATGTGTAGGTTGTCACCCATATAAAAGAGGACTGAGATGAGCGTATTCAATACTGCTAATAAAGCAGATCACACCAAAGTAACAATGTTTTTGGATCCATCGGGAGGGCCAACAATTCAGCGTTATGATACGTTGAAGTATAAGTCGTTTGATAAGTTGACAGATAGTCAATTGGGTTTCTTTTGGCGTCCTGAAGAAGTTGATATCTATCAGGATGCAAAAGATTTTAAATCTCTTACTGACCATGAACAGCATATTTTCACATCGAATCTGAAGCGTCAAATCCTTCTTGATTCTGTGCAAGGACGTGCGCCTGTTGAGGCATTTGCACCTATCGTTTCTTTGCCAGAGATTGAGAATTGGATTCAGACATGGACGTTTTCTGAGACAATTCACAGCCGTTCATATACACATATCATTCGTAACGTATATTCTAATCCATCTAAAATCTTTGATGAAATGATGGACATTGAAGAGATTTTGGACTGTGCCGGTGATATCTCTAAGTACTATGATGACTTAATTGAAATGAGCATGTGGTACAATCTACTCGGCACAGGCACACATCAAGTAACATCTAATCGTGAGGCACGTAATGTTACTGTTGATCTGTACGAATTAAAGAAACTATTGTGGCTGACACTAATGAGCGTAAACATTCTTGAAGGTGTTCGGTTCTACGTATCGTTTGCTTGTTCGTGGGCATTCGCAGAACTTAAAAAGATGGAAGGCAATGCCAAGATCATCAAACTGATTGCACGTGATGAAAACTTGCACTTAGGTTCTACACAGTTGATGTTGCGTACACTTAAGAAAGATGATCCTGATTTTATCAAAATCGCAGAAGAAACAAAAGATGAATGTATTAAGATGTTTGTCGATGCGGTAGATCAAGAAAAAGCATGGGCAGATTATCTGTTTAAAGACGGTTCAATGATTGGATTAAATGCTCAACTGTTAGGCGAATATATAGAATACATCTGCACTAAGCGTATGCGTAATGTTGATCTTGAGTCGCCTTATGGTTCACTTGGCAGCAATCCATTACCGTGGACACAGAAGTGGATCTCAGGTGCTGAAGTTCAAGTTGCACCGCAAGAAACAGAAATTACAAGTTATGTATCAGGTGGCACAAAACAAGACGTATCAACAGACACATTCAAGGGGTTCTCACTATGAACGTAGAAATTTGGGGAAAAGAAAATTGTGGCTATTGCACAGCAGCAAAATCGCTTGCAGAATCAAAAGGCATTAATTATGTTTATAAAAAGATGGGAACAGACTTCACACGTGATGAAGTGTTTGAACAGTTTCCAAATGCGAGAACCTTTCCGCAAATCAAAGTAAATGATGAGCCAATTGGCGGATATAATGAGTTCAGTAGACTTGTTGGATAAATGGCAAAGCGCCTATATGGACACGGCAGAGAGGTTCGCCTCTCTGTCTACTGCAAAAAGATTGCAAGTTGGTGCGATTGTTGTAAAAGACAATCGTATCATATCGATAGGCTACAATGGTATGCCCAGTGGATGGGACAATACATGCGAGGAAGTTGTTCCGCCTAACGAGTGGGTTGAATTTGAGCAAGTAAAAACTAAACCGGAAGTCATTCACGCAGAGGCAAACGCTATAGCCAAACTTGCACGTTCAACTGAGAGTGGGCGGGACGGTGAAATGTATATCACTCACGCTCCTTGCATCGAATGTGCAAAACAAATTTACGCAACAGGCATAACTAAAGTATATTATAAAAACAAATACCGCAGCGATGATGGCATTAATTTTCTAGAAAAATGCGGGATTGCAGTCAATGGCTTATGAGATACATGATACGTATGGGTATAAAATTTACTTAGATGTTGCAGAGTCTTCGATGATGGCAGCACGTGCAGCTGAGAGATACGAGCCAAATAAATTTAAATGGCTACAGAAGAATTTAACACCTAAAGATGTGTTCATTGACGTTGGTGCAAATAAAGGTGATTTCACGTTACTTGCAGCTATGTATTGTGACAAGGTTTATAGTGTTGAACCTCATCCACACAATATTGAATGGTTAAAGAAAAGTATCGCTTTAAATTCTTTTATGAATGTTGACGTTTTAGAAGGATGTGCAACAACAATTAGCGGAACAGTTGATTTAGGTATTGGCGGAAAATCTGGACATCATAGCATAATAGCACGCAGAAGCAAGTCAATGGCTGTTAGAGCGTTTAGATTAGATGATGTTATACCTTCAAAGCATACTCAACTTGTTGTTAAGATTGACGTTGAGGGTGCTGAGAAGCTGGTGTTAGAAGGCATGAAACATATCATGCACAATGTAAGAGCCTTTCTTATCGATGTAGATTCAGGCGATCTGGAAGGTGTTAAAAAGTATTTAGATGGTTTTGAATTTTTAAATAGTGGTAGAGAAATAATTTGCTGCAGAGGTTAATATATGGCTAGACAAGATTTTTATTGTAGTTATTGCGATTCTGAATTTATTATAGATTCGCCAACATTATCACCCATAAACTATTGTGCTAATTGTGGCGCAGAGGTTGATTCAGAGACATCAGTCGATGATGAAGATGATTATGATAACGAATGGGAAGATTAAATGGATAAACGAATTAAAAACATTCTTGCAAAAGAAACAGACAGACAACACCAAACTGTAGAACTTATTGCAAGTGAAAACTTTGCTAGTGAAGCAGTGATGCAACTTGCAGGTTCAGTGTTTACTAACAAGTATGCAGAAGGGTATCCAGGCAAGCGTTACTACAACGGTTGCGAACATATGGATGAAATCGAAACACTTGCTATCGAAACATTGAAGAAGCTATATGGTGTCAAGTTTGTTAATGTACAACCACACTCTGGCGCAAACGCAAACCTCGCTGTGTTTCAAGCGTTTCTAAAACCAGGCGATAAAATCTTAGGTATGGATCTTGCATCAGGCGGCCACCTTTCTCATGGTGCGCCTGTTAATATTTCAGGTAAGAATTATGAAGCATATTCATATGGCGTAAACGATGAAGGATTTCTCGACTACGATGATATCATGCGAAAAGCATTAGAGATTGAACCTGCTATGATTATCGCAGGTGCGTCTGCATATCCTCGTCAAATTGATTGGGTTGAAATGCGACACATTGCAGATCAAATTGGCGCAATCCTAATGGTTGACATGGCACACTATAGCGGGTTGATTGCTGGCGGTATATATGAAACCCCATGTGATGTTGCAGATGTTGTAACATCAACCACACACAAAACGCTGCGTGGGCCTCGTGGAGGTATTATCCTATGGAATGATGAAGCGTTTACTAAGAAGATCAATAGTGCTATTTTCCCAGGAACACAAGGCGGTCCTTTGATGAATACCATTGCTGCGAAAGCACAGGCGTTCTATGAGGCAAGCTCTGCAGATTATGCATTATATGCACAGAACGTTGTACGCAATGCTAAGGCGATGTGTGACGTGCTTAGACAGCGTGGATTAACAATTCAAACCGGCGGAACAGATTCGCATATAGTATTAGTGAATTTAAGCGACCATAAATATTCAGGTAAAGAGGCAGCAGACATGCTTGAAGCCAATGGGATTACCGTGAATAAAAATGGTGTTCCAAATGACAGAAGGTCTTTCGTTGAAACAAGTGGTATCCGTATTGGTACAGCCGCTGAAACAACACGAGGACATGATGAAATGTGGTTCAGGCAGTTGGCTCATAAAATAGCAGATATTTTAGAATGAGGCAATAATGGCATTTTTAGCGCATCCGCTCCCACCTGTTAACGTTTACGTAAGAAAAGAATACCTTTATGATCTTGAGCATGGTCATGGTGAATTCACTCCGGGCATATGGATTAGTGTAAAATCAGTTATGGGCAAGGCCCTATACTTTGAAACACTTTTAACAGAATACGGTGCACTGTATGATAAGTTACCTATCTCGGCTTTCGTTTGGAAAACAGATCACGGCGAGCTTCTTCCTCTTGATGTGCTTCAATTGTGGGACTGTTTTGATTATGACATTACAGTCCTACAAAAACCCATTCTGTCACGTTGCGAATTCTTTGGCAAAGACAGAAAGATGCATTCAGGGGAATACGTATTCACCATCGATAATTGTCACAGAGATACTTCCATCATTGACACCAACTTCTCAGAACAAGACCCAGAGCATAAGACCTTTAATGTTATCAAACTGGACAACGGTCAATTCGCTGCTCAACCAAACAATCGGGTTATCTGGCGTGACAGCTCCCTAACACCTGAGAATCTTCAACGTCCTGACTTCAAAGTTTGTACGCAAAATTACGCCGTTGAAACCGAACCTAAATGGTCAGTTGGTCATACGGATGAATGGCAATACAAAACTAAGGACGAAGAAAATGTGGATGTATAACGGTAAAGAGTTTACATCTGACATGATTGGTGATTATGTTGGTTTTGTATACATGATCACAGATCGCTCTAATAATAAAAAGTATATCGGTAAAAAATTATTTTGGTCAACAACAAAACTTCCTCCCTTAAAAGGTAAGACACGCAAGCGCAAAGTTGTTAAAGAATCTGATTGGAAAAAATATTACGGTTCATCTGATGAAGTCAAATTGTTGGTTGAACAAAAAGGTGAAGATGCGTTCTATAGAGAGATATTGCATTTGTGTTTAGGGAAAGGTGATTTATCTTATTTAGAGGCAAAAGAACAATTTGACCGTGATGTGTTGTTACGTGATGATTATTATAATGGTATCATTCAATGTCGTATCAATCACAATTCCGTGAAAAACTTAAAGAGGCAATAAATGTTTACAATTGAATTTGATGAGGATGAGACACAAATCGTATTGCTCGATGAAACGGGTGAATTAGAAGATGTTCAGGTTTTGTTGTATGATGATTATTGCTTTATTAAACAATGGAATGAAAAGAAGAAATCATTTGATGTTGTTGCACTGAAAGCAGAAATGTATTTGGCATTGATGAAAGCGTGGGCTCTTCCTCAAGGCACATATAAAATCGAAAAAAAATAAAATAATTTGAAAAACCGGTTGACATTTTGTTCTAAAACGTTATATTATATGTATAACGTTGATGATGAGAGAGAAAATTATGTTCCGTATTCCCAGCTTCTACAAAGAAAACTTCGACTTCGACTTCGCTGTACAGATTATGAAAAGCCGTGCTAACGGCGATCTTCTTGAAGGTCTTAAGAGCATGGACGATATCTGGGAAGAGTATTGCGCTTCTGACGACCAAGATGATGACGAGTTCTTTGAGAACTGGTCTTATGAGGTGAATGCTTATAACACTGTTGTTGAGCAAATGCGTCCTTTGTTTGTGTGAGGTATCGAAATATGAGTAAGATGGGTAATGTAATCGTTGATATTCAGGAACTTGCATACAATGGTGTTCCTAACAATGAAATCGCTAAATACACAAAGACGTCTATCGACTTTGTTGAAAGTGTTGTGAGGGATGTGTTCAAAGAAGATTATGATCCTTTTTTTGATGAACCTGAAGATAACGGAGTATAATATGACTAAAGCAAAAAAAACTATTGAAAACAAAATTAAAGAGAAGATGGATTTCATTCAACAACAAATGGAGTCTAACTCTCACTTGACGCCTGAAGGCAATGAAGAAGTTGCTGAACAGGTTCAATCTGTTAAATTTTACTGGAATATAATGTCAGAAGAAGATCGTGATTATTTACATGGCGTACAATATGCTTTAGAAAATAATTCGTCATGGGACATTTGATGTGCAATGCAAATTGATAAAATCTTTCCCACGGCTATAGGCCTTGCTCATTGTGAAGATCATCAAACGCTAAAGCAATGTTTTGCTAAAAGCGCAATGAAACATGTTGATGCATCTGGTTATACAGGTGAAGGATATGGGTATATGCATCTGCAACAAGACGAGTCGCTCAAACCCATTTTTCAATTTGTATGCGATAACGTTAAAGAATATTTGTTTCAACACGGAATTGATAAAGATAGGTTTGCAATCAACGTTATGAAATGTTGGATGCATGTTATTCTAAATGGTGATACGATGCCACACATTCATTCTGAGTCACATTATTCATTTGTGTATTATGTAAATATACCAAAGTCAGATAAAGCTAAAAAACAATTAGTTTTGCAAAATACGCATTCTAGCTTGAATAGAACTTCACCTAACGAACCGTTTGCGGGTATGTTTTCGAATAATACAGATGTCATAAATGATATAAATTGCTACAGTAAAAAATATGACGTTAATGAAGGTGATTTAATTTTATTTCCATCGTTTATCAGACACTCTACAGAAACAGATGGCGTGTATAATGGCGAACGGAAAGAAATGCCTTCTAAAAACATAAACGATTTACTGTCTAAACGTGTTTGTATCGCAGGTGATATTATACTCACCTATGCAAATAAAGAACCGAGATTCGTGGGATTACAGCCACCAGAAACATGGAGAGCATTTTAATGATTGAACAAGAGTATGATGGTATGTGGTGTGACGAATTTTCTGAACCCATGACTGATTTAGATTGGGAAAGTGAACAACCTTAATAGGAGATAAATTATGTTGAGTAATCCTGCAGATCAAAAACGTTTGGTCGGTGCAATGAAAGAACTTTCGAATTCTATGACTCGTGTAGAGGCTGAAAGAGACTTTCAGAAAGAGGCAATCGATTCGGTTGCTGAGGAACTAAACCTCGAGAAAAAATACATTCGCAAATTGGCAACAATTTATCATAAACAAAATATGACTCAATTTAAACAAGAGAACGAAGAAGTGGAAACGCTTTACGAAATTCTTGTGAATGCTGGTCAAGGAATTCAGGAGTAATCATGGGAATTGCAGTAAATGATGTTGTCACAGTTATGACATTAAGCGGTGAATTTGTAGGTAAACTTGTATCTGATGATGCGCAAGGTGTAACCCTTGACAATCCACGGTTTGTGACTGTAGGTGAGCAAGGTATGGGTTTTGCTGGAGGCATTGCAATGACAGGCGTTGAAAACCCTAAAAGCGTTTGTCTAAAGAGTGTTTTGTTCGTAACAGAAACAAATCCTCAAGTTGAAAATGCATATCGTTCTGCGGTATCAGGCATTATTCAGCCACAAAAAAGTTCAATTATAACTTAATTTAACGGTTGACAGGTGACGATACAAATGATATTGTCATCTTATCAGCGCCCATGGTGAAATAGGTAGACACACCAGACTTAAAATCTGTTGCCTTCGGGCGTCCCGGTTCGAGTCCGGGTGGGCGCACCAAAACAAAAGTGAAGAGATATATTATGAATGATAACATCGACTGGACATCTCCCGTATATCAAAAAGGCTATCCTAGTTTTGATGCGGTAAATCGTGATGATAAAGAAGCAGAATCATTTGCAGATTTTGCAAATTTTATTATGAATGAAGTATCCGATGAAAAGATCGAAGATCTATTCGCTGAAATCGGTATCGATATTGATCTGAATAAAAAGTGGAGTGACGACTAATGGTTGCATTTACAGTAAGCGAGTGGCATCAGGTCACATCTAATAAAATGTATGATATTGATGACGAACACGTGATTGAATCATTTGGCTCTGTTGAACGTTTCATCGAAATTATGTCACATCAAGAACAGCAAACGTTCGGTGGTATGGAACCGCAAGGTGAAGAACCATCTTACGAAGAATGCGATATGTTCTGGGAGTTCGTCAACGAATCTGACTACGACCGTGAAGACGATTGGTGGATGGATCGTAAGGGCGGTTATGAGGTAACAGTAAGATTGGGTGATTAATGAGTTGGAAAAAACATCATAAGTATTATCACAAAATTTTAAGCAATAAAGTTAAATACTATAATCGTGAAGGTAAAGAAAAGCACGGATCTATTCTTTTTCGTAAAGACGATATAGCGGCTTTAATGTGGTTATTGCAATATGTTATGAACCTTGAAAAAGAAAATTCTAAGTTAAGGGAAAATTAATGGACAAGCATATTAAAACTCAAATGGATTAAAATATGATACATCATGAACCAATATTTAACATTGAAAAGATTTGCGAACACTACAGCAACCAAGACGGCGTGCCAGTTAAGTATGTCTGCACTAGTGCAACGAATGAATATGCCACATTTGCTTGTGATGTGTTCTATCGTGAGACGCCACATCCAGAGTTCGGTAATCATTACTTTGGTTTGTTCTTTCGCTCTACTGGATCAAAAGAAGAACAGCGTCAAGTACTAATTACCAATGCTGATAAAATCGAAGATCTTAAGTTTGGTATGATCGAAGGTCCAGAGGGTTGGGAATACTCTCAACACCGTCACGACTACCGACAAGTTGGCAACTGTGCTGTTGATGGAGGTCGTGCATACTTCAGACGAGTTGGAAAATTGGATACTCCTGCGAAATATATGAAAATTGTTGATGGGAAA
>Ga0209653_1003219_pt1 | contig 11302 bp, 9 predicted proteins | sample SaaInl6LU_22_DNA_FD_184644 | JGI IMG/M metagenome (GOLD analysis project Ga0209653, IMG submission 184644) | Marine microbial communities from expanding oxygen minimum zones in the Saanich Inlet - ESP_116LU_22_DNA (SPAdes) (version 2) | ecosystem: Environmental > Aquatic > Marine > Intertidal... | reverse complement strand
AGTCCGTGACATTACCTACGTAATACAAGTATATATTCCAACCAAGAGCAAGTCGTGCTTTGTTCTTTACAAATGATCAAAGACTTTAGTTTCGTATACCCTTTAAAGAAAAGCAGCAGATTTGCATTGCCAACTTTGTACGTCGGTAATTCTATTGAGGTACAATTATGAAAAATAAGGCAGCCGAATCTGGCCTCAATCTTTAGGTAATTGGACTATTATAACCCATCTTTCCGATATTTAATCGATATGGCCTTTGCATTTGAGCTAAGTGCCTTTTTTTTGCAATTCATAATATTAAAGAATGAAAAAAGCAATTATACTATTCAACCTAATTATTGCAGGCTACCTATGTGCGGCACAAGGCACTTGGGAACTTGTAGAAACGGTGAACCCTAATGACGGGAAGGTGATAATACCTTACCAAAAGTACAAATTACCGAATAACGATCTTACGCTGATTATTCACGAGGATCATTCGGATCCTATTGTTCACGTACAAGTAGCCTATCACGTTGGTAGTGCCAGAGAGAGTGTTAGAAATAGCGGATTTGCTCACTTCTTTGAGCATATGATGTTTCAAGGCTCTAAAAATGTAGCTGATGAGGAGCATTTTAAGATAATAGGAGAAGCCGGTGGAACAAATAATGCCTACACGTCTTTTGATAAAACCGTATATCACCAAACAGCACCTTCTAATATGACAGAGACGCTACTTTGGCTAGAGGCTGATAGAATGGGTACGCACCTAGAAGGTTTCACGCAGAAAAAATTTGAAACACAACGTGACGCAGTTAAAAACGAGAAAAGACAGCGTTATGATAACCAACCTTACGGTATGGTGAATGAGATCCTTTTCAAGACACTCTTTGCTAATCACGCCTATGAATGGACTCCAATAGGTTTTGTAGATGATTTGGATATTGCTACGTATGATGATTTAAGAAATTTCTTCCTAAGATGGTACGGTCCTAATAATGCAACCCTTGTTGTTTCGGGGGATGTAAATCCTGAGGAGGTAAAAGTATGGGCGGAAAAGTACTTCTCTGGAATTCAGAAATGTCCTGAGGTGAAAAAAATGTATCCAAAGAAACCTCAACTTTCCATGGATCAATATGTAAACACAACGGATAATATTTTTGCTCCGCTTACCATGTTTGCTTTTCCTACGGTGCCAGAGTTTCATAGAGATGAAGCAGCTCTTGATATTTTAGCCGAAATCATCGGCGGTGGTAATAACTCTATTTTGTATAAGAACTTGACCAAAGAAGAATTAGCTCTTCAAGCAAATTCCTTTCACTCTACATTAGAATTAGCGGGTATGATGGGTGTACAAGTAGTGACCAAACCTGAATTTGCAGGAGGATTAAGCTTTAAAGACATAGAGGATAAAATACGTGCAGCCATTGCAGAATTTGAAACTCGTGGTGTTACGGATGAAGATTTGGAAATCACAAAAGCACAAGTGCTGGCTTCTACTTACGGAGCTTTGAATAGTATAAACGGTAAATCAGAAGTGTTGAGTCACTACACTATGATGAAAGGTAGTGGGTATAACTTACAAAACGACATAGACCGTTACAATGCTGTAACTAAAGAAGACATAAAGCGTGTATACACTAAGTATCTCAAAAACAAGAAAGCGGTTATCCTACGTGTAGACAGAGAAGAGAAAAAAGATGAGGACGACGATACACCCAAAAGTATAAACCCACATGCTGCTGAACCTAAAACAGTGGATAAGCAGTACCAAGGACTTGCATATGTAGCTCCTAAGGATGATTTTGATCGAAGTGTACGTCCTACTAAACCAAGTGCTAAGGCATTTACTGTGCCTGATTTTTACCAAGAGCAGTTTGATAATGGTCTAAAAATAATCGGTAACGAAAGTAGCGAGGCTCCTTTGGTATATTTCTATATTGATATGGAAGGTGGTCATTTATTAGAAGCCAACAAAAAAGTGGCTACAGGTACAGCGATGATGGTTGCATCTATGATGGGAGAGGGTACCGAAAAGCTCACTACTGAAGAGTTTTCACGAGAATTGGATAAATTGGGAAGTAGAATAAGCTTCAATAGTGGTACGATGAACTCATCGGTCTTTGTAAGCTGTTTGGCTGATAAAGTAGATGAAACATTAGCATTACTCAAAGACGCTTTATTTGCTCCACGTTTTGATGAAAAAGATTTTAAACGGATAAAAGAGCAAATATTGGAAGGTCTTAAACAGCAAAAAAGCAATCCGTCAGTAATGGCTAACAAAGCTTGGGGCAAGATTATGTATGAAGGTACCATTTTAGAGGAATACTATTATGGTAATTACAAATCATTGAGTAAGATTGATTTAGATGATGTTAAATCTTTTTACAACAGCTATTACTCACCAAATATCAGTACACTCGTAGTTTCGGGAGATATTACTAAAGAGGATGCAATCAGTAAACTTTCTTTCTTGAAAGAATGGGAAAATACGAATGTGGTGATACCACAAATGCCAGAGCTGAAAATGCCGGAGAAAACTACAGTGTATTTGGTAGATAAGCCTTACGCTTCTCAAAGCACCGTTTATGCTGGTCACCCGGGTCCTAAGTATGATTATAATGGTGACTACTTTAAGGCAGGTGTAATGAACTTCTCGCTAGGTGGAGCATTTAATAGTAGAATAAACCTGAACCTAAGAGAAGATAAAGGATACACATATGGTGCACGCTCTAGCTTTGGTGGGAATAAGCAGTATGGTGTTTACCGATTCTCTTCAGAAATTAAAAAAGAAGCTACAGATAGTGCTATTAGTGAGTTAATGATGGAGATCAATACTTTTACTAAGGATGGTATCACTCAAGAAGAATTAGATTTTACCAAGAGTTCGATTACATTGAGTGAAGCGTTGGATTACGAGACTCCTTTCGATAAACTTAATTTCTTGAGTAGTATCGTAGAGAATAATTTACCTAAGGATTATACGAAGCAACAAGCTGATATGATTAATGCAATGACTGTATCAGACATTAATGCGGTAGCAAGTCAAATGCTAAATCCTGATAATATGGTAATTATAGTAGTAGGTCACGCGTACAAGATTCGTGAAGGTTTGAATAAATTAGGATATGGTAAAGTGCAAGAGCTTAATTTAGACTAGTCTATACTACAAGACAAAATAACGGGGCATCAACTTTTGAGTTGGTGCCTTTTTTTATTTATGAAATTTAGTAATCGTAATTTACAAATTTATGTAATAGGCTAGTTGCTTAGATGCAAGAGCCTCCGTGGAGTATGAATTTTCTATAAGCTTACGGGCATTTGCCGTAATACGCTCAACATCTAATTCACCATTTTGGAGTTTTTCATAAATAGCTACAAAATCACTTGGTTTGTCTGCTATTAGCAAATGCTCTCCGTCTATATAATCTATTCCTTGTGCTCCAATGGTAGTGCTTATTACTAATTTTCCAGCTGCCATAGCTTCCAGTATCTTTAGCCGAATACCACTGCCACTTCTAAGTGGAACTGCACACACATCGCATTCTGCGACAAAATCATACGCTTTAGGAACATCAGGATTTATCTTAACATTAGGAAATGCCTCATATTCACTGGCATTAATGCTTTTTCCTGCCAAGTTGAGTTGGTAGTTTTGAAATTTATCTACTAGCAAAGCATGCACATTTTTTAAGAACCAATCCACCGCATCTACATTGCCGTGCCATTCCATGGAGCCTATATGGTACCATTCATTGTGGGAACTCATAGGGCTATACGTCCACTCATTAAGATCTATGCCTGCTGGTATCGTGATATAATTACCCTCTGGATGTAGTTCTTTGAATTTGTAAGCATCATCGTCAGTTACGGTGGCTATCACATCCACCTTTTTTATGAGATTACCCTCGTAAGTTCTTAGTTGTTTTGCCAATCGTTTGAGGTATGCTTTTTTTATAAAATTCTTTTCGTTGGTGGCTAATCGCTCCCATATCTCAAACTCAACATTGTGCATTCTCAATGCTAATATTCCCTTATGATATGCTTGTACTACTGGCAGATACGGTCCTACAAATGTTCCTTCGAGTTGTATAACATCAAAGGTGTCGGTCTGTAAGAGGGTTCTTAGTTCTTGCTCAAAAGTTTTGTTGTAAAACCTGCTTACATTATATGATTTGTTACTTAATAAATGCTTCAAGGCTTCGTCCCACTTTATGTCGGTATCTATAGGGTGTATGAGTGTAGCTGCATACTTGCTAAGTTCTTGCTGAGCTTCTTGTATTGGCGTGTTGTGTTTTAGTCCATCAAGGCAATACAGCGTAACTGCATGCCCCATCTCTGAGTATGTTCTCGAGTAATTATATATACCTATAGTGCCACCTTCGTTGAGTGGCCACGGAACTCTATTGCTTATCTGAAGGATTTTCATAACTACTTATCTTCAAGGTAACCTTTAGCCCAACGGGGAGTAAGCATTTTAATAATTCGCTTGTAGGCATCCGCATCAAATAATTGTGAATCTCTACTGGATTTATACGTCAAAAATATGGCTAATGGAAAGAAAACAATAAGTCCAAGCCACATACCGATTACCGGTTCTAATGCACCTTGTTTTACCAGTTTCTCGCCAAAAATACCGAGTACATAATACAGAATAAAAAGAAGAAGTGAAACTACAAGAGGTAATCCAAAGCCTCCTTTTTTGATAATAGCACCTAGTGGAGCTCCTATGAAAAAGAGTAGAATACAACTAATGGCTAACGTGAATTTTCGGTGCCACTCTACTAAGTATTTGGCTCGTAATTCCCGTTGAGATGAAGAATCTTCTATGTTGTTACTGCTTATGCGTTTTACATTACTCACATTTTGTAGTGCCTTCTCTATGGTTTCTTCGTTGAGCGTGCGTGTTGCGGTATCTATTTCAGAGGGAACGGGTTTAGTGCGCGATAGGAGCGAAGATTTTGAATTGCCAGGGGCACTTACAGCCTCTTCCATCTTCACTTCTTTTATAATTTTTCTCGATGTTTCTATCTGTTTAAGTAACGCTGCTAGTCTGTCCTCTACAGAGTTTTCTGTGACCTCTAGCGTATCTGAGGCACTATGAAAGTAGGGTTCTATATAGTTGTGGAGGTTTTTTTGTCGTTTTGTGATATATCGCGTAAGCGAATCTATGCGTATGGAGAGTTCATCTACATTCATCATTCGCTGATCTTCACTAAAACGTTCCTTATCCGTTCGGTTAAAAGCAAGCTCACTCAGGTCTATGGTAAGATTATAGGTCTCAAATTCCATAGTGTTATGCGGCCTAGTTTTTTTGTAATTGGGGTCATTTACCAATTCTTGATAGCGTTTACCCTCTTCCAGATATAACGTCATAAATTGTTTATCATCGCTAACCGTCATTTTTCCTCGTTTGGCGATAAGTATGTTATTATTACCTGTGTTTTTTCGGTCGTCAACATATATGATTACATCTTCTATAGTTTGGTTGTCATCATGTTTTTTGCCTACTCGTATCGCATACCCGTCTATATCCTTGAAGAACACGTTGTCCACGATATTCATGGCAGGTTTTTTCTGAGTAACATCGTATAATAATGCTCCCCAACTCAGATTTGCCTTTGGGATAAGGTCATTTGCAGTATAAAATGCACCTACGGACATCAATATACTAATAACGAACATAGGACGCATGGCTCGCAGTAGTGATACACCTGCAGATTTAATCGCTACTAACTCATACCGTTCCGCCATATTCCCAAAAACCATAATGGATGAGAGTAATATAGCCAGTGGTAATGCCATCGGTATCAGGTGAATAGCAAAGTAGAAAATGAACTCGAAGATCACACTTATCTCTAGTCCCTTGCCTACCAAATCTTCTAGGTATTTCCAAATAGTCTGCATAAGAAGCAGAAAGATGGAGATAAAAAAAGTGCCTATAAATGGGCCTATGAATGATTTAATGAATAGCTTATTGAGTTTAATGGTGAGCGACTTGTATAAAGCGTATGCCAAAAAAATCAATAGAGATGTGATGAAAATAGTTTCAAACGTCCAAAATTCTGGCGTAGTTAAGCGTTTTACAAATCGTACAAGCTGAAAAAAGTGCTTCATTTATTTGATTCAAAAATAAGGTGATGGTTTATTAATATCTTATTTTTGGATGGAATGTATACAATTGATAGATTAACGGGTACGAGAAACATCTTAGTTATACTTATTTGCTGTTTTTTTAGTGTTCAAGCGGTAGCTCAGATGAGTAAAGAAAACCAAAAAAAAATAAAAAAAGTAGAGAAGTACTATAAAAAACGCAAGTATGAAAAGGCTGGAATGCTTACCAAAGAAGTGATTAATGCTTACCCACTAAGCAAAAACTTATGGGAACTGTATAATCAATCCATGTATGCCAATTATCAGACAAATATGTTACCGCTATATAACTCTAACATCACATTGGAAGGTGGAGGAGAAGCGAATGAAAACGCCATAAAATCACAGTTAGAATATATTATGCAGAAGCCGAAGTATGACTATTATAATGCGATATATTATAGTGCGAGTAGTGTGCCTTATAATAGCAAGAGCAGTACCTTACTCCGAACCATGTATGTAGATAGTCGCTATTTTACAATGGAAGAAATAAGTTCAGAATCTATCGCATTATTCAACCTTGGTGAAAAGGAATTTCATGCAAAAAATTACCAGCAAGCCATCATTAAATACGAGCAAGCGTACAAAGCAGATAGCTCTAATTACAAAGCACTGCTTTATGTGGGAGATTGCTATTTTGCTATGGAATATTACGGTCAGGCGGCTAGTTACTTCAGGAAAGCTATGGCAATGCAGCCTTTGCTCAACGAACCTGTGAAATACTTAGCGGATGCGTTGCAGAAGAAAGGCGAATCACAACAAGCACTCAGTGTTGCCAAACAGAGTCTGCTTATATATCCCGAGGAAACCGTATTGATACAAATTCACAATCTACTCACCGAGCAGAATAGTGATTTGGATGTAGACCGCAATTGGGTGCTACGCTTGGCCCCAGCCAATGTTGTAAATGACACCAATTTCAGAGATAATTTCTATGATGATCGCTTACATTTCCAACACTATCAGGATGCACTTGGTGACTGCAAGGACAGATACAATGCTCTAGGAATGTTGAAATCGTCATCAGACCTGTCTGAGTATGATAGGTACCTAGAAGTACAAAGCTGGAAAGCAATGCTTGAGGCAACCAAGCACGAAGACATTCCATCCTTAGAATATTCCCGTAAGATGGAGGCTGCTGGCATGCTAGCCCCATACCTCTTTATCTCACTGTTTAATGTGGACTGCTATTCGCAGTACAGGCACTTTGTAGAAAACAACGAAGACCTCGCACAACGTTACATCAATGAGTACCTAATTACTACAAAAAAGCAATAATTTAACTGTTGAGTTGTTGCTTTAAACTAGCAATTTTACTCAAGGTGTCGGCTTTTTTCTGTTCTTCTCGTGCTACCACATCTGTCTTGGCATTGGCCATAAACTTTTCGTTACCTAATTTTTTCTCAATACCAATCAGGAATCCTTTGAGTCGCTTTATTTCACCATTTATGGCGTCTGTATCTACTTTTTGTACGAAGTCTTTGAAAGAAATAGCGACTTCGTCAGTGCCTACCAAAGCCTTGAATGCATTATCCGCTGCACCCTCCAAGGTAACAACATTGGCCAATTTTGAAATAACACCTTGAGCATTGGTATATATATTAGCATCCTTGGCATTCAGTCCCAAACTAGCCTCTACCTTAGGAGAAATGCCGTTTTCGTTACGCTTAGCACGTACTTCCGATATGAGTTCGAAAACATTATAATGGATAGAGGTCTCCGTAAGAGCCAGTTTGGGCCATTCTTGCTGATTGATGAATTGTCCTTCTCGCTCACCCAATGCGTGCCATAACTCTTCGGTGATGAAGGGCATAAAAGGATGTAGTAACTTTAAAATTTGGTCAAACTTAGCTTTTGCAATTGCTAAGTCTTCCATTGGAATAGGCTCACCATAAGTAGGTTTGATCATCTCCAAGTACCATCCGCTAAAATCGTCTCGCGTAAGTTTGTATAACTCCATAAGAGCATCAGAAATACGAAATGCCTCGAAATGCTGATTAACAGATACTACTACTACAGCAATCTTACTATCCATCCACTGGTGAATGATGCTCCCGTAGGAGGTATAATAATCATTGCGTACATCGGTAACTTCCAAACCGTCCAACAGTCTAAACGAATTCCAAAGTTTGTTGCAGAAATTTCGGCCCTGCTCACAGAGTGTCTCGTCAAATAGGATATCATTTCCGGCAGGAGCACTTAGCATTAAGCCCATACGTACTCCGTCCGTACCGTATTTTTCCATGAGCTCGATAGGGTCGGGGCTATTGCCTAATGATTTAGACATTTTGCGGCGTTCTTTGTCTCGTACTATGCCTGTGAAATAGACATTCTTAAAGGGTTTCTTTCGGCTGAATGCGTGACCAGCCATTACCATACGTGCCACCCAAAAGAATATGATATCCGGTGCTGTTACCAAATCGGCAGTAGGGTAGTAGTAGTCCAGCTCTTCTTGCTGTCCTTCTTTGAAACCATCAAAAACACTAATAGGCCATAACCACGAGCTGAACCACGTATCTAATACATCCTCGTCTTGTCTCAAGTCAGCGGCAGTTAAGTTTTTGTCGCTAGATTTAGTGAGTGCTTCGTTGGCTGTTTTTGCAATGATCACCTCACCACTTGGGGTATACCAAGCGGGGATACGGTGTCCCCACCACAACTGACGTGATATACACCAATCTTTAATATTCGTAAGCCAGTGATTGTATGTGTTTTTAAACTTAGCTGGGTGAAACTGAACTTGATCGGTCATTATATCGCTCAAGGCTTCGGGATAATCCGCCATAAACTTTTTCATGTCTACAAACCATTGAGCCGAAAGTCTCGGTTCAATTACGGCTTGAGTGCGCTCACTTTTACCTACTTTATTTACGATGTCCTCGGTTTTTATCAGTAATCCGAGTTCTTCTAGCTTAGCTACCGCTAGTTTTCTAGCCTTAAAACGGTCTTCACCTATGAATATTCCTGCGGCTTCACTTACAGTAGCGTCATCATTAAATATGTCAATAGAGTCCAGTTGGTGTCTTTTTCCTATTTCGTGGTCATTTACATCGTGAGCAGGTGTCACTTTTAGGCAACCCGTACCAAATTCTATGTCGATATAATCATCCGCAATGATAGGCACTGCTCGGTCTACCAGTGGAACAATACATTTTTCACCTATAAGGTGGGTGTACCGTTCATCTTCGGGGTGAACACAAATAGCGGTGTCGCCCATAATGGTTTCTGGACGAGTAGTTGCTATTTGGAGTACCTCGTCACTGTCTTCAATTTTGTACGTTACGTAGTATAACTTCGCTTTTTGTTCTTCGTGATTTACCTCTTCATCACTTAATGCGGTTTTTCCTACAGGGTCCCAGTTCACCATTCTGGTGCCGTGGTATATATATCCACGGGCGTGTAAATCAATGAATGAGTCGATTACTGCCTCAGAAAGATCAGGCTCCATAGTGAATCTAGTACGGTCCCAATCACAACTACAGCCGAGTTTCTTTAACTGATCGAGTATAATTCCCCCATACTTATCCTTCCATTCAAAGGCGTGATCTAGGAATTCCTCTCGTGTAATGTCTTCCTTGCTTATACCTTGTTCCTTGAGTAGGTTTACTACCTTGGTCTCCGTAGCTATAGAGGCGTGGTCTGTACCCGGCACCCAGCAGGCGTTATAGCCAAGCATACGAGCTCTACGCACCAATATATCCTGTATGCTATTATTGAGCATATGTCCCATGTGCAGTATACCCGTAACATTGGGCGGTGGTATTACTACAGTATAGCTTGGTCGCTCATCAGGAGTAGAGGCAAAGAGTTTATGCTCTATCCATTTGTCATACCATTGCTGTTCCAGGCCTTGAGGATTATATTTAGTAGAAATTGACATTATGTATATATACGGTGTACTAGTGATTACGAATTAGTTTATTCTTAACGGAGTGCAAATAAAAAAGCCCATCGTGGTATTACCAAGACGGGCCTTCTGTTTAAAAATTTTCGGGTGCTTATCTTCTTTCTTTGATACGAGCACTTTTACCAGACCGTCCTCTAAGGTAAAAGATACGAGCTCTTCTAACTTTGCCACGTCTGTTGACCTCTACTTTGTCAATATTAGGCGAGTGAGTAGGAAAGATGCGCTCTACACCTATACCGCTGCTTATTTTACGTACAGTGAAGGTAGCATCAAGACCAGTGTTTCTTCTTTGTAACACAGTACCTTGAAAAACCTGAATTCTCTCTTTTTCACCCTCTTTTATCTTGTAATGTACAGATACATTGTCTCCAGCCGCGAATGCGGGTAAGTCAGTTCTGATTTGGCTTGATTCTATATGCTTAACGAAATCCATTGTTTTAAAAGTGGCTGCAAAAGTAATAAAAAGAATTATGCGTTGTCAACATACTTATAAATAATGTTAAGATTTTTTTAAGAAAATAAATTTGATGCATATTGGAAATTCCAAATTAGTTTTACCTTTGCAGTTCTTAAATAAAGAGATGTACGCGATAGTAGATATAGCAGGAAAGCAATTCAAGGTTGAGAAAGATCAGAAATTGTACGTTCATAGATTGGCGGAGGATGAAGGCAAGTCAGTGAACTTTGATAACGTAATGCTTGTAGATAATGCAGGGAAAGTAAATGTAGGAACTCCTAATGTAAAAGGAGCTTCTGTAACTGCTAAGGTTTTGCAGCATCTAAAAGGCGACAAGGTCATCGTTTTTAAGAAGAAAAGAAGAAAAGGGTATAAAGTAAGAAACGGTCACAGACAATATCTTACTCAGATTCAAATAGAAAGCATTAAAGGATAATAATTCAATGGCACACAAAAAAGGAGCAGGTAGTAGTAAGAACGGTAGAGAGTCGGAAAGTAAACGACTTGGCGTTAAAATATACGGTGGTCAAGAGTGTATCGCTGGTAATATCATCGTAAGACAAAGAGGTACAGTACATCACCCAGGTGCAAACGTGGGTATGGGGAAAGATCATACGCTATTCGCCCTTACTGACGGTAAGGTCGTATTTCAGCGTAAGTCGAATAACCGTTCATTCGTGAACGTAGTTAACGACTAAAGACCTTGGGCGTTCTAGCCCAAGATTTAGAGTTTTCATAGTCAATTGAGGAGAACTCCGCTAGGAGGTCTTCTCTTATGAAAGAAAGAAAGCACTAAATAAAATAAA
>Ga0209653_1003216_pt1 | contig 11312 bp, 13 predicted proteins | sample SaaInl6LU_22_DNA_FD_184644 | JGI IMG/M metagenome (GOLD analysis project Ga0209653, IMG submission 184644) | Marine microbial communities from expanding oxygen minimum zones in the Saanich Inlet - ESP_116LU_22_DNA (SPAdes) (version 2) | ecosystem: Environmental > Aquatic > Marine > Intertidal... | reverse complement strand
ACGGCAAATGTTCGACGGCGCCAGCGTTTTCAAGGCGCGAACAGTCGGCGCTCAACACATGCAGGCGGGCCGGACTATCGCTGGCCTCATTGCGCGCCTGTATGGCGGCGGTGAACTCGGTCATGGCCGCAGCTGAGGTGAATTGTAAATCCAAGGCCGGCAGCTGTTGGATGTTTTCGGCGATGGCGGCGCAAGCGGTTTCGCCATAGGCAGTTTGCCAGCTATTGATCATCCATTCGGGCAGAGACGCCAGCGGGTCGGCGGCAATCGGCACGGCTTCGGCGACGCGTCGCAATACAGCGTTAATCAGCCCCCGGAACGGCTGCTCGCGACGCCCCGTGGCGCCGACGGTCTCATTAATCGCGGCATGTGGGGCGACCTGCATATAAACGATTTGTGCCACGCCAATATATAAAAGCGCGCGCGCCAAATGCGACCGTCCGGGAATCGGGCGTTTCATAAATGGCTGCAAAAGAATTTCGATTTCGCCGTAGTGGCGCAAGGCCGACAATACCATGGCATTGGCAAAGGCGCGGTCATTATCGGCCAGGCCATCGAGCTTGTCGCGCGCTTCGTCGAGGGTTTTACCACGCTCAATGGCGGCCAGCATAGAGGCGGCAGCACGGCGACTGGCGTTGACGCCGCGGCCGCGACCCGTGGATTTAGATTGCGTATTCATGTCGCGGTTAGACCATCTTGGCAAATGGCTTGCAAGCATCCATATTAGGCAAATGGAAAAAACAACGGCACAGCAAAAGCAACAACAGGCGGCGGCGCGCGCTTTGCAGGAAGCGCAAGCACGGCGGGCGGCGCATATTGTTCAGAAACGGGCATCGGAAAGCGGTGGCCAAGAAGGCCCTGAACCGACCCGCTATGGCGATTGGGAAAAAGCCGGTATTGTCTCTGACTTCTAAAGCCTTGGCTTTTTGAGTGAGACTGAATTGGTCGATTCAGGCGCTGGACACTCAACCAATAGTTGGTGGCATATTTCCAATACACATAATAGTTTAGACGTTAGGCGCGGCGCGCCCAACCCTCCGCCTTTTGCGTGTGGTTGTAAAAACAATTCGCCCGTTACGGGCTTGGAGGGTGTATGTTACGTTTTGCTTTTTCGTTGTTCTTCTTGCTTGTCCTTATCGGTGTGCCGCTTCAAGGGCGGGCGGCGCAGACATTGCCCGGCCCGTTTAGCTTTGAGGTTTTGCAGGTCATTGACGGCGACACATTTCGTGCCCGTGTGCCAATCTGGCTTGACCAGACGGTGACAGTAAAAATTCGTTTATCGGGTGTCGACACGCCAGAGATGAAAGGCAAATGTCCGGCTGAAACAGCACGCGCCAAATTAGCCCGCGACTTTGCCGTCACTTGGTTGCAACAAGATGATTTGCGCTTGGTCAATGTGCGTTATGGCACTTATGCTGGCCGTGTGCTGGCCACCGCCCAAACGGCCGAGGGGGTTACATTATCGCAGGCCTTATTGCAAGCCGAGCTGGCGCAGCCCTATCGCGGGCGACGCGCGCAATGGTGTGGGGCGGCGCAATAGCTAGCGGTTTTGCCGGTTCTCAATCAAATCTTCGACAACCCCAGGGTCGGCCAAAGTTGATGTGTCGCCGAGATTGGAAAAATCATCCTCGGCGATTTTGCGCAAAATCCGGCGCATGATTTTGCCCGATCGGGTTTTTGGTAGGCCCGGGGCAAATTGAATCAAATCCGGCGAGGCGATGGGGCCAATTTCTTTGCGCACCCATTGCACTAAGGCTTTTTTCAGCTCATCATCGCCCGACAGTCCGGCATTGAGGGTGACATAGCAATATATCCCCTGCCCTTTAATGTCGTGCGGATAGCCCACCACTGCTGCTTCAGCGACATCATCATGTGCCACTAAAGCGCTTTCGACTTCTGCTGTGCCCAATCGGTGGCCAGAAATATTCAACACATCATCAACCCGACCGGTTATCCAATAATAGCCGTCTTCATCGCGACGGCAGCCATCGCCGGTGAAATAATTGCCGGGATATTGAATGAAATAGGTCTCGATGAAACGCTTATGGTCGCCATAAACCGACCGCATTTGCCCCGGCCAGCTATCGGTGATGCATAAATTGCCAGAGGCGGCACCGGTTAGCTCATTGCCATCAGCGTCGACCAACATCGGTTTGATGCCGAAGAAAGGCCGCGTCGCTGAGCCTGGTTTCAGGGCCGTCGCGCCGGGTAGCGGGGTAATTAAAATGCCGCCGGTTTCGGTTTGCCACCAAGTGTCGACAATCGGGCAACGGCTGTCACCAACTTCGCGGTGATACCACAGCCAAGCCTCTGGGTTAATTGGCTCGCCGACCGAACCGAGCAAACGCAAAGAGGCGCGACTGGTTGATTTCACCGGCCCAGTGCCCTCGCGCATCAGCGCCCGCAAGGCGGTGGGTGCGGTGTAGAAAATATTCACCTGATGTTTGTCGCAGACCTGCCAGAAGCGCGAATTATCAGGATAATTGGGCACGCCCTCAAACATGAGCGTGGTGGCGCCATTGGCCAATGGCCCATAGACGATATAGGAGTGGCCGGTGACCCAGCCGACATCTGCCGTGCACCAATAAATATCGCCGTCTTTATAATCAAAGACATATTCATGGGTCATTGAGGCATACACCATATAGCCGCCTGTCGTGTGCAAAACGCCCTTTGGTTTGCCGGTTGAGCCCGAGGTGTACAGAATGAACAGCGGGTCTTCGGCGTTCATTTCCTCGGCTGGGCAATCGGCTGAAACGGCGGCTTTTTCCTCGTGATACCAAATATCGCGGCCGTCTTGCATGGCCACGTTATTGGCTGTGCGCTGCACCACAACAACGGTTTTAACGTCCGGGCATTGTGCCAAGGCGGCGTCTGTATTGGCTTTCAGCGGAATGATTTTGCCGCCGCGCACACCCTCGTCGGCGGTGATGATACAGGTGCTTTCGCAATCCAAAATGCGACCAGCTAAAGCATCGGGGGAGAAGCCGCCGAAGACCACAGAATGCACGGCGCCAATGCGCGCGCAGGCCAGCATGGCATAGGTCGCCTCGGGGATCATTGGCATGTAAATGGTGACCCGATCACCTTTTTTCACCTGCCGCGCTTTCAGCACATTGGCGAAACGACAAACTTCTTCATGCAATTGACGATAGGTTATTTTGGCGTCATCGCTGGGCTCATCGCCTTCCCAAATAATCGCCACTTGGTCGCCGCGCTTTTGTAAATGCCGATCTATGCAATTGACCGAGGCATTGAGCGTGCCGTCTTCATACCATTTAATAGAGACATCATCCTTGCCGTAATGGGTGTTCTTGACTTTGCTATAAGGGCTCATCCAGTCCAGACGTTTGCCGTGGGCGCCCCAAAATTGCTCCGGGTCGTCAATTGAGGCGGCGTACATTTGCTGATATTTGGCATCATCGACCAGCGCATTGGCGCTTATCTCGGCGGGAACATCAAAAATTAAATCATCAGACATGGGCTTCCTCATTATTTTTGTATGGGGCCTTTGACGGCTCGCATTTGGTAATTGGCCGCGCTCGGGCGGGTTTATCGGCTCAGCTTACCCAAGCGGCTCATCGCCCGCAAGCTCTAGCCGGCCGTTGAGCACAATGTTTTTCACCACATGGCCAGCCGCATTGGTGGCTTCGACAATGGCGACATCGAGGCGCTTTAAGCGGTCGCCAGCACAAGGGCCGACGAAACAATGGCCGGTGCGGTCAAATTGCGCCCCATGGGCCGAACATAAAAGCGCTGTTTGCGCCCGATTGAGCAAACGGTCGGGCATGGTTTCCAAAGGTAAATGTAAATGCGGGCATTGATTGACATATGCCAAAACACTGTCGTCAGCGCGCCATAAAATAAGATCGATTTCTTGCGCCTCTTGGTCGCCGCGCAGAATAAAACTACGGGCCGGTTTTTCATCCAAAGCGCTGAGCGGGCAAATCAGCGTGCCGCGAGCAGGCAGCCACATCGGCTCTAGGCGGTACGGTCTGGGTCAAGGCCCGCCATTTTGCAAACCAATTGCCATTCCTTGGCCAGCACTGGCTGCACTGATAGGCGCGAATTATTAACCAACACCATATTCTCCAATTTTGGTTCGGCTTTGATTTCCGCCAAAGTGACGTGATAGGCGGCGGTTTCAATGGCCATAATATCGACCATGCCAAAACGCCCCTTTGGATCTGTGTGGTCGGGGTAATGTTCTTTAATGATTTGCACCGTGCCCATAATGCGTTTTTCATTGACCGAATGATAAAAGAAGCCGCGATCACCAAGGCGCATTTGCTTCATGTTTTTATTGGCCAGAAAATTGCGCACGCCATCCCAATGCTCGCCCTTGGCACCGCGTTTGAGTTGGTCGTCCCAGCCCCAAGTGTTGGGTTCAGATTTGAAAAGCCAAAAAGCCATAATCTTGCCTAAGCCTTATTCGGGTCTTCGAGCCCGCCAATCAAATGTTTCCATGGAAACACTTCGACACTGTCAAACAGACCGGCTTGGGCATAGGGGTCATTGGCGGCAAATTCTTCAGCTGCGGCGCGGCTGTCCACATTGAGCAGCATCATCGTGCCAATCATCGTCTCATTATCATCTGAGGTGAAGGGCCCAGCGGCGGCAACAATGCCAGCCGATAAAACATACTCAATATGGGCCGGACGATTGTCCATGCGCAGCTGCACATGGTTGGGCTTATCTTTGCAAATTAAACAAAACATTTCGGATCCTAACTTAGTTTGTGCCTTCGGCGGTGAAGGGCCGCGCCAGCAGGTTTTCAATGGCCGTGTCGACGCTTTCGCGGCCAGCTAAAATATTGTCAACAGCCAAGCAAATGGGCATGTCGAGACCGTGTTTTTCAGCTAATAGGCGCACCGCTTCGGCGCTCATAGCCCCCTCGCTGACGGAGGCGCGTTGGCCAAGAATATCTTCCGCCTTTTGCCCTTCACCCAAAGCATGGCCGAGCGAGAAATTACGCGAGGTCAGGCTGGCGCAGGTCAAAATTAAATCTCCCAAACCCGACAGGCCAGCCAAGGTTTCAGCCTGCGCTCCCATGGCAATACCGAGGCGTTGCATCTCAACAAAGCCGCGGGCGGTGGTGGCGGCGCGGGCGCTTTCGCCCAGCCCCTTGCCCATCACAATACCGCAGGCAATGGCCAGCACATTTTTAATGGCGCCACCAATTTCGGCGCCAATGATATCGCCCGATAGATAGGGTCGGAAACCAGCTGAGCCAATCGCTTGACACAGGGCTTGGCCGCGCGCCGCATCGGCGCAGGCGAGGGTGACGGCGGTTGGCATGCCGCGCGCCACATCGGCGGCAAAACTGGGGCCCGACAAAACCGCAATTTGTGCAGCCGGCACATATTCTTCAGCCATTTGCGACATGAATTTCAAACTGCCGCGCTCCACCCCTTTGGCGCATAGCACTAAAGATGTGTCTGGGCTCAGCAACGGTGCCAGCTCGGCAATAATCGGGCGGGCAAATTGGGCCGGGGCGACCATTAAAATAATATTGCAATTGGCCAAGGCCGTCAGATCGCTGGTCGCTATGATGTTTTCCGGCAGGCGAATATCGGCCAGAAAGGGACGGTTTTCATGGTGATGATTAATTGCCTCAACCGTCTCGGCTTCGCGGGCCCATAGGGTTACCGGCTGGGGGGTGTCGCCGCGTCGGGCCAAAACACTGGCCAATGCGGTGCCCCATGCGCCGCCGCCAATTACCCCATATGTAAAGGTTTTTTCCATAGTTTCTGAATAACCATCTCAGGCTCTAGATGCAAGCCAGCAAAATCAATTGTCAAAGTCTATTATACAAAGAGCCGTGTGAATATTTTATTGATTGTTCAGTATTTCATGCTAGATTGCGCCGATGAGCGAGACAGATACGACACGCGAACAAATCATTGAAGCCGCTGAACAGCGCTTTCGTCACTACGGTTATCCGAAGACAACGATTGCTGAAGTGGCGTGCGATTGCAGCATGTCGCCTGGCAATATTTACCGTTTTTTCAAAGGTAAAATTGACATTGCCGCGGAGATTGCCCGCCGCCAAGCTTTAAGCGCTATTGAGACCATTGAGGCGGTGCTGGAATGCCCGCATCGAAGCTCGCGCCAACGCCTTGAAGAGATCGTTTTTGCCGATCTGCGCTATACTTTCCACCTGCTGGAAAACAGCGCAAAAGTGCTGGAATTGGCGCAAATCGTCATTCGCGAACGGCCGCAATTTCAGGTAGAAAGCTTCCGCCGCGAGCGCCGCGCCTTTCAGCGTATTTTGCGCGAGGGTCAAGCCACGGGCGAGTTTACCATTGATAATCTGGCGCAGACGACAATCGCCATTCAGGCGGCGACGCTGAAATATCGCTATGCGCAATTATTCACCAATCAAACGCTGGAAGAATTAGAACAAGAGCTGGCTGGCGTGCTGACTTTGATTATTCGCGGCCTGATTATCCGCAGTGACGGCAAGTTAGTGGCGCCAACGATTATTCCCGGCGATATTGTCGGCCAGAAAATGCCGCAGGCGCTGTAAAACTGGCAAAATTTGGCAAAATGCCGGAAAATTACTGGCCTTTCAAACAAAAATCCCTGCGTTTTGGGTGTTCTTGCGCTTATGTGAAAAAAACAAGTAATAAAAACAGTAGCTTGAGTGCAATTGTGACAATTTCATTAAATAATGAATAATTTTCAATTTATTCATTGTTTTTTGGTTCAACATGCCCTATATACTGATTGTAACGTAATCGCGTAAGCAATTTTGAAACGAACAGTGAGACTGATATGAGCAATTTATTGAAACCAACACGGAAAGCCTTCACCGGCGTGACCGTTGTGAAAGGTCTTCTCGCGCTCTACGGCGTGGCCTTGGTCACCCAAGGGGTCGCTGGGATTACAATCATCTAAAAGTCTCCTCCCGGCTTTTAGAAAAATATGAGTGCTTCTCCCTCCCTTATGCACTCAATATGGCCACCCTCCCGGCCAAAATAGAGCACCGATGGACCCTCCCCCATCGGTGCTTTTTCTTTGCTCTTAATTTAATCGGTTAAATCAGCCAGCGGCCAGCGGGCGCGAGCTGGTGCCGCCATCGGCTGCTCTGTCAATTGCCCGGCGGCGAGACGCTCGGCGCCAGCCCAAGCAATCATCGCCGCATTATCGGTGCATAAGGCGGGTGGCGCCACTTGCAATATAAATCCATCTTGTTCGGCAATATCGGCCAGCCGCTTGCGCAGAGCCTGATTGGCCGCCACCCCACCGGCAATGACGAATGGCAAAGCTATTCTCTCTTTGGGCGCATGACGGGCGCTGAATAAGCCCATGGCTTTGGCGCTGCGCTCGGCCAAACAATCCATCACCGCTGCCTGAAAACTGGCAGCCAAATCATCAATATGCTGATCGCTCAGCGGTTGAAGTTTTTCAGCCTGCTGGCGCAGGGCGGTTTTCAAGCCGGAAAAAGAAAAGTCGCAGTCGTCGTCTTCTTGTGGTCCATTAATCAGTGGCCTTGGCAAGGCATAGGCTTTGGCGTCGCCGTTTTTGGCCCGCGCTTCAATCTCTGGCCCGCCGGGGTAGCCAAGCCGCAATAATTTGGCGGCCTTGTCAAAGGCTTCGCCGACCGCATCATCGCGAGTTGTACCCAGACAATGATAAGCGCCTAAGCCTTCAACGCTGATCAATTGGCAATGGCCGCCGGACACTAATAATAGCAAATAGGGAAAGCGGGTGGCATCGGTCAGCCGCACGGTTAGGGCGTGGCCCTCTAAATGATTGACCGCGATGAATGGTTTGCCGGCCGCTAATGCTAAGGCTTTGGCGGTTGTCAGGCCGATGAGCACGCCGCCGATTAAGCCGGGACCGGCGGTGGCGGCAATGGCGTCTAGCGTGTCCAATGACATATCGGCTTCTTGCAAGGCCTGCGCTATCAAATGATCAAGCTGGCTCAAATGCGCCCGCGCCGCCAGCTCGGGCACCACACCGCCATAGGGAGCATGCATATCAATTTGGCTGAGCACAACATTGGATAAGATGTCGCCGGCGCCGCAAATCGCCCCGCTGGCATCAATGGGCGCACGAATAATCGCCGCCGCAGTTTCGTCGCAACTGGTCTCAATACCCAAAACGATTTTGTACTGCGTCATAAAACCTCTCTGCAACTGCTTGCCTGCGACCATCGGTATGATAGCGAACCCTTTGACGCGACTTTATATATGCGCTAGGCAATTTGCCAAGTTATTATAGGACCGCGTATGAAACGGCAGATCACAATCGGAACAAGAGCATCGCCTTTAGCCTTGGTGCAAACGCAAAAAGTGCGTGACGCGCTACTGGCCGCGCATGGCTGGTCGGCCGAGGCGATTAAAGCGCGGGAAATCATTACCCGTGGCGATGCGATTCTCGATAAGCCGCTGGCAGATATTGGCGGCAAGGGATTGTTCACCCAAGAATTGGATGATGGTCTGCGCCAAGCGACCCTTGATTTGGCGGTGCATAGTCTAAAGGATATGCCAACCGAGGATGAGCCCGGTTTGGTGATTGCCGCAATATTGCCGCGCGAAGATGCCCGCGATGTCTTGGTGCCACGGGCCGGATTGCAGCTCAAAAACGGCCTTGCCGATTTGCCGCAAGGTGCGAAAATTGGCACCGCTTCGCTGCGTCGCAAAGCGCAAATCTTACATGCACGGCCGGATATTAACATCACCAGCTTGCGTGGCAATGTCGGCACGCGGCTGAGTAAAATAGCGGCTGATGGGCTCGATGGCACGATTTTGGCACTGGCCGGTCTCAAACGTCTTGGCCTGTCGCCCGATGGCGCTGTGCCCATTGCCCCACAAGTCATGGTGCCAGCCGCCGGACAGGGCGCTTTGGCGGTGCAATGCCGGGCCGATGATGATGAGATGCAGCATTGGCTGAGCGCGCTACATTGCGCCGCGACCGCCGCTTGCGTGACGGCTGAACGGCGTTTTCTCAATGCTTTGGATGGCTCGTGCCGCACACCGATTGCCGCGTATGCGGAAATTGCTGGCGACCAGCTGGTTCTAACCGGACGCTTATTATCAGATGAAGGCGACGACTGCGCCGAAGGACAAATGCGCGGGCCGATTGCTGACGCGGCTGCTTTGGGGGCTGAATTGGCGGCGCAACTGAAAGCCGAAAAACCACATTTGGTGCGAGGGCGCTAACATGCGCCTGCTGATTACCCGGCCGCAAGATGATGCGCTGAAATTGGCGCAGCAAGTGAGCGCGCAGGGCCATGACTGTGTGATGGCGCCGGTCATATATATTGTCGCGCGAGATGTGGTTTTGCCATCGCCAGAAAACATCCAAGGCTTGGCCTTCACCAGCGCCAATGGGGTGCGGGCATTGTCGCAACAGCTCGGGCCAAACGCCGCCGATTGGCTGCGCTTGCCAGCCTATACAGTGGGACCGCAAACCCAACAGGCGGCGTTGGCGGCCGGGTTTGGCGGCGCGCAGCAGGCCGCAGGCGATGTTGAAAGCTTGGCCGATTTAATTGCTAGCCGACAACCAGCCGATGCCGACATGCCAATTTTACATATTGCTGGCAGCCATTTGGCGGGCAATCTGCAAGCGCTTTTGGCGGCGCATCATGTAAGTGTCGAAAAAGCCATATTGTATGAGGCGGTGGCGGCTACAGCTTTTGAGGCGCCAGTGGCGACCGCCCTGCAGCAAGCGACAATTGATGGGGTGGTGATTTACTCGCAGCGCAGCGCACGGATTTTCATCGACTTATTTAACGCGCTGAAGGCCCCCGCGGGTAAAAAGCCAGTGGCCTTTTGTCTGGCTCCAGCGATTGCCCAATTGATGCAGGCGGCTGATTTTGAAACCCGCATTGCCGCCGCTGCTGACGAGCCGGCCATGCTGGCGCTGTTGCAAGAAAATGCCTAAACAGCATTTCTGCTAATTGCTTTGAATTTCAAAAAAGCCCATGATGCGACATGGGAAAAACTGGTCGCGATGCACAAGATGAGGGTGAGATTATGCCGCCAGAAACCGGCGATGTCGATGCCGCACGCGGGGCCGATGGCGCCCGCCAATTACCGCCACTGATTGACCAAGCCGACGGCGGGGTGATTGAAATTTATCTCATCCGACCGATTCAAAAATTTATCGCGGCGGTCACATTGTGGGTCAACCGTCTGCTGAGGGCAACGTTTTGGTCGGGCTTGGCGATTGCCTTTATATATGTCGGCTTGCTGATATGGCAGATCAATCGACCGACTGGCGATTGGGCGTCGGGTAAACGCGATTGGCAGGCCTTGTTAACCTTGAGCGAAATACAAATTTTGGCTGGACTAAAAACGGCAGACCGTGGCGCCTCCCCAGAACTAGACGCCGATATCGCCGAAATATCGGATGCGGTGGCTATCGGCGAGGAGGTTTCCGTGCTGTCGGATTTGCCGGCCCTCCCCGATGCTAGCGTCGCTGATCCGAACATTGAGCCGGCCACTGAAGAAACCGATAATGATGCCACGGCGCCTGCCAGTGTGGCGTCGATAACTCATGACGCAGATCTGAGGGCCGAACAGACGGCGCACCAAGCAACCAAGGCGGCGCTTTTGGCGGCGCAGGAAAAACTTTCGCAGTTGCGCGACCAGCAAGAAGATCGTGGTGTCGCGCAAAAACGCACCAGCGCGCGCGCCAATTTGGCAGAGCTGATTTTGCGGCTCGACCATGGCGCAGATTTTTCTGCCTTGCTGGCCAATATGCGGGCTGATGGGTTGCTGACCGCCAATGAAGTGACGGCCCTAGTGCCATTTGCTGAAACAGGCGTCAATTGGTCAGCCCTCATCATGGCCGATTATCACCGGCTTAAAGGCCAGCTGACGCTGGCCGAGCAAACACCGCCACCTGTTACTGTGCCCGACAGTCCACCGCCAGTGTTGAGCTGGCTGCATGAATGGTCGCGCGGATTGGTAAGCCTGCAGCGCTTGCCAGAGACGGCACCCGCCGTGGCCAGTGAGCCAGTGATTGGGCAAATTGATTTGGCCTTGGCGCAGCAACAATATGAAGCGGCATTGGCCCTATTGGCACAGCCGGAAATTTTGACGCTGATGCCGGCCGCGCCGATGTCGCGCGAGCAGGCCATGGCGGCGCGCCAAGAGCTAAGCGCGCGGCTGATGCAAGCGGCGCGTCACCAAGCGTGGTTGGGGCAATTAAAACAAGATTTTCTGACGGGGCAGCGGCCATGATCCGAATGACTTTATGGCTGATGCTGATCGCCTGTTTGGCCGGATTGGCCGCGGTGCTGGCTAATATTCAAGGTGATGCGCAAATCATCATTGCCGGTTATCAATTAGCGACCC
>Ga0209653_1003212_pt1 | contig 11329 bp, 8 predicted proteins | sample SaaInl6LU_22_DNA_FD_184644 | JGI IMG/M metagenome (GOLD analysis project Ga0209653, IMG submission 184644) | Marine microbial communities from expanding oxygen minimum zones in the Saanich Inlet - ESP_116LU_22_DNA (SPAdes) (version 2) | ecosystem: Environmental > Aquatic > Marine > Intertidal... | reverse complement strand
CTTCTTTTTTATTGAGATTATCTTTCATTGCACCCGCCACATCTTTTTGGTATTCTTGTCTGCGCGATTGAATGATTTTTGAGGCATTTTGGAAACGTGTCCAGAGGTCTTCACGGTGCTCTTTGGCAACGGGCCCCAAGTCGTTTTTCCACTGTTGATGAAGAATGTTTAAATCTCTACTGGCTTTAATAATATCAGGATATTCTTGCAAGGCCTCTGCACGTTCTATGATTTTGAGCTTCTCTTCATAATTGTGTTTGTGGTCTAGCTCCCTAAACTCTCGGTCTAAGTGAAGAAAAGCGTAAAAACGCTCTACATGATGTTTAAAAGTCTCCCAGAGGTTTTGACTTTCGTTTCTAGGAACTTGACCTGTAGTGTACCAGCTTTCCTGTAAGGTTCTAAAGGTTTTGTAAGTTTCGGAATCAATTTGGTTTTTATCGATGAGGTTCTTAATCTCTTCGATTATAGCTTTTTTTCGCTCTGAGTTTACTTTTTGAGTAGCTTCTTGTTCTTTATAATGGGTCCGTCTTTTTTTGCGGTATTCATAGCTGATTTGGTCAAAACGATTTTTGTATTCGGGTTTGAAAAAGAAATCAATTTCATTTCCGCCTTCCTCCAAAAAAAGTTTCTTTTTTTCGTCTACATCAGCTTTAAGTTTTTCTTCAAAAAGCGTGTTTATGGTTTGGAGGGTTTTGTGTTGTTTTAACCAAAGCTCACCAGTGGACAGATTTCGGTACGCATCGATAAGTCCTTCAATGTCCAGAGCAGTATAATCAACTTCTTTCTCTTCGGATGCTTTACTTTGCTTTTCTTCAGCTTCTTTAGTCTCTCCTTCAGAATTCTCAGAGACAACATCCTCTGAGGAGGTAGTGACTTCTTTTTCTTTCGGTGTTGGAGTTGCGGTTTCGACATTCTCAGTTTCCTCAGAAGGACTTTCAGCAGGAGTTTGTTGATCCTCGGTCAAGGCTTCTTCTGAATGATCGACTGTTTCGTTTTGCGGTTTCTTTTCTTCCTCCGCACCAGGTTGTAGCGTATGCTCTTCCATGAATAGGTGATGTATTGTTACAAATAATATACATTTTTTTGAATTCTAAAAAAAAGAATTACTCAAATTTAAACTATTGATTCCAAAGCTCCCAAGATTTTTCTGCTTGATAAACAAGCATTTGGTATCCATTACAGGTTTGGGCTCCTCGAGAACGACCTTCTTTTAAGAATTTAGTTTCTTCAGGATTGTAAATCAAATCAAAAAGAAAGTGTCTGGAATTCAAATATTCATAGGGTATCGGAGGGGCTTCTTCTACATTTGGAAAAGTACCTAGAGGGGTAGTATTGACAATCAAATCAATAGTTTCAAAAAGTTCTTTTGTTAAGTCAGCATAGGCTAGCTGTCCTTTCTGAGGGGTCCTAGAAACGAATTGAAAAGAACATTGTATTTGATCCAAAACATAGTGTACAGCACCAGAAGCCCCGCCAGTTCCTAGAATCAATGCTTGTTTTGGTTTTTTTTCAATGCGTTCCAATAAGGCTTTTTGGAAGCCTACATGATCCGTGTTGTGGCCTATGGTTTTACCAGAAGCTTCGATTACAATGGTATTTACGGCTTGGATCGTTTTGGCTTCTTCTGTGAGTTGATCCAAATAAGGAATTACTGTTTTTTTATAGGGAATAGTAACGTTTAGTCCAGAGGGTGTTGCACCGCTGTTAAAGACCTCCCTAATGTTTTCAATGGATTGAAGGTCGAAATTGGTATAGTGATAACCGACCTTGTTTTCACGTTCAAATTTATCTCTAAAGTAGGTCCTCGAAAAAGAATAATCGATGTTTTTACCTACAAGACCAAATTGTTTAACGCGTTCTTTTTTTGTCATAAAAATCTAATAAGAAAAGAAGACTAGCCCCTAAAATGATTGCCAAAAGTACGCCAAAGGTTTCAAATTCTTTTAGGTTTGGAAGGTAATAATCATAATTGGAGAAGGTCGGGTTGCCCACGGAATTAAGAATTGGTTTTCCGTTTTCTGTGTATAGATACACCTTCGTTTTCCACGGATAGACCAGCAGAAGAGTCCCTGCGATAAAACCGATGATGGTTGCCAAGGTTGGTTTAGGAAATTTTTCCAAAACCCATTTGAGCAGGTTTGAAAACAGTATCAATCCACAAAGTGAGCCCAATGCAAATACTCCCATAATGACCAATAGTCTTTGTACAATCGGGTCGGTGAGGGAATCAAAATCAAAAAATAACGCTTCGGAAAGAACGAGAAAAAGTGCATTTACGGCATCTACCAGCAGCAGGTTGTAATTCCCTAAAATTAAAAGTAAAAAAGACCCTGAAAGACCGGGTATGGTCATTCCTGAGACACTAATGATGCCACAAAAAAACACAAATAACAAGTGGTCATTTTCCGCTACGGGTCGGGCAAAACTAAGTACTAATCCCAGGCTAAATCCAAGAAACAAGGCAATAAGAGTAGTCATTTTCCAGGTTTTTACCTGTCCAAAAACAAGATAGAGAGAGGCCAGTATCATTCCAAAAAAACTACCTAACACAAGGGTTTCATAGAGATTTAGCAAATAATCCAGCAACAAGGAGACACTGAAATAACTGATGACGACACCCCCGAAAAGCAAGCAGAGAAAACGGCCATTGACATACCGCCAAAAGCTTTTGAAACGTCCGCTAAAAAGTAATTTTAAGGCTTTTCCATTCAGATGTTGAAAGGAATAAATAAGCGTTTCGTAAAATCCTCCAACCAAGGCGACAATCCCTCCTGAAACACCAGGGACTTTATTTGCAGCACCCATAGCGATGCCTTTTAGAATCAATAAAAATGCTGCTTGAGATGAGGGATTTGCTTTAGTAGGCTTCATTTTTTAAACAAGACTTTACTTCTTTCTAGGGCAAAAAGTAGCACAAAGCCAAAGAGCATTAAGAATAGGGCTTTTCCCATTTCGGGTGAGCCTCCTTCAAAGTGTTGCGGAAATACAGCAACAGTCATTTCAGGAGCCTCTTCGCTGCTTTTGGGAAGTTGGTTTTGCCAAGGCCAAACTTTGTTTAAAGCACCCAACATTAAACCGATTAACACCGCAATACTTCGCTCGGGATAGCGATTGAGTAACCAAGATAAAAATTTTGCAAAAACTTTAATTCCCACCAATATCCCCAAAATAAAGACACCTAAAATAGAACTGATCTGAACGAATTGTTCTTGGCTGAAGTTTACCAATAGGTCTTGTGCTTGACGTACATTGGAAACAACCGTCTGATAGACTCCCATCACAAAAAGAATATAAGCGCCTGAAAGACCAGGGAGGATCATGGCTGAGATTCCAATGAAACCCGCGAGAAATAAATACCATAGGGGAACTTCATTTGAAACTGAGGTCATTTGTGTAATGAGATAGGAGAGGACTGCACCTAAAACTAGAAACACCAATCCCGATAAATTAAACCGCAACTCGGTTTGGATTAAAAACAAAATACTGGCAACTAGTAAGCCGAAGAAAAACGACCACAATCCAATGGGCTCATTAATGAGTAGCCATTCCAAGACCCTAGAAAAAATAAGAACACTACTTAGGATTCCCCCAAAGAGCGCTAAAAGAAACGCACCATTGATTTTTTTCCACACTCCTTTGATTCCTTCACTTTTGAAAGATTTTAGACTGGTCCAAGATACCGCATTGATACTTTCCAACAGTTCTTTATATACTCCAGTAATCAACGCAATAGTGCCCCCCGAAACCCCTGGAACAAGATCTGCAGCTCCCATCAGCATGCCTTTAAGATAGAGAAGTACGTAGCGCATAGTAGGATATTGATTCTTTACAAAGGTAGAGAACCCATTTTAAATACATTCATTCTCATTTAAGGTTCCTATGGAAGGTGAACCAAATTTGGAAAAAGGGTTTGAAATGACGCTTTCTCTTCCTCGGTTAAGGACTTTGGATTTAGTAGATACATCCCTTCTTCAGTACGTTCCAAAAGCAAACAGCAGCCTGCTACTCGAAGTGCTAGCTCTCTGTTTTCTGGAAACGCAGCAAAGGCTTGTTCTGCTAGAGTATGGGCTTCTTGCCATTGCTTTTTTTCGAGGTATAAATCGATGAGGGGGATCAGCACCTCAGGATAATAGTGGCCTAAGTCGAGGATCTTTTTACTAGCGTCAATCGCTCCCTCTTTTTTACCCATTCTCAAGAACAACTCTACACTACTTTTCCAAAGTTCTAAAGAATCACTGTTGTTTTCCAGGGCACGCTCCAGGTAGTGCCTTGCTTTGGTATATTTTTCTTGAGAAATCAAGAAGTGAATCAAGGATTCCCAGCCTTTTTCGTTTGTAGGTTCCAGTTGTACACATTTGAGATAAAATTGCAGAGCCAAATCAAAATTCCCCAATCGCTCGTGACAGCGTCCAATACACTTGTGAATAAAAGCAGTGGGTTCTGTCGTGTTTATAGCTACTTCATAATTGTCGATGGCTTCATTTACTTTCCCCATCGACTCCAATAGCTTCCCTTTTTCGATATAAGCACCAGTAAAGGTGTCATCGCTAATGATAGCAAAATCTAATGCGGAGAGTGCTTCTTTGGATCTTCCGGCTTTCATCAAAATTTTTCCCAACTGATGCCAAGCCACTTCGCAATACGGGTCAAATTCTAAGACTTCGTTTAAACATTCGATAGCGGGTTCCGTTTGCTCGAGTTGATCGTAACAATACATCAGGTTATAAAGTGAGGGGTAGTCTTCTGGGTTGTCTCCCAAACAATTCCTAAAGAAATAGGCAGCCTCTTCAAACTCCTCTGCCAACAAGTGCTCCATACCCAAAAGGTTCCATATCTCACAGGGATCTTCAGAAATTTCAAGCGCTTGGTGCAAATGCGAAATGGAAGTTTTGTGATCTCCTTTTTTAGAGGCTATGCTCGCTTTTTGCAGGGCAATTTCTTCATCAAAGGGATTCAGCTTTTCGATGTATTCGAGGAGTTGCAACGCCATTTCATACTTTTCGTCTAAGATGAAAATCTCACTTTGTAAAAGCATTAGACCGTGACTGCTGGGATGTTGTTCCAATCCCATTTTTAGTGCTTTTTTTGCCAATTGATGTTCTCCAAAACTAAGGTAGTGTACAATGATGTCTTCAAACTCTTGCGCATCAAAGAAATAAATCAGGTTGGTTTTGAGCATTTGCTCAAATTTTGTGATGGAGGGTTGTGTTTCTTCCGAGTTGAAATTTAGCATAGATAAAGTCTAAATACTTCATTTAAAAGTAAGAGACTCTTTAGAAGTAAATGGGTGACAATCGATATTGTTTTTAACAAATTAATTAACACTCAAGCGCACTAAAGGGTGTCCAAAACTTGGCGTAGGATTGCACATCCCTTGCGAATTTCTTTTTCCGAGATGGTGAGTGGGGGTGAAATTCGAACTGCTCTCTTTTCCCAAAGCAACCAAAACAACAAAAGCCCGTGTTCCATGCATTTAAGCACGACTTGATTTGCTTGTTCAGGATCTTTTAAGAGGGGGGCTAACATCAATCCTTTACCTCGAATTTCCTTTATTTTTTCGTGTTTTAATTCACTCCTAAAAAGAGCTTCTTTTTTTGGTATTTCACCGATGAGCTTCGAATCTCTCAATTCTCTGAGGGTTGCCAAGCAGGCGGCAGCAATTACAGGATTTCCTCCAAAAGTGGTAATATGTCCTAGTTTGGGATGATTTTCAAGTAGTTCCATCAGTTCCCGAGAGGCGGTAAAAGCGCCAACGGGTAAGCCTCCTCCCATCCCTTTACCCATTACAACGATGTCCGGTTGTACATCAAAATGTTCAAAACCAAAAAACTTTCCTGTGCGTCCAAATCCCGGTTGGATTTCATCTAAAATGAGCAGTGCTCCTACCTTTTTACATTGCGATTGAACTTTTTTTAAATACTCTTTTTCAGGAAGAATGAAGCCTGCTCCTCCTTGTATCGTTTCCAGAAGTACCGCTGCGGTTTTGGTAGTAATTTTTTCTAAATCTTTCTCGTCATTAAATCGGATGAAGTTTGTGTCAGGAAGCAAGGGACGGTATCCTTTTTTTTGATGTTCGGAACCTAAGAGGCTTAATGCGCCGTGCGTACTGCCGTGATAACTAGCGTAGGCACCTATGAGTTCACTTCTTCCAGTAGCACGTTTGGCTAATTTGAGTGCTCCTTCAATGGCTTCGGTACCGGAGTTGGTCAAATAGACGCGTTCTTGATTCTCAGGCAACAATTCCACAAGTTCTTTACAAAACTCAACTGCTGGGGCTTGTGCAAATTCTCCATAGACCATCACGTGGAGGTATTTTCGAGTTTGTTTTCTAATGGCGGCAACTACTTTTGGGTGCCGATGCCCTAGACTACAGGCTGAGACTCCAGCTACAAAATCTAAATATTTCTTGTTGTCTGTTGTCGTAATGTAGCTGCCTTTCGCTTTTTTTACTGAGAGCGCTAAAGGATGCGGAGTGGTTTTCGCTTGAAATTCTAAAAAGTCTTTTTTTAAAGAATCCATGACTTAGTTTTTTTTCTCCAAAGGTTCAATTTCCGGATATTTAAAATTCAAAATCTCGGGGAATTGCTCTTCTTTGTCGTTCTCATCAAAGAGGTCGTTTAGTGTTTCGGGTCGTTCTTCTTTCCTCCAGACAAATCCTTTCAACGTTCGGTCATTTTTGGGTAATTCTCCTTCGGGATACACGTCGCCAGTAGGAGCCACCAAAAAAGTAATGTCATTGATTTCTCCATCTAAAAAACTCATGCTCAGCGCACTGCAGGTCGTTTTATCAATCCCGATCAACTGTAAATCATCATCGTTGTAGAGGTAATATACCATTTCTGTGTTTTTGGTAATTACAATATTGTCGAGCTTTCCTTCTTTAAAAGCACCGTCTAGTACACCTCCTTTTATTTGATTAAATCCTTCAGCACTTAAGGTGTCTTTTTCAATGATAAAAACATTTCCATTAATTTTAAGGGAGTCTAGCTTATTTGTTTCTGTATCGGAAATCAAAAGAACTTCGTTTCCTGACATTTGACTTTTATCAAACCAAAGCACAGGATTGTTTTTGTTTCGGTCGGCTTCTGTAAAAACTTGTTCTTGTTGTTTGGTCAGGGGTTTGTTAATTAGTTTTGTCAAACCTATAGACTCATCAAGGTAGAGCGAATCAGAACGACCTCTGAGATCGCTTTTTAAAATCCGAACATCGTAATAGGCTCTGAGAATACGTCGCTCTTCAGGTCCTGTAGCAACAAGGGTGTCGGCATGGATAAACAAGGAGTCCTGGTCGATGATGTTTATTGCCAATGCTCTGCGAGTGATGATTGCAGAATCTCGTGCTTTAAAAATTTCTCCATAGTGACCGGTGATGACCGAATTGTTTAACGAATCTACAATGCTCACATTTTTTGTAGCCGCTGCATAGTCTTTTTCACTTTCAAAATAGAGGCTATCCCCTCGGATGATTTTGTTGTCGTAATACAGGGTAGCATTTTTTTTAAAAACTCCTTTTTCACGATCCAGATCGTAAAAGCCCCGTTCACATTCTATGGTGTAGGCGTCTCCTTCTATTCTTGAATTTCCAAACAGGTAGGCTTGATTGAGCTCTGTATAATAATCCAATTGATCTGAATTCACCTGATAATCAGGATTGTCAATAGTCACATTGGAGGTAAAGCGGTATTTTTTTTGGTCCATATAATACCTTCCCAGGTTGCTAGTCAGTGTACTTGCACTGTCCACAATCACTCCTTTGGTGTTGTAAAAAGCTTCGTTACGGATCCGATCTAAATTTAATTTTTCAGTTGTTAAGGACATGTCGGGGCGTTTCAAAAACACATCTCCATCTGCCAGAGCAATTTGTGTTTTCCCATCGTATTCAATGGTCTTACAGGTCATTTTTAGGCTATCTCCTTGCGTAAAAATCACATTCCCTACTGCTTTAAAATAATTGTCCTTGGAATAGAAATAGGCAAGATCCGACTCAATGAGTGCTCCTTCGTGAAAAAGTAAAACCCGTGTTTCCTCATTTTTAAAGAGAATATTGGCTCCTGGAAAAGCTTCTTGGTCTTGTGTAGAGCCTCCTGCTTTTCGAATTTCTATGATTTTAGGCTCTTGTGCCAGACTGCTTAGTGTCGCAAGTGAAGCAATAAAAAATGCTGAAATACGAAACGACAGTTGCATAAGTAAAATCTTATCTAAAAAGGGTTTGTTTTCTGTCTGGACCTACGGAAACAATCTTGATGGGGGTTTCCAAAGCGTTTTCCAAATAAGTGATGTAATTTTTGAAATTTTCTGGGAAGTCATCAAGATCGGTTATTTGGGTAAGATCTTCTTTCCATCCGGGGAGTTCCTCGTACAGCGGTTTAATATTTTCTGAGGCGATGTCATAAGGTAAGTACTCCATTATCCCTTGATCTGTTTGATAGGCAGTACAGACTTTAATAGTTTTAAAGCCAGAGAGGACATCTCCTTTCATCATCATCAGTTGGGTGACTCCATTGATCTGAATACAATATTTTAAAGCGACTAAATCAATCCATCCACAACGTCTAGCTCTCCCTGTGGTGGCACCAAATTCATTTCCAACCTTGGCCATTTTTGCCCCGTCATCGTCGAAAAGTTCCGTTGGAAAAGGACCGCTTCCCACACGGGTTGCGTAGGCCTTGAAAATTCCAAAAACATCTTTGATTTGATTCGGAGCCACCCCTAGACCCGTGCAGGCTCCTGCGGCTGTAGTAGTAGAAGAGGTCACGAAAGGATAGGTTCCAAAATCGATATCTAAAAGCGAGCCTTGTGCCCCTTCCGCTAAAATTCTCTTTCCCGATTTTTGCGCTTCCATAAGGTATTGCTCACTATCTACCAATTTAAATTTTCTCAAGGCTTCTACACTGCTAAAAAAGGTCGTTTCGAGATCTTTTAAATCGTATTCTATTTCGACATTATAACTGTTTAGCATATCGAGATGCTTTTGCGTTAGCCGTCGGTATTTGTCTTCCCAGTTGGGAGCCAGGATGTCACCCACACGGATTCCATTTCTTCCTGTTTTATCCATATAGGTAGGTCCAATTCCTTTAAGAGTAGATCCAATTTTCGCTTTCCCTTTTGCAGCTTCCGATGCGGCATCTAAAAGTCGGTGGGTAGGGAGAATAACATGTGCTTTTTTAGAAATGAGCAATTTTGTATTGAAGTCTATGTCGTAAGGAGCTAAATTTTCAATTTCTTTCATAAAAATGACGGGGTCAATGACCACTCCATTGCCAATCAAGTTTGTTGCTTTGGGATGGAAAATTCCAGAAGGGATGGTGTGAAGGACGTGTTTGTTTCCTTCAAATTCTAATGTGTGTCCTGCATTAGGTCCCCCTTGAAAACGAGCAATAATATCGTAGGAACTTGTCAGAACATCTACTATTTTTCCTTTCCCTTCGTCGCCCCATTGAAGTCCAAGTAATAAGTCAACCGCCATTTATATTAGGATTTTTTATTTTTTTTAGTGCCGTAAAAGTATAAAGAATGATTGTGTATCTCTACATCAAAAACTTCTTCTATGGTTTTTTTTATTTGTTGGATTCTTGGGTCACAAAACTCTTTGACCTCTCCCGTATCGGTATAGATAAAATGATCGTGCTGGTGATCGAAATAGGATTTTTCGTATTGTGCTTGATTCTTTCCAAACTGATGCTTCCGAACCAAACCGCAATCCAATAGAAGTTCAATGGTATTGTAGAGAGTTGCTCTGCTAACACGGTAATTTTTATTTTTCATTTTGAGGTAAAGCGACTCCACATCGAAGTGCTCTTTACTGTCATAAATTTCAAATAAAATCGCAAATCGTTCGGGAGTTTTTCGGTGTCCGTTCAGATCTAGAAAGTTGATAAAAACTTCCTTTACAATGTCTTGGTTTGATTTTTTTATTTGCATCCGGTGACAAAGATAGTTATTCGGGGCTATTCTCTTACAATTTTATCAATTCCGTTCACTCGGGAGAGTGTATTGACTAATTTATTCAGGGTGTTTTTGTTGGGAACACTCACATGGATCAATCCTGTAAAAAATGAATCCTCCGTGTCAAAATTGATTTTGTTGATATTGACACTCGTGTTGTTTGAAATCATCCGGGTAACTTCATTGACCAACCCTTTTTTGTCAATTCCAGTAAGCTTTAAAATAGCATTGTATTGCTCGGCACTAGAATCTACCCATTTGGCAGGAATAACACGGTAGGCAAAATTGGATTGAAGCGACAAAGCATTGGGACATTCTTTGTGGTGAACTTTGATTCCTTCATTTACGGTAATGAAACCAAAAACAGCATCACCGGGGATCGGATGGCAGCAGCTAGCAAAACTATGTGCCAAGGGTTCTTTTTCTTTTCCAAATACAAGCTTGTCAAATTTTTCTGTGATTTTATCTTCTTCGCTTCGAATCTGGGGTTTGTTTTTTCGAACTCTTCTTTTAAAGAAGTTCAATAGGGTGTTGTGATATTCGTTGGCAAATTCTTTTAATTTTTTATTGTCCAAGGTTCCGATGCCTACTCGATAAAACAAATCCTGACTGTTTTCGAATTTGAAGTAATGCAGCATTTGCTGGGTAGTCTTGTCGTTTAGGCTAATTTTGAGGGGTTTGAGTTTTCGTCTCAAAATTTCTTTTCCTTCCTCTGCGTGTGCCTTTTTTTCCTCATTGATTGAGGATTTTATGATGGATCGGGCTCTTGAGGTAACCACAAAGTCCAACCAGTTGCTTGAGGGTTTTATATGGTCGGAAGTAATGATTTCGATTTGATCTCCACTTTTAAGCACCTTACTTAAGGGAACCAGTTTGTCATTCACTCGAACTCCTCTTGTTTTTATTCCTATTTCAGAATGAATAAAAAAGGCAAAATCTAGAGCAGTTGCTCCTTGGGGAAGTGATTTTAAATCTCCTTTAGGGGTAAAGACAAAGATCTCTTTCGCATAGAGATTGAGTTTAAAATCTTCTACAAAGTCCACCGCATTTCCAGTATTGTTTTCCAAAACTTCTTGGAGTCGGTTGAGCCAACTTTCAATACCGATGTCTTTTTGATCTCCCTGTTTGTATTTGTAGTGCGCAGCGTATCCTTTTTCAGCGATTTCGTGCATGCGTTCGGATCGTATTTGTATTTCTATCCACTTGTTGGAGGGCCCCATTACGGTAATGTGCAACGCTTCATAACCAGTGGACTTCGGAGCTGAAATCCAATCTCTAAGTCGAGTAGGATTGGGGGTGAAATGATCGGTTACGATGGAGTAAATTTTCCACGCCAAAAACTTTTCGTTGTTTCGGTTCGCTTTGTAAATTATACGGAGGGCAA
>Ga0209653_1003209_pt1 | contig 11332 bp, 8 predicted proteins | sample SaaInl6LU_22_DNA_FD_184644 | JGI IMG/M metagenome (GOLD analysis project Ga0209653, IMG submission 184644) | Marine microbial communities from expanding oxygen minimum zones in the Saanich Inlet - ESP_116LU_22_DNA (SPAdes) (version 2) | ecosystem: Environmental > Aquatic > Marine > Intertidal... | reverse complement strand
GGCTTCTAAAGCTGACTTATGAATTTTTCCATTTGCTATATTCGCGTATATTAAAATTGACATTGTCGTTTGTTTTTTAGTTTAGATAACTTTTGCTTCGTTATGCAATAATTCGATTAATTCACCTACATTATCAGCATCAATGTAGTGACATTCCCCTTTTGCTGGAGGTAATTCATAACTGCTAATAGTAGTTGCTGCAGAAGCACCTGATGCTGCTACTACATTTAATGGTTTAGTTCTTGCGGCCATAATTCCTCTCATGTTTGGAATTCTAGCTTCTGCCATTCCTTTTGCTGCACTGATTACAGCTGGAGTAGAAAGCTCTACTACTTCAGTTCCACCTTGTATATCACGGCTGACAGTTGCTGTATTACCGTTCATTTCTAACTTTGTAGCTAATGAAACATAGGGTAAGTCCATCAATTCAGCTACCATAGCGCCTATTTGTGAACCATTATAATCGATTGTTTCTTTGCCTAAAAGTAACAAGTCAAATCCTTGAGTTTGCGCATACGTTGCAATTTCTTTTGCAGCTTGTAATGCATCTGTAGGATTTACATCTATTCTTACCGCTTCGTCTGCACCAATTGCTAACGCTTTTCTTATAATAGGGTCATTGTCTGCTGTGCCAACATTTAGCACAGTAACGCTCCCGCTATGCTGCTCCTTTAATTCTAAACCTCTCACTAGAGCATACCACTCATCGTATGGATTTACAATAAATTGAACTCCATTGGTGTCAAATTCGGTATTGTTATTAGTAAAGGCAATTTTAGCCGTGGTATCCGGAGCCTTACTTATACAAACTAATATTTTCATCTTTATCGGATTATTGTGTAAACTATTCTAGTTATTTAGGCAACAAAATTAAGCCCTTTTGGTTTGTTATTTTGCATTCAAATAGTGGCTTTTTTATTGTTTGACAAAACTAATTGAAAAAAGAAAGAAATAAAAGTGTTATGCATACATAATAAATATTAAAAATAATCTTCCTTCATCATTTAAGCTTTGTCATCCACGTATTAATTTTCTATTTTTGCAGGCAATAAAATTGAAGCAGTACCTTATTTATATATAGTATGAAAACATTACAATTTAGAGAAGCGCTTAGAGAAGCAATGAATGAGGAGATGCGCAATGACCAAAACATTGTGTTAATCGGAGAAGAAGTTGCTGAATATAATGGTGCTTACAAAGTAAGTCAGGGTATGCTTGACGAATTTGGCCCAAAGAGAATTATAGATACACCTATCGCAGAGTTAGGTTTTACAGGAATTGGAATAGGTGCCGCAATGCATGGTTTACGACCTATTATTGAGTTTATGACGTTTAACTTTTCATTAGTTGCGATTGATCAAATTATCAATTCTGCAGCAAAAATGTATCAGATGAGCGGCGGACAGTATAATGTACCTATTGTATTTAGAGGGCCAACAGCATCAGCAGGTCAATTAGGAGCGCAGCATTCACAAGCTTTTGATAGCTGGTATGCGAACACTCCTGGTTTGAAAGTAGTAGTTCCATCAAACCCAGCAGATGCTAAAGGTTTATTAAAGGCAGCTATTCGTGATAACGATCCTGTTGTTTTTATGGAATCAGAACAAATGTATGGCGATAAAGGTGAAGTGCCTGAGGGCGAATATATCATTCCAATTGGAGTTGCTGATGTGACTAGAAAAGGAACAGATGTAACGCTAGTTTCTTTCGGAAAAATTGTGAAAGTGATGAATGAAGCTGCTGAGGAATTAGCTAAAGACGGCATACACGCAGAAACAATTGATTTAAGAACTATCCGACCAATTGATTACAAGACGGTAATTGATTCCGTTAAGAAAACGAATCGGTTAGTGATTATTGAAGAGGCTTGGCCTTTAGGAAATATTTCTACTGAATTAACTTACATGGTTCAAAAGCATGCATTTGATTTCTTAGATGCTCCGATTAGAAGAATCAATACAGCGGATACTCCTCTCGGCTATGCAAATGTGTTCGTTGAGGAATTTTTGCCAAATGCGAAAAAAATTATTGATGCTGTTAAGGATGTAATGTATTTGAAAATGTAATTTTCAATCATAATATACTATTTTAAGCCAATTGAATTAATTCAATTGGCTTATTTTTTCGCTAAAAATTGGCTTCATCCCTTTTTTTTCGTTTCTTGCCTGCCTTAATTTAAAATTATTATGAACTATGAGTGAATTTCTTCTTTACCTTGTTCCTTTATTAGGAATTTTAGGTTTAATTATTATGGCCATCAAATCGGCTTGGGTTTCTAAACAAGATACCGGTGATGAGAATATGAAAGAGTTAGCAAAATACATTGCTGACGGAGCTATGGCTTTTCTAAAAGCTGAGTGGAAAGTAATGGCCTACTTTGTGGTAATTGCTGCTATTTTACTTGCTTGGTCAGGTACTATGACTGATCCTGATCATCCGCAAACACATCCTGTGATTGCAATAACCTTTATTATTGGTGCATTTTTATCTGCTCTAGCAGGATATTTAGGAATGAATATCGCTACTAAATCCAATGTTAGAACAACACAAGCTGCTAGAACATCTCTACAGCAAGCATTAAAAGTGTCCTTTAGTGGTGGAACGGTTATGGGTCTTGGTGTTGCAGGATTAGCGGTAATTGGTTTAGGAGGCTTGTTTATCATTATGTTGGCCATGTTTGGTCCTGATGGCACATTTACTGACAAAGGAAGTTACATTTTAGCCATCGAAGTATTGGCTGGATTTTCCTTAGGTGCTGAATCTATTGCTTTGTTTGCACGAGTAGGTGGTGGTATTTATACTAAAGCTGCCGATGTAGGTGCTGATTTGGTTGGAAAGGTTGAGGCAGGAATTCCAGAAGATGATGTAAGAAACCCTGCTACAATTGCAGATAATGTAGGAGATAACGTAGGTGATGTTGCGGGTATGGGAGCTGATTTGTTTGGTTCTTACGTAGCTACCATTTTAGCTACAATGGTTTTAGGGGTAGAAATACAAATGACCGACAATTTTAATGGAATGTCGGCAATCTTATTACCAATGGTGATTGCAGGATTAGGTATTGTCTTTTCTATTTTAGGAACATTGTTTGTAAAAATCAAAGGTGAAGATGGAAATGTTCAAGGTGCATTGAATATGGGGAATTGGTTGTCGATGGTAATGGTGGGTATTTCTTCTTATTTTTTAGTTGATTATCTATTGCCTGAGTCTATGGTGATAAGAGGCGAGGAGTTTACCTCCATGCAAGTGTATTTTGCTATTCTTACAGGATTAGTGGTTGGTGCTATTATGAGTATTGTAACAGAGTATTATACTGCAATGGGTAAAAAGCCTGTAAATTCAATTGTCCATCAGTCTTCTACTGGCGATGCGACTAATATTATTGGTGGTTTATCTGTTGGTATGGAATCAACTGTTATTCCTGTGATTACTTTAGCTGCAGGTATCTATATTTCATTTGAGTTTGCAGGATTATACGGAGTTGCTATTGCTGCTTCAGGTATGATGGCAACTACTGCTATGCAGTTAGCTATTGATGCTTTTGGCCCTATTGCGGATAACGCAGGAGGTATTGCTGAAATGAGCGGATTGCCTGAAGAGGTTAGAGGTAGAACAGATATTTTAGATGCTGTAGGAAATACAACTGCTGCATCAGGTAAAGGGTTTGCAATTGCTTCAGCAGCGTTAACTGCTTTGGCATTGTTTGCAGCATTTGTTGGTTTGTCAGGTATCGATTCTATTGATATTTATAAAGCAGATGTGTTGGCAGGTCTATTTGTAGGAGCTATGATTCCCTTTATATTCTCGGCTTTGTGTATTGCCGCGGTAGGAAGAGCAGCTATGGATATGGTGCAAGAAGTTCGCAGACAATTCAAGGAAATTCCAGGTATAATGGAATATAAGGCAAAACCGGAATATGAAAAATGCGTTGAGATTTCAACAAAAGCTTCTATTCGTGAAATGATGTTACCTGGCGCTATTGCATTAATCGTACCTGTATTAGTTGGTTTTACATTTGGACCTGAGGTTTTAGGTGGATTACTTGCAGGTGTTACCGTATCGGGTGTATTGATGGGGATTTTCCAAAATAACGCAGGTGGAGCATGGGATAATGCAAAGAAATCATTTGAAAAAGGAGTGATGATTAATGGTAAAATGGAGTATAAAGGTTCAGATGCTCATAAAGCTTCTGTAACTGGCGATACTGTAGGTGATCCATTTAAGGATACTTCTGGTCCTTCTATGAATATTTTAATTAAGCTGATGTCGATTGTTTCTCTTGTAATTGCACCACATATTAACGCCGGTGGAGCTGTAGATCATCATCAGCATGAAGCGCAAGCTGTTGTCTCAAGCTCATTTGATATGGCAGGAGCTTACACTGTTAATACAGATGAATCTGAAATTTTTTGGGAAGGACGCAAAGTTGGTGGTGATCACAACGGAAACATTAAACTTTCAGGAGGCGAGATCGTTTTTAATGACGGTTTAATTGAATCAATGGAATTTATTGTAGATATGAATACTATCACCAATAACGATATTGAAGATGAGGAAGATGCAAGTAAATTGATAAGTCACCTCAAAAGTGAAGATTTTTTTGATACTCAAAATCATCCAACTGCCATGATTACATTGTCTAAATTTAATAAGCAAGCAGAAGGAGAATATGAAGCTGAAGGAATTATAAAAATTAAGGAAATCGAAGAAAATATTTCAATTCCTGTATTTATTGAAGAGGAAATGGATGTTTTTTATGCTATAACTAAGTTTGACATTGATAGAACTAAATTCGAAATTGTCTATAAATCAAAGTCCCTCGGAGGCGAGTTTTTAGACAACTTTATTTATGATGAATTTACTTTAAAAGGAAGAACTGTAATCTCAAAATAAATAAAGTTTTTAATATTAATATAGGTTATTAACAACGAGGTGTTTACTGTTAGTGAATAATCGTTATTGCTTTTTATCATAAATTCAGTAAATTGCTATATTATTAATCTAAATTATATAACTATGAAAAAGTCTGTTTTTTTAGCAGCAGCTTTCTGTATCGCAGGAGCTACTTTTGCACAAGATGTGTTAACATCAAAAAAAGGGATGCCTATTTTGCCTGAAGCTGGTGATTATTCAATAGGCATAGATGCTACTCCATTTTTGGATTATGCAGGAAATATGTTTAATGGAAATGTAGGAAACGTTTCTCCTAGTTTTGCTTATGGAGTAGATCGACCTCTAGCTATCTATGGTAAGCGATTTATCGATGCTAACTCTGCCTATAGAGCTACTATTAGATTAGGATTCGGATCTATGGATACTTTAAATATGGTTCAAGACTTATCCTCAGGTGCAGCATCAAATGCAAAGGTAGAGGATAAGATCTCTGCATCTGCAATGAATATAACTTTAGGTTTAGGTAAAGAATGGCGTAGAGGGAATGGGCGTCTTCAAGGTGTATACGGTGTTGAAGGTTTAATCAACTTAAACTCTAAAAAGATAACCAATGAGTATGGAAACTCAATCGACACTATTTCTGGAACTTCTAGAGTTTTAGAAACTAAAAATGGCTTAGGTTTCGGTCTTACTGCACGAGGTTTTGTTGGGGTTGAATACTTTATTGCTCCAAAAATGTCATTAGGTGCTGAGTACGGATACGCATTGGGTTTTAATGTTCAAGGTTACGGAGAGTCTACTAATGAGGTTTTTAATGGTACTGCATCTGAAGAGATTACATCTGAGGATACTGGTACTAAAACTTCAGGTTTTGGATTAGATACTGATGCATCAGGGTTTAATATCAAGTTTAACTTCCACTTTTAGTATTAACAACTAAAAATAAAAGGCTCGAATTCATTGGATTCGAGCCTTTCTTGTTAAATACTACTCTGTATTTTATTAAAATAAACCGTGTATTTCTGCATCTATCTTTTCGATGATTTTTCCTAAATCTTCCGAGTTTTCCATAAAGTTATTATCGTCAACATCGATAATTAAAAGTTTACCTTGATTGTAGGTACTAATCCAAGCTTCATATCGTTCATTCAATCTTTTAAGATAATCCAAACGGATACTCTCTTCGTAATCTCTTCCTCTTTTTTGAATTTGATTAACTAATTTGGGAATTGAAGCTCTTAGGTAAATTAACAAATCGGGAGGTTGAATAAACCCTTCCATTAGTTTAAAAAGACTAAAATAGCTTTCAAAATCACGAGTAGTCATTAAGCCCATTGAGTGAAGGTTTGGCGCAAATATATATGCATCTTCAAATATGGTTCTATCTTGAATTACTTTTTTACCCGATTGTCGGATATCAACTACTTGATTGAATCGATTATTTAAAAAGTAAACCTGTAAATTAAATGACCAGCGTTGCATGTCATTATAGAAATCGTTTAGATAAGGATTTTCGTCCGCATCTTCGTAGTGTGCTTCCCAGTTGTAATGTTTTGATAAAAGTGAGGTAAGTGTTGTTTTTCCTGCGCCTATATTTCCAGCAATTGCTATATGCATATGTTCTTTTTTATTAACGTACTAAAGTACAAAATTAAGTCTATAAACGCCTAATGATTTAATCCCTTTTTGGTGTTTTATATTCATAAATCAGTAATCGGTTTTCTGTTAGAATTATCAGCCGATCTTTACTTATTCTTGCTGTTTTTGCTCCTATAGTCGGGACTTGGATGTAGGCTAATTTAGTGAATTTTGGGTTGTATTGAAAAATGGTATCATTTTCAAAGAACATAACTTGTTGATTTATAATTTGTATAGGAGATGTGGTGCTGACAGAAATCTTTTTTTCAAATGTGCCAAATTGGTCAAATTGCAAAATATCGTTGTTAATGGTTTGTAGAAACAAGTTTGAGTTTTGTTCGAGCATTAATGTAGGGATTATTTGTTTGCCTGTTAATTGACTTAAATTAATGCTTTTGTTTGATTGCGTTAAGTCCCTATTTAATTTAATGATAGTTTGTTTTAGTCGATCGAAAATCCAAAGTCCATTTTCTTGGGAAGAGCAAGCCAATGTTACTTGATCAAAACCGAGTTGATCTAAAGCTAATGGTTCTTCCATTAGGCTCATAAAATTATCTAAGAAAATGATGTTGGCATAATCAGCATAGAATACCATTATTTTATATGGATTGGTCACATCAACTGAGCTTATCGCCCCCAAGCGATTGTTGCTGTAAAGTCCAATAGAATCGCCCTCGGCATTATATTTTATAATATTTAAATCGCTGTAAACGTAACTATTACCTAGGTTGTCAGTAGTTAGTTGCTTGTTTTTATCAACTGCTATTGATTTGATTAACCGATGTTGTCCAAAGCTTGAAAAGCCAAATGAAAGGAAAAGAAGGATTAGAAGCTTATGCATGTGTATTAATTATCGATAAAATTTCATCTAAATATTCTCTTGTATTCGCCAAACGTGGTACTTTGTTTTGGCCACCGAGTTTACCTTTACTTTTTAGCCAGTTAAAAAAAGTGTTTTCTTTAGCTGTGTGGATAATTGGCAACTTTAAGGCCATATTTCCTTTTCGTTTAGCGGCATAATCAGTATTTAAATCCTGTAAGGTTTGGTCTAATACTTGCGTAAAATCAGCTATGTTGTTTGGCGGTCTAATAAACTCTATTATCCACTCGTGGTTACCTGCTTCCTTATCTTTTAAAAATATTGGCCCTGCGGTATATTCCTTAATTGCTGCGCCTGTGGCTAGACAAGCTTTTTCTAATCCTTTCTCTGCATTGTCGATGATTAATTCTTCTCCAAATGCATTAATAAAGTGTTTCGTTCGTCCACTTATTTTTATTCGATAAGGGCTTATTGATGTAAATATAACTGTATCTCCAACTTTATACCTCCAAAGTCCTGCATTGGTTGTAATAAGAATGGCATAATTTACACCAAGCATTACCTCAGAGAGATTGATTGTTTTTGGGAATTCATTATCCCACTCATTCATCGGCACAAATTCATAGTAGATACCATAATCGAGCATGAGTAATAATTCCTCACTGTTTTTTTGATCCTGAATTCCGAAAAAACCCTCCGATGCATTGTAGGTTTCTAAGTAATGCATCTTGTCGGAAGGAATTAGTTGTTTAAATTCTTTTCGATATGGTGTAAAATTTACTCCACCATGAAAAAATACCTCTAGGTTTGGCCATATATCTAAAATGCTCGACTTACCTGTGTTTTCTAATATTTTATGCAACAGAATTAGTGTCCAAGAAGGGACTCCCGATAAATTTGTGACGTCTTCATTGACTGTTATTTCAGTCATTTTTTTTAGTTTATCTTCAAAATTATCAAGGAGTGCTACCTCTTTGCCGGGTGTTCTGAGGTATTCCACCCAAAAAGGCAGGTTTTTAATAATAATTGCTGACAAGTCTCCATGATAAGAGTTGGTGCTCGAGTCTATTGGCTGGCTGCTTCCACCCATCATTAAGGCCATTCCATTGAATACGTTCGTTGTCGGGTAGTTATTACAGTAAATGGAGAGCATGTCCTTACCGCCTTTGTAGTGGCAATCATCAAGTGCTTCTTTAGTTACAGGGATAAATTTGCTTTTATTATTAGTTGTTCCTGATGATTTTGCAAACCATTTTGTCTCCGTTGGCCATAGTAGGTTTTGTTCTCCTAATTTAAGACGATCTACGAAGGGCTTTAAGTCATCATAGCTTTGAACCGGAATTCTGTTTGCGAACTGTTCAGGTGTTTTGACAGAGGAATAATCATAATGCTTTCCCCATTCAGTGTTTTTGGCACTGCTTATTAATTTGTCAAACCATTCTCGCTGTACCTCGTTCGGATATTTCATGAATAGCTCTATCTGATGCATTCGTTTTTTCATCACCCAAGACATCAGAGAGTTTATAATTGCCATTACATTTCGTTTTTAAAAGTGTGATCAGCTAAAATTACTTGTAAAATTTGAAACATATCCTATCTAGGAATAGATCAACAAAAAAGCTCCATCATATTTAATTGTAATTGATGGAGCTTTAAATAGTAAAAAATTATATTTTAATGAATTACGATATCATAAGGAATTCTTGTCATTATTCCTTGGCGCTTGGTTGTCTCTTCAAATATTTTGTAGTATTGATACGTTTTACTTAGCTCATCACCCATTACTAAGGTTTTAGCTTTCATAGAAAAGTCTTCCATGAGTATTTCAATAGCTTCTTTTTGTTTTGGTAATTCCTTAAGGTCATAGGAGTCAATTTTTGCTAAATCAGCTGCAGCTGCAATAGCATCATTTAATCCACCAATTTCATCTACTAGCCCAATTTCTTTTGCGTTAATACCACTCCAAACTCTACCTTGTCCTATGGAGTCAATTGCTGCTTTAGTCATCCCTCTGCCAATTGCTACTTTCCCTATAAAATCATCATAAATAGATTCTACCATTTCAGTTATGGCAGCGGTTTCTTCATTGTCTAATGGCCTCCAAGTATTTACCATCATGTCAGAGTGTTTGTTAGTACTTACACCATCTATGTAAATACCTAATTTGTTGTTAAAAAGTCCTTTCATATTTGGGATTACACCAAAAACACCAATAGATCCAGTTATGGTATTGGGTTGGGCGAAAATTTTATTTGCTCCACATGCTATGTAGTACCCTCCTGATGCAGCAAGATTTCCCATAGAAACTACCACAGGCTTTTCTTTTTTAGCCAATTCAATTGCTCTCCACATTACGTCAGATGCCAATGCGCTTCCTCCAGGAGAGTTAATTCTTAAAACTATTGCTTTAACATTTTTGTCTTTGGCCGCTTTTTGAACAGCCTCTACAATAGTTTCACTTCCAAGTATGTCAGCATTGCTTTTTCCACCTCTAATTTCACCTGCAGCGTAAATGATAGCAACTTTATTATTAGAGCTACTCTTTACTTCATCGCTATCTTCATCTTCGCTGTCAGCATCTTTTCCGGTTGCATTTTTATATTTATTGAGCTTTATTAGTTTTGGTGCTTTAGCAGGTATATCACCTTTGGCTTCAGTTTCAGCCAGAGTAGCTAATTCTGCTAGAACTTCATCTTTGTATTTTAACTCATCAATAAGCTTATTGTTTACCGCATCCTTTGGTAATCTAATGGCAATTTCGTCGGCAATTCTATTTAATTCGTTTGTCGAAATGTTTCTAGCAGTTGATATATTAGCAAGCATATCATTCCAAATAGAGCCCAATAAAGTGCTCATTTGTTTCTTGTTTGATTCGCTCATTTCATTAAGTAGGTATGGTTCTACTGCACTTTTAAATTTACCATGGCGAATTACCTGCATTTCGATATCAAGTTTTTCCAAAGCATCTTTAAAAAACATAATCTGAGAAGTTAACCCTTGAAATGACATTTCTCCAACTGGGTTTAGATACACTTTATCAGCCACTGTGCTTAGGTAATAGGCTCCTTGAGAATAGCCTTCGCTGTATGAAATTATGAATTTTCCACTTGTTTTAAAGTCAATTAGTGCTTTTCTAATTTCCTCAAGATTTGCCATCCCTGTTTTTACGCTCGATACATTCAGAAAGATTCCTTTGATTTTTTCGTCAGACTTTGCTTTCTCCAGACTTTCCTTGATGTCATTTAACCCTAAAGTTTCTTTTGCCTGGAAAGTGTTAAAATCAAAATTTTCTAATGGGTTGTTAGAAGAGCGGTCTTGAATCTCCTCTTTAAGGTCTATGTGCAATACTGAGTTTTCATGCACAAAGGCGATTGGTTGGCTTCCGGCTGTTGCTACAATGCCTCCTATTATGCCCAAAATAATAAAGAATCCTAAAATAATGGTTAGTGTCATGCCCAGCATGGAGGCAAACATAAATTTGAAAAATTGTTTCATACGAATAGTTCTCTAATTTTATAAAAAATATCAGTTGTAAATGTAGCGCTTTAGGTTAAAGTTAAAAACGAATTCTACATTAAAGGTTTTACGTTATGATAAATGGAATTAATATCGTTGTGTTGCAGTTGGGTAGTAATATGGATGATAAAAAAAGAATGCTTTCTAATGCAAGAAGACATATTGCAGATACCATAGGGGAGGTTGACAAGTTAAGTAGTTTGTATGAGTCGGAGCCATGGGGGAATGCTGATTTGAATTGGTTTTTAAATCAGGTGGTGATTGTGAAAACATTACTTTCTTCGAGCGCTCTGTTAGTTAGGTGTAAAGAGATAGAATTGATGATGGGAAGACAGAAAAAGACAACTACTCAATACGAGAATAGGCTTATTGATATAGACATTATTTTCTTTAATGATGAGGTAGTCAGAGCGCCGGATTTGCAAATTCCTCATAAGAGAATTCCACAAAGACGATTTGTTTTAG
>Ga0209653_1003207_pt1 | contig 11339 bp, 14 predicted proteins | sample SaaInl6LU_22_DNA_FD_184644 | JGI IMG/M metagenome (GOLD analysis project Ga0209653, IMG submission 184644) | Marine microbial communities from expanding oxygen minimum zones in the Saanich Inlet - ESP_116LU_22_DNA (SPAdes) (version 2) | ecosystem: Environmental > Aquatic > Marine > Intertidal... | reverse complement strand
AAACGCAGCATGTTTGGTATGACGAGGGTTAACCAAATGAGATTGACGTAGTAGTTATTCACGTATTGGGGAATGAGTGTTACACCATAAATGGCTATCCAGTAGGCGATAGCCATCAGCAAAATACCGATCGGTGTCTTCATTTATCTAAGCGTAGATTATTTATCCTGAACATGCTCGCCACAGAAGGCCGTCTTATTGGGTATTTTATCATAGATACCTAGGTCTACACATATGTCACGGAGTTCGATGTAATTGTTCCAAAATTCTTGAGAGTGAGAATACTCTGGGACTGTACAATGTGCCAATTCATGTATCAAGACGTGAAAGATTTCATTTGTTTCCCCATCGAGACACACAGCAATTTCACCACCTTTGTTTGTATTGTAGCCAATTGATCCATTCATTCGAATAAATCCGGTGATTGGTATGCACCTCACAAGCATGTGAAATCGTTCATGATTTGTATCGTTTAAATGTTCCCTGAGGATACGATATCTTTCCTTCACTTCGACCAATTTTTGTGGTTCCCTGGTCTGATGAAGTATCCATACATTGAGTAGGATGAGGAGTGCAATTGCTATCATCTGTTATAGACAAAGATAAATTTACTATAGAGTTCCGAAATCGAATTTCCCTTGAGACTTTCCCACTTTACTAAACTAAATCCCAACTCTTCCAAGTGTGTCACCAGGTGATCCTTGTACGCCACCGGCTCTGGCTTCGGACCATCCGCATAGTATGGTGTATTGGCTAGATGGACCCACAACTTTTCTCCAAAACCACCATTTCCATGATCCTTCATTTTGAAAAAGTTCCCCATGTCATCGATGAGAGGTGTTTTGAAGATGATCTTTTCTGAATCTGGAATGATACCGATGAGCTGTCCACCTTGTTTTATTCTCTTCTTGATTTCTCGGATTGAGCTAAAAAATTTCTCACGAGTTTCAAAAATGTAGTGAAGTGAAAAATTGAAACATATAATATCAAATTTTCGTCTCGGACATACATGAATGTCACCCTCATAGAAGTTTACTCGCATGTGCATATTTTTCGCACGGGAACGAGCCTCCTCGAGGGCAGATGGCTCTGGGTCACACATGTTGATGTTCACACCACACTTGTGCCATTTTTGAAGATCTCCACCGAAACCACAACCAACATCTAGAATGTGCTGTCCCTCACGAGACACAGACTGAATGAGCTCCCTCTTCGCTTCATTGTGATTTTTGCGAATCTCCTCCATATCTTACATTATATTCACGTTTTTAAGATGTTTACTTAGGAACTTAAAGTTTTGATGCACTAGAAGTGTATAATGTCTCTCGAAACTGACTACACCACCGTACCCGGACAGGTCTTCGCATGCCTCTCCATCATTGGACCTGAGGCGCCCCAAAAGAATGATAAATTTGGTATCAAGATCCGCGGTGCGTTCGCGACGCGTGATGAGGCGGCTAATCACGCCAAGCGTCTCCAGAAGGAGGATCCCACCTTTGATATCTACGTCGTAGACATGTACAAGTGGCTTCTCATCCCCCCCGATCCCACTAAGATTGAGGATGTACACTACACGAACGAGAAGCTTGAAGAGATCATGACTGGTTACAAGGAGAACCAGGCTCAGGCTGCTCGCATGTTCCAGGAGCGTAAGCAGGCGATGATGGACACGAAGGTTCAGTATGCACCTGGTGACGAAAACTCCAAGTTTTACACCAAGCCAGATGAGGCTCCTGTGTCTCACCCCGCCGAGGTTCTCGAGCGCCTCAAGAAGGAGAAGCCCGATACACCCATGGAAGAACTTGTCAAGGAAGCCGACGCGATCGTCGCCGCTGAACTCGAGGAACGCCGTAAGCAGCGCGAGGCTGCTACCAAGCTTGAAGACGTGAAGGAGGAGCCCGAAGAATAAATAATATCCATATACAGTAAACAAAAATGATCAAAACAATCGTCACGATTATTTTGGTCAGTGCCTTCTTTATTTTGTTTTTTAACCCAACATTTGACTTAAAAAACAAAACGGAACCCGAAGCCAGTACAATAAATGGCTTCATCGAAGATACATATAGAGGTCCATTCGTGGACCATTTCATACCCCCAAAATATGGGGACATAGGGACATTCGTTGCGTACTCAAGTGTACCTGAGGATCACTGGTTGCATGGTTTTCCCCATAAAAAAGCCTAACAGGAACACAGCGAATGCGATAATCCATGTAGACTTGTCAATCTTGGAAAAAATATCATTTTCTTGGGACTGTGGAGGAGGAGGGGGTGGGGGATAGTCCATGTAGTAGGGCATGGGGGGTTCCTGTTCACGTTGTTCAGGTTCTTCATTGATATCCTGAGATAAAGGATCCATCGTCGGATTGTATTCAATGGGATTTCCAATATCAGTTTCCATTTTCTATTATAGATCTTGTTTTTTTTAAGCGTCTTCTTCCTCACTCTCACTCTCATCGTCGACGATGAAATCCTTCAAGTTTCCATTTTCATCGGCGTCGTCATCATCATCATCTTCACTCTCATCGGAATAACATTCATCTTCTGTGTCTATATCAGAATCGAAATCAGTATCGTGATCATCGTCGCCATAGTCGTCATCAACTTTGTCTTCCGTTGGGACGAAGAGTTCGGGTTTCTTTATCTTTCTTCCAGATCGAGTGATCATTTGGAGTATAAAGTATTTTAGTGTTTAAGTACCTTTACAATCTTTGCATCTAGACCATGAGTTCTCGCCTTACTTTTTTTGCATTTTGGACACTTTTGTGTGATTTTACTGCCATCTACTAGATAGGACATCACACAATCACTATGCGTTCCACCTATCGTCTCACAATATGTCGAGTTCGTAAGGATCGAATGTTTATTTTTGAATTTTAGAATTGATACAATCTGGAGATCCGCTGGTACACCCATGTTTTTCCTGATGAACACCTCAAGCATTGGTTTGAGTTCATCATTTCTCATCTGAGGTTTCTCGACACGTTTCTTAATCTCTGGGCAATTCTTGGTGTCGGTGTAGAGTTTATCAATTAGGGACTTTGGAAGTCCATGACGCCTTCCACAAAAGTCCTTACAAAAACCATCTCGTCTCCCCCTGAGTGTTTCACATTCACAGAAGCATTTTTGGACAATCTCCTTTCCACTTATGATGAACCAAACGTGATTGGATCCATGGTCCCTCTTGAGATTTTCACAATATTTTGAGTTTGTGGATACGAGAAAGCAGTTCCGATGCTTAAATACCTTCGTAACCATGGCATTCTTCTGACCTTCCAAGTTTGCCTGAACAAATGCTTCGATCTCAGATTTAATCTTCTCATCGTGAAGTTCATCTTTCGTCTGTGCGATTGTGAACGTTCCTTCACGAATTCCGGAAGATGGCGATTCTACAATAGTATTTTGTGGAGCATCCGTTCTCACAACTGTCATGTTGAGAATTTCAAGAGAAGGATCTTGTTCTATACGTATGATAGAACTGAGGGGTCCACATACGTACCTAAACACTGGGAGATAAGCGAGTTGATCAATCTTTCCACCTTCACATTCAGAACATCCCTGTCCATTGCATGCATCATGTTTCGCCTTCTTATAGGACCACGGCATACGAAAACCACTTCCCTTTGTTTTACGAGACGCCGATCCGTACACAGAGGCATCGATGACCTGGTTCCAGTCGATACCACCTTTAGATCTCGAGAGAGCAATCAGAATATGTTCTCGGAGGGCGATCGCCGAAGCCTGGTCCACCACAAGACCAGACCAGTTCAAATGAATACCCGTCTTAGTCTGATCACCACACGGTTTGGGGGGAGCTACTGAGATGATACAATCCTTACCACCATGACGTTTCACCTTGTCGCATATGACTTTACAGACATCTTTGATATCATCAAGACCGAGGGGATCCTCACTCTTGTAATCGATATCAACGAAAAAGTTATACCTCTCACTCTTCTGTTCCACGACGTAGAGTTTCTCATCACGGCGAACAGCTTCTACGTACTTTTCGTGAAACATGTTCAATTTATCAAATGGTACGGAAAGGACACCACCGTCCATGAACACATGTGATAGATTGGCTGCATTATTGAATTTTTGGGAAGCACACCAACTCTTAAACATACCAAATTAAGGAGCCTCTTCTCTAAACCATCTCATGGTTGAGACATCCTGAAATTCTTGAGTTTGTGAGAGTTGTTTCTTTATGGTAAGGAGTTCATACACTGTCCTATCCTCATTTTCTTTAAACCACGCCTGGATCTCCTCTTCACAGAGACCCCTGTTCTTATCGAGAAGTTCACCGATCTGCCTCAATATGAAAGCCTTAGACTTCATTATTTAATAGAAAAGGTTTTTCTATTGAGAGAACTTATACACGCATAAAATTGAGGATTTTTCACGACGTTGTCGACGATCAATTTCCATCGTTTACGTCCGTTAAACTCTTCGAGGGTATCATAGCTCATGTAATCGTTCTCATCGTATGTTTTTCGTATGGGTTGGTTCATACTTTTCTTGACACTCGTCTTATGCTTCTCCTCATAGAACTTCTTTATCTGTGCATGTTGCTCAGACCTGGTGAAGTTCACGAAAAATATAAAGACGTTATATTCGAGATCCACCGAGGGGCTCTCCTTAACTATAAACTTGTATTCTGTATATTCGCCACTTTTTAGGGATACGACACCTCGTGTCTCTTCTTCGAGTTCCCTGAGGGCACATCGAAGAGGATTAACGATTTCACGTCGTCTACACCCACCAGTGACGAAAATCCAATCTTTAAATCTCCAGTCCCTCACCGTGAGAAACCTTGGTTTCCCATCGGCAAAGGTTACTGGTACTGCGATCGCTTTGTACTTTTTCATTGCGCATTCGCAAGTTATAATAGGAGGACAAGTTTATTCCTCGTCTTTCTTCTCAGGTTCGGGTGTAGGCACTGGATCAGGTGCGGGCGTGGGCTCGGGTGCACTGAGCTTTTTGACAACCTGAGCTGAGAAGTTTTTGAAGGAGTTCATCTCTTCCTTAGCCTTGTTCATCTCCTTGAACAGGTAGATGACACCAACTGCACAAACAATGGTCGCAATCGTCAGTAGGGTCTCGCGGTTAATGGGGAGCATTATATGAGTATCTATCGTTTCCTTTTTAAGCTTTCTACATCACGGCACCCATTTTAGTCTTCCCCTGGGAAGGGCATTCATAGGGTGCCTGGGCAAATTGGACGGCTTCGTAATGCGCGTGTTCACACGATTTATCTGTTGGGGGTGTGGGCTGACCAACAAACTTTTCGAGTGTCCTAGATTTAGGATCGTACGTCAATACAAAAACGATGGCGAGGAGGAAAACAATCTTCCAAAACATGGTTTACTATTTAGTTAGAATATAAAAGGCCACCCATACCATTTTCGATACGGAGGACGTTGTAGTTCACGGCGTAGATGTCCTTCTCACAGTTCTGGGTATCGTTAACGATACGAGCCGAGTCGAGACGAGAGAAGTTGAGGGAACCTGTGGGCTGGAGCTTGGAGACATCGAGGCAGAAGGGGTAGAAGAAGAGCTTCTTACCGGTGCTGCTACCACCGTTGGAGCTGTGGTAGTACAGGGGCACTGTAGTGAAGTTGGGATCGGCGAACTTGAAGTCGGCCACATCGGTGCCGTTGATCTGGAGCTTGAGCTTGTTGTTATCATTGAGGATGGCGAGATCGGAGGCATCCGCGGAGGCGAGGTACTTCACGGGATGGTTGAAGTTCATCTCTTGGATCTTGTTGCTGGAGGCGATCGCCTTCTGGACCTGGGTCATGATCATGTTCTGAGGGGAACCCGCGAACATCTCACGCTCCTGGGTGTCGAGGTAGGCGTAGTTCGCGTAGACGTCCCACTTATCAGTGGCGGCGTCCGAACCCCAAGTGATGCGGAGCTCGACGTCGTGGTACTGGAGGGAGATGAGGGGAAGGGCCGACTGCCAGTTCTCACAGAAGGAGAAGCGGAGGGGGTAGAAGCGGGAATCGCTGACACCACCGAAGAGATCACCAGCGACCGACTTGGCAGAGGAAGTCGCAGAGATGCTGGGAGCGATGAGGGTCGAGAAGGTGGAATCCTGTTCATCAATGACCTGGCCACCGACGAGAAGCTCCACCTTGGAGATCTTGGTGCGCCACGCCACGTTGGAGTACGCTTGGGTCGCGGTACCGTTGTTGGGGACGAGGTAGACGTAGCCGAGCATGTCACCCTTGCGCTCGAAGCGGATGGTGGACATACCGTTGTCCGAGACGTTGCCCTGAATGACCTGACGCTCGACAGTTTGGGAGAAGTTCGTGTGACGCTTGTACGTCGACCTGAAAAAGCTGACTTCGGGCTGACCGACGAGGTGCACATCCTGAGCACCGACAGCGACAAGTTGGGCGATACCACCAGACATTTTATATTATATGGAGAGTTTATTTTTAAGTGGGGGAAATCGTAGATTTCTACCAGCTTAGATACGGGTGGCTTCGCCACTCGGGATGTGAAACTTTAGAAACTCTGAGACAGTTTGTAAAGTTTGGTTTTTCATGTATGAGTAACTGCGTTACTCGGGACTAGGCACTCTCGAGAGCTAAAATACGTGCTTCGAGATTGGTAACCTTAGTCTGTTCTATCAGAAGTAATTTATATATTTCCTGTGTAGCTTTTACGTTATACGTGAAAACTCCATTATAATCAAGTGCATATGCTGTAGCGTATCCATTCTCATTAGGCTTATCTCTATCTTTATCACAACTTACTAAGTGGGGTATTACATCAAGAACCTCTTGGGCTATGAATCCACCTTTCAATCGATTATCTACCCCCCCCTTAGAAGTCTTATCGTTATACACCAAGGGATTGAGTTTAGTTATACTGTTCAGTGCATCCACGCCATCTATAGAAACAAAGTTTGTTTTCGTTCTTCTATCAGAAATGGAGGTACCTTTATGATAATAATCTCCACTAGGATATTCCACTCTAAAATAGTCGGTTCCGGGTGACTTTGCCGTACTATCCACGAAACGCCAACACCAGGATTCGGTTGAATTCCCTGTTGATATATTGTAACCAAGATTACCACTAGAAGAATGGACGGTGATACCACCATATTCGTCTACGAATCCAGATATTTCATAATCAGCTACATTATCACCAAAACGTATATCTCCAGTTCTAACATCAAGTTTTGCATCCGGGTCCGTCGCCCCGATGCCGACGTTACCGTCACCTCGTAGGGTCAAAACATCTGTGAGAGAACCAACTGTCGAACTAGTGGGTGACCATAATTTGAAACGCATTTCGTTGTATGATGGGTAATAATAACCAGAATTCGAATACTGGGTATAGGTATCAGAAAATCCCATTAATATTTCATGGGTGGTGTCCGGTGTGAATAACGATCCATCAAACACATTTCTGTCACCAACTCTTTTGATGCTGTTTTCTAAACCAGAATAGTATGCATCTCGAGTTTCCGGAGTCCGTCTGCTAATACCCGTATCATATTTAAAGGTCAAATCTTTTCCCGCTCCATATAACTCCAATTGAGAAGACGGACTCGTCGTCCCGATGCCGACGTCGCCGGTAGAGGTTATAGTCATCCGAGCGTGTGTATTACTCACGTCATTGTTATCCGTTGTACCGTCATTACAGAACATTAGATTGCCGGTACCATTATACCCCGTTCTTTCATGAATGATTGCAGACTTAGCGACTTGTATAATCGGTGCCGTTGTAGTCGCATACCCTCCTAAACCAATTCCAGTAAATCCATTATCAAATGCTACTCGATTGACCACTTTCATTAATAATCCACCTTCATCTTGTGTATTGTCTCCGTATAGTGTAAATTTTGTAGTTGGATTCGTCGTCCCCACCCCCACCTTCCCGTCACTGGTGATGCGTAGACGTTCGTTTTGGAACCCCCCGAAGGTGATGGTTCCGTTATCGGAGGTGCCATTCGTACCCGTTTCGATACTGAAGACCCCCGCGTTGGAGGTGAGCCTGGTGAATGAATTGGACACCGTGTCGGTTATGTTCGAGACCAATTCCAGCCTGGGTTCGTTTCCGCCGTGAGAGGGGTCACCGTACACTTCGAGGGCTGGGGGCCCACTTTGGCGAACCTGATCGTTTCCTGCGACCATGTTCGTGAGCACCGCGATTGCGTTTGACCTGAGGGTCGCATTCTCGATATCTAGAGTACCGGCACTGGCCCCGATGGGCATTGTTATTATAGAGGGCGAAAAAAGAAATGAGACATTCGACGAACTTTAGAAACTCTGTTCAGTTTGTAAAGTTTGGGGTGAAGTTGATTGGAACGAGTAACTGCGTTACTCGGGAGGGACGGGCCAAACAGGGTTCGCTGGGTCTTCGCTTGTGGATGGAAGGTCCCTGAGAGCTTGGCGGTAGTCGAGCCACGCCTGTCGAGACTCGGGGGTGGGGTGAGGGTAGTCGGCGACGATATATTTATCTGTTTCATCTAACAGTAAATCACGTTTCTGCCTCATTTCTGATAATGGTTTTGTTTCGTTTATATAAACGGAATATAAAGATTCGAGTTCTTCTAACGGGATTGGAATATGGCTATACATTTTAGTAGCTAATTTATAGTTTGGTTTAAGGTTTTCGTCTAATTGGTCGTACTCCTCACTCGATAATAAATTGTGATACGTGATTATACCATCAGAACGTAATAGTTGTTTTAAAGTATATTTTGGACCAGAACCTTCATAAGAACTCTCGTTAAGTCTATACGAAGATTTATCATCTTCTGATAAATTATTATACTCTTCTCCCGTGATATGTTTCCATACGATGGATTCGTATGTATCACCCATCATTTCTACTTTATCACATCCACCACGTGATACTATATCAAATAGGTTCATTTATAGTAATACACGATTTTTATAATGCGTAAATACATACTCCCCAATTTCTATTCCATTGACCGCTATAATTTCTTTGCACGCTTGCACTCGTAATATGATTTAACTCAAGGTACATACCATCCTCTATCGCAGTAATAATAAATATACACGAAGCATGAGTATCATAGTTTACGACAGTGGGACCGATTTTTGTCGGAGAATAAACATTATAGTACTGACTCCCGTTCGAATACCTGACTACTCCATCAAAGGTGGCGTTGTGTGCAGAACCAAAAACCGAATGCACCTGGGCCGAGAAAATATATATACCCTTTATTGGAAACAAACACGCATATGACGTACTGTACATGGTACCAAGTACATCATTACTCCCTTGTAGATGGGTAGAAGTTACATTGTAACTCGTTGAACCAGTAGTTAAAGCAGTCTGATTTCTCGCATAGAACCACGGTAAACCAGTTGTTAAGGCTCCTGTACCTTTAATGACCCCCCTCACATCCAAATCCGCCTTAGGCTCCGAAGTCCCAATCCCTAGGCGACCCGCCTTGAGGGTCATCCCCAACACACCGTGCCCGAAATACTCTTTCTGATAGGCGTACAACTGGTAGATCTCATCGGAGGTCAGGGCCCGGTTGAAGAGGCGGAAATTGGCTATTTTACCATTCATAAACTGTGAACGAGATGCTGATGTATCTCCACCCAAAACCAAATCACAACCGGATGTTGGTAAATTTACATTACCACCGGTTACACCGGATTTAACTAAAACACCATTTATAAATATCTGGTGAGTACTACCATCATGTGTCGTGACAAAATGATACCATTTGTTTAAATCGGGAATTACTTCTGATTTTATAGAATCATAACCATAAATACTTACATATAAACCACTTGTTGGTGCAGAGGTACCGGAGTGGTAAGCAGCCAGACCATATTCTTTTCCAGTACCCCCCGTTCGATCACCCAAACTAAATACCAGATCGACATTCGCATTAGTCCATGAATTAAACTTTACCCAAACACTCGTAGACAAAATTTGATTTTCACTGAGTGATGTGATATTTAGACTTTCAATATAATCACCCGAACCGTCGAAAACAAAAGCTCCGTTAGAAACCTGTGGGTCACCAAAGGCTGTTCCATTAATAGTCGTTCCCCCCAAACCTGTTATAGCACCAGATGTCGTCGAGAGAGCCCCATCCGCCAAGTCCTTCGCATCATAGTAAACCTCCAACCAATCCGTGTTGGGAACGTTGGGAACAGACTTGACCACCACGTCCACCCCGTCAGCTTCGGGATCGTATTCGGGGGTGCCGTAGAGTTCGAATTCTTTCATGTCAACATTCTTACCATTCCCACTTACTGTGAGAACTTGTAACACGAAATAATTGTAATAATTGTTGGTATTTACATTCCCATCTGCCCAATCTGTGTTGCTAAATGTGATATCTTCCAGTAAGTCCCACGCTGTATTATCATTAGAACCATATAATTTACAGTTTGTAGGTCGACGAGTGGAATTAGTTGCCCTTCTTCTAATAGAACTGATTTTTACTTTGTCGGGTAATAGTATTTTTATCCATTCGCCATTATCTCCCTCAAATAAGGTCGCATCAGATGTAGCATTACCACTTGTATCGTATCGATCAGGATCATTTACGATCTGCCAATATGTAGTATCATCACCATCAAATGCGGTGTATGCATCTCTACCATCATTTTCACGACTGGCACTCGCCACGTACCCCGTCGGTGCAGAAGGTCCACTCATCGCCACCCTCGGATACTTGATGAGTTTCTTGGAGCGGGGAAACTCCGTGACGACATTGGAGTTTGCTTTAATCGTCGAGGTATTAGAAACCTGTTGGAGGTTCATGTTCCCCACCACATCTAGGGACTCTGTGGGGATCGAGGTCCCCACACCGACCCTCGAGTTTGTGGTGTCCACAAAGAGGTTCGCCGTGCCCACCTCCAAGTTTGAGGTGACGGAAAGGTTTCCGTTCACATTGGCACTCAATGGTGCCGAGTCCATGGTGATGGTTGTGTCAGAGGCACCACCATTCGTGTACCCAATTTTAAGGGTATCTGTATCTTCATCGAAAATCACGGCGACATTACTGGACCCTGAGGGGCGTGTCATTATGAGACCCAGGTCTCCGGTCCCCGCGTTATCTTTACCAAGTTCGATGATGGGGTCTTGAACCCGTAGATTTTCGGTGTCGATTGTCGTGGTCGTACCGAGTACGGAAAGGCCTCCACGGATGATCGCATCACCGTCGACGTCGAGGGTTGCATCTGGGTTCGTCTTACCGATGCCGACCCGGTCGTTCGTGGAATCAACGACGAGGGTATCGCCGTCCACGACCAGGTCTTGGGTATAGACACCTCGACCAACGTGGACGTTCCCGGCGACACCGAGACCGCCGAACGCATCTAT
>Ga0209653_1003203_pt1 | contig 11353 bp, 8 predicted proteins | sample SaaInl6LU_22_DNA_FD_184644 | JGI IMG/M metagenome (GOLD analysis project Ga0209653, IMG submission 184644) | Marine microbial communities from expanding oxygen minimum zones in the Saanich Inlet - ESP_116LU_22_DNA (SPAdes) (version 2) | ecosystem: Environmental > Aquatic > Marine > Intertidal... | reverse complement strand
TTTAAAGTACAGCTCTCACATTTAAAATTAGGTTTCTTTAAAAAATCATATTTTTTATAAAAATCTCTTAAACCATTTAAATATAACTTAGCAATCAAATTCCTTTTTTTTATTTGACTATCTAAATCTCTCAATTGATGTCTTCCTATTGCACCTTGTATTTCAGTCATTCTATAATTTGATCCCAAGTCACTATGAAGCCACTTAAATCCGTTTTTATATTTTTTTCTAAAAACAATCTTATAGTTTTTACCATGATCTTTTAAAGACCAGCATCTTAACCATAACTTTTTGTCATTGGTTGAAATCATTCCACCTTCTCCTCCAGTAGATATAATTTTATCTTGACAAAATGACCAAGTAGAAAGATGTCCGAACGAGCCAACTTTTTTCCTTTTATAAACTGATCCGTGTGCTTGCGAACAATCCTCAATCAAGAATAATTTTTTTTTTTTTACAAACTTTAATATTGGATCCATATCGCATGGCAAACCATTTAAATGAACGACAATAATTGCTTTTATGCTTTTATTAAAAATTTTTTTAATACTATTTATACATAAGTTTCCATTACTATTTACGTCTGCAAACACAGGTGTTAAACCTAGGTTTAATACACAGCTTGCAGATATGATGAATGACCTGGGTGTTACCAAAACTTTATCGTATTTTTTTAAATTCAAAGATTTTAAAGCAATTTCTAGAGCAACACTTCCATTGGAAACTGCTATAGAATATTTATTTTTATGATATTTTGAAAACTCTTTTTCAAAATTTTTACATTCTAAACCTGTCCAGTAATTAGTTTTATTTTCTTTTAAAATTTTGATTACATTATTTATTTGTTTAGAATTGTACATTTATATTTAAACTTTAAGAATTATTTTTTATTTTATATTCTCTAAAAAAATAATGATATATTTAAAGATAATTTCAATATATTTTTCTTCAACCAAATAATATTTTTAGATAATTATCTGCTAATTTTTGGTATGTACGATTTTTTAGTAACCAACATAAGCTATTTGTACCAATTGCTAGACGATCATTTTTAGTCATGTTAAATAGTTGCTCAATTTTTTTAACTAGTGCCTTTGTATCTTGAGCAGGTAAAAAAAAGCCGCAATCAGCCTCATTAATCATTGATGGATATCCGCTGTAAGAAGCTAAAATAGGTTTTTTTGAAATCATATAATCAATAATTTTATTTAATGATTGACCGTATTCCCAAACTTTAGATTTAAATACAGAAAAATATAAAATATCTGCACAAGCCAAGGCGGACTGAACTTGATTTTTTTTTATCTTGGGGGCAAAGATTAAATTCTTTAAATATCCATATTTTTTTTTATATACTTTTTTTAATGCTCCATCGCCAATAATTACAAATCTTATCTTTGGATTATTTTTCAAAATCTCTGCAGAATGAAAAAAATTCTCTAAAGCATTAGTAATTCCAACTGTACCAGCGTAAATAATGTTAAAAAAATTAGGATTTAAATATTGATTTATATAATTTTGATCGATTTTTTCTATTCGTGTTAGCATTTTCTTATCTATTCCCATCGGTATACAATGAACAGGCTTAGGATAACCTAAAACGTTATGTACATGTTTAGCAAGCTTAGGCATGGTACCTATTATAATATCAGATTTTTTATAACCCCAGCGTTCAATTGAGCTTAAAAAAATAATTAATGGATTGGTAGCTTTGTACCCACCCTCTTCTATTAAAGTTAATGGCCAAATATCTCTGATCTCAAAAACAAGCTTACAATGATATTTTTTTTTTAAAAAAAAACCATTTAAAATTGTTAATAAAGATAAACTAGATATTATTATTACATCTGGTTTTGGCAAAGACCTCTTATCTAACCAAAATAAATTCCATTCAAAATTAAACCAACTAAGTACTCGTCCAAATGATTTCGCGATTGAATGTTTATAAGTATTTAAGATTATAAATACAATTCCTTCAGGTGAATAATTTATTTTGTTTAAATTTAAATTAGTTAAGTTATTTAAATGATTTGAATTTGAGGTGATAACAACAGTTTTGTTACCTCTGTTTGCAAATTCTTTCATTAATAGCCAGCCGCGACTACCTACTGAGTCCTTAAGTTCTGGCATACAATATTTAGATATAAACCAGATTGTTTTTGACATAAAAATATTTCTTAGACATTAATTCTATTTAATATAATTTAGGTATAGAATTTACTACTCTTATTACCTCCTCAAAATCGAGAGCTAATGTATCAATGTACCATTTGATATTTTGATAACGAGGTTTATTTTCAATTCTTACTAATTTCAAAGCAGCGTCTCTTGACAACTGACCTTCTCTAATCTGATTACTTCTAAAAGTATCATGTTCTGTAAAGCCAGCAACAGTATAATAAACATAATTATAAAAGCCAGCAGTTCCATCTCCAATTCTCCATGTAGCTTCTGTATCTGATGCAGTTTCCCAATTATATTTTTTTATTAGAGTATTTATAATCTGATCCTCATCCCAGCGGTAATAATCAAAAACATGATAGTAATCTTTTTTTTTTAAAAAACTTCTATAATATTCACCTGACAGCGTATCCCATAAAGATGAGTTAAAATATCCCGGGTTCTTTAACATTACTCCAAACCTTTTAAAGTGATAGCCGAATTGCTTTAACATTCCATTCATATAAACTCTTCTTTCATAAAAATTTGGTTTTATTCCTAAAAAACCTGTTTTGAAATGCGTAGTTTCGAGTGGATTAACTCCCCAAAGATTTAAATTAATACCAACTTGATATTTAATATCCTCAACATACTTGAAGAAATGTTTGTCTCCTGCAGTTAGTATTGCCATCATACCAAGATGTGGAGATTTCAACCAAGTTTGAAGATTCTTTTTAATATTTTTTCTTTTTAAAGATATATCTGCAGCAACAATTATATTTTCTATTCCCATTTCTCCACACATTCGAGAAATGTTTCTTCTACCAAGATCGGTTACCATTCCCCAGTCGTATGTATATGTTATTGGCTTCATACCCAAATCATTAACAATCAAGTGTAAACTGTAACAACTATCTCTTCCTCCAGAGAACGGTATGATACAGTCAGATTTTTTTCCTGATCTTCTATAAACTTCAACAAGTTTAAATAATTCTTCCTTGGGCTTGGGATTATTTCTGACTTTATAATTATTGCAGAAATTACAAATACCTTTCTCATCATACTCTATAAAAGGCATCGTCTGTGGCAAAATACACTTTGTGCATCTCTTGAGACCTTGAATTTCTTTAAATTCAAGCAACCTGTCTTCATGATTGTTATATGAAAATTCAGGAATAAGATTTTCTTTTCTTGTTGATATATCTTTAACATTAAAACCTAAATTTGATACTGGCACTTCAATCAAATATGGCTTATGTTTAATTTGAATGATATTTTGACATTTTAACTTATCTAATGAAAATTTTTCAGAGGCAAAATATATGTCTTCATTAATTTCTCCTTTGTAAAGACTGCCATTGTTAGAAAAAAGTATAATTTTTCCAATTTCAGGGACTAATAATGCACAAGATACAATACCTTTGCACAATTTTAAAATTTGGTTGGATATACCTAAGAAATCTTTATTATTTTTTTTTAAGTTATCATTTACGATAGCAACAATGGCCTCGGAGTCTATATTAAGTTTTTTTTTTATTTCAATATTTTTCCATATTTCTTTTTCATTAACTATAATTCCATTATGAATAACGCATACATTTTCTGAAATCACTGGTTGATTATCGTTTAAACCATTGGTTATAAGCCTGCTATGACCCAAAACTATATTTGATTCAAAAGGATTAGTTTCTTCAAACAATTTTTCAATATCGTTGCTGGCTCTATCAATATGATATTGCTTTCCCTTTAGGTGTATCAAACCACTAGAATCTTTTCCTCTTTGTTTAGAGTGCTTTGCTAATAAAAGTAAATTATCTTTATTAACAAGAGATTTTGAAATTTGTCCAAATATTCCACACATTTTAATTTCTATTTTTTTTGATTAAATAAACTTTCGTATAGTCTTAATAATTTTTTTTCTTCCAATTCCCATTTAAATTTTTCATTAATAGCCTTTATTCCATTTAATCCCATGCGCATTGCTTTTGATGGATTTTTCATTATAATCTTTAATGCATTTGCAATTTCTTTTGGATTATTTGGATCTACGCAAATACCACACTCATATTTTTCTATAATGTCTTTATAAATTTTAAAGTTTGATGTTATTACGGGCAATCCAATTGCCATATATTCAAATACTTTGGTTGAGTAAGAAGTTTGATAATTCTTTAACGGTTTTAAAATACTGATTCCAACTATTGAATTCTTAGAATACTCTAAACCATCTAATAAAGATTTTGGTCCATAGAACTTTATATTTTTATTAATATCATTAAGATCTACAGAATTAATTAATTCCTCAGTATAATTACCCACATAATGTAAAAAAAAATTTGGTATTTTTTTTTTTAAAATATTTAAAGCATCTATTATTTTATCAAAACCTCTTGCATTTGTAATATTTCCAATGTGAAATATTTCCATTTTATCTCTGTTGGTTTTCTGAAAATTTTTAAGTAACTTATGGTCAGGTAAATTTAATATAATTTCTATTCTTTTGTTTAAACTTATATAATTTTTAAGATATGAGTTTTCAGCTAAAATTAAAGCATCAAATTTTTTTAAACTACTTATCTCATAAATTCTAAAAATAATGGCAATTAATTTTCTTAAAAATCTAGGAATATAATTTTTGTCTAGTATTTGAAATGCAATATTTTCATGTACATCAAATATGACCTTTTTGCCAAGTTTTTTAAGTTTTAAGCCTATGGGTATTAATTCTGGATCGTGCAAATGATAGAGATCACAATCAAGCTCTAAACCTTTTTCAAATATACGATTTACAGTTTTGGTCATACGAGAAAAACGTCCAGAGCTTAAAATACCAATATCTACTATTGAGATTTTATTTTTAAACTCATTACCTTTTCCATCTGCTACAATAAAAAAAACTTTATAGTTTTGTTTTACAAGTGACTTGCATAGCTTGAGAAAAATTCTAGTATCATAACGAGGATGAACGGAAGATAGGTGAGCAATTTTAAAAGTACGTTGGTTCATTTTATTAAAAAATTTATTTAAATAAATTTATTCATTAAATATAGTTAAAAATTTAATTAACTTTATTTCCGCATACATAATAAAAATGCAAATTATTCATAATAATAATATTTTACTAATTTTCTAAATAATAGATATACATATAATTACTCTAAAATATATTTATGAAATTGAGCATCATAACAGTACACTACAATAATAAATTTAATTTAATAAAAACTATAGACTCTGTAAAAAAACAAACATGGAAGTCTAATATTGATTATGAATACATTGTAATTGATGGGCTATCGAATGATGGGTCAATTGATTTAATAAAATCCGAAAAAGTAATAACAAAATATGTGATTGAAAAAGACAAGGGCATATATGATGCTATGAATAAAGGGATTGATTTAGCAAAAGGAGAATTTTTAACTTTTCTCAATGCAGGAGATTATTATTTAAATGAAAAAATATTAGAAAAAATATTTAATCAATCAAATATTATGGAATATGATTTAGTTTATGGTCCAGTTATTGTACAAAGAAAAAAAGGTAAAAAACTTTATATTCCAAAAAAATTTACAAAATTTAACTTATATTTTTGGGGCACAAGAACTGTTTGCCACCAAGCTATGTTTATAAAACAAAAAATCGTTGGAAAATATTCCAATAATTACGAATTAAAAGGTGAGCTGGAATGGTATTTTTATTTAATAAATATTATAAAAAATTACAAAATAGTAAATTTTCCAATAGTATTTTACGATCCGAATGGCATTGGAGTAAAAAAATGGAAAAAAAATATAATTGAGATATTACATGTTGTCTTTTCTAAAAATATTATCATGGGCTTGTTATCGTTACCATTACTGCTTTTGACAGTTATAAGAAAATCTTTAAATAATAAAAAATAATTTATTTTAATTCACTTAATAATTTATCTAACACATCATAGTCATAAACTTTTATTAATGCTAAATATAATAAATTTAATTTGATCAATAGTTAAGAACGCATTCATGGGCAAACTCAAAACCTCGTTAGAAACTTTTTCTGAAATTAAAAAATCTCCTTTTTTATAATTTAAATATTTAAAACATTCTTGAAGATGAAGAGGTATGGGGTAAAAAACTGAGGTAGGTATCCCCTTTTCTTTTAGCTTTAACTGCAAACTTTCTCTTTTCTTCACTTTTATAGTATATTGTGCCCAAGTACTTATTCTGTCTTGTTTGATAACTGGCTTTTCTAAAACGTTAGATAAATTCTTGGCATAATAATCTGCAATTTTCCTACGATCATTTAGTTCTTTTGAAAAATAAGAGAGTTTTGCTAGTAATATTGCGGCCTGAATTGTATCTAATCTCCCTCCAATACCAATATGCTTATGATGATAGCGTTTACTTTGGCCGTGAATTCTTAATAATTTAATTTTTTCTGCATATTCTTTATTGTTTGTAAAAACTGCCCCCCCATCTCCATAACAGCCCAAAGGCTTTGAAGGAAAAAAGCTTGTTGTCGAAATATCTCCCAGATTACTATCTTTTTTATTTTTATAGGTAGATCCAAAACTTTGAGCTCCATCAATAATAACTTTTAAATTATGTTTATTCGCAAGATCTTGAATAGAATCTATATCTGCTGGCTGACCAAAAAGACTGACTGGCATAATAGCTTTTGTTTTTTTTGTAATAGCATCCTCGATTAAGTTGGCATTAATATTAAAAGTATCTGGCTCAATATCAACAAAAACAGGTTTCGCCTTTAATAAGGCAATCATTTCACCAGTAGAAATCCAAGTAAAAGGTGTGGTAATAATTTCATCATCAGGCTGAACATCAATTGCCATTAAAGCAAGTAATAAAGCGTCTGTTCCCGATGAGCATGTAATTGCATATTGTGCTCCCGAAAAATCTTGGAGTTCATTTTCAAGAGTTTGTACTTGCTCCCCTAAAATATAATTTGAATTATCTAAAATTAATTGAATATTTTTATCTATTTTTTTTTTGTAACTTTGATACTGTAATTGCAAATTCGCAAAGTCAATTTTCATATTAAATCAGTTGATACTACTTCAGTATCTTTTAAGAGATATTTTTTTTTAGAATTTTTACATACCGCTTCAGCTTCTCCTGTAAGAGGCAAATCAAGTTTTTGGCCGTATTCACTAATCCAACCAATCTGCTTTGCTGGAATACCAGCCATCATAGCATAGGATGGAACGTTTTTATTAATTAATGCTCCTGCACCTATAAAAGCATAAGATCCGATTGTGATACCGCAGACAATCGTGCAATTGGCTCCCAAAGTAGCTCCTTTCTTAACTAATGTTTTAAGATATTCATTTTTTCGATCTACTGATGACCTTGGATTCTTAACATTCGTAAATACACACGAAGGACCACAAAACACACCATCTTCCAGCGTTACACCCTCGTAAATACTCACGTTATTTTGAATTTTAACTTTATTACCTATTGTTACATTTGGTCCAACCACTACATTTTGTCCAAATGAACAATTCATCCCTATTTTGCAATTTTTTAAAAAATGACAAAAGTGCCATATTTTCGTTCCTTTTCCTATTTCAACATCTTCATCAATATAAGATGAGTCATGAACAAATACACTTTCAATAAATTTATTATTCATAATACATATTTTAATTTATTTTAAATTGAGATTGAGCTTCTGTAGCTAACGACAAAACTTTAAGTACTCTTAAACCTTCTTCACCATCAGTCAACGGTAGAATTTGATTTTGAACTACATCTATGAAGTGCTCACATTCTCTCTTTAATGGCTCTTCTTCATCAACTATCAAATATTTATTTTGTTTTTTTTTTAAATTAATTGAATTATCAGTACTTAACAATTGATACTCTTGCAAAAGTAATTTTTCGTTCCATGGCTTAGTATCATCAAAAACTAATATTCCAGATTTTCCAATTACTACAAACTTTAACTCTTTATATGGATGAAGCCAAGATACTGACACATAAGATTTTAGACCGGATTGAAACTCCATATGAATTGTTGCACTATCTGCAATTTTATTCTGTAACAAACATGCAGATTTTGCAATTACATTATTAGGCTCCTCTTTTATTAATGACAAAATCATTGATATATCATGGGGTGCAAAGCTCCACATTACATCTTCTTCAGATCTTACCCTTCCAAAACTCATACGATTGGAACAAATATATTTTAATTCTCCAATTTCTCCAGATTTAACAATTTTTTTTAAATTAATAAAAACTGGGTGATATTGCAATAAATGACCAACCATTAACTTGACTCTATTTTTTTTTGCAGTTTCAAGCATTAACTTTGCATCAATAATATTATTTGCTAAAGGTTTTTCAACGAAGACATGTTTGCCTGAGTTCATTGCTTCAATGGCCATTTTAGCATGCAATCGAGCAGGCACAGTCAGTACCACACCTTTAATATTGACATCATTTTTAATTTCGTCAAATGATAATTTTTCAATATTGTATTGGCTTGCATATTTCTGTGCAACTTTATCATCTAAGTCACAAACTGAATATAGCGCACCTAAATCATAAAAATTTCTTATTAAATTCTTTCCCCATTGACCACAACCAACGATAGCAATATTTTTTTTCATATTTAAACGAAACTATGAATTAAATTCTAAATTTAATAAATTTAATTTAAAGTCTAAAAACACTAAAACCTTTATCCAGTAAATCCTTTTTGTTATAAATAGATTTTACATCTGCTAAAACTGGACTAACTTTTTTGCATAAATTTTTTAATTCTTTTGGAGATTTCAACCTAAATTCTTTATGACCAACAGCAACTATCAAACTGTCAACTGTTTTTTCTTTAATTTTACTTAACTTAATATTGTATATTTCTAATAGATCTTTTTCATTTGCCCAAGGATCTTCAACTACAACTTTTATACCCCAATTTTTTAATTCATATATTACATCAGCAATTTTTGAATTTCGAACATCTGGACAATTTTCTTTAAAAGTTACACCCATAACGCCAACTGTACTATCTTTAATATTAATGCCATTTAATATCATTTTTTGTATAAATTTTTTAACTAAATAAATTCCCATATTATCATTTATCCTTCTGCCTGCTAAAATTAAACTTGGATTATATTTAACTTTTTCAGCAGCATGTGTAAGGTAATATGGATCTACACCAATGCAGTGGCCGCCAACTAAGCCTGGCCTAAAAGGCAAGAAGTTCCATTTACTGCCAGCCGCCTCTAAAACTTCTACAGTATCTAAATTTAATCTTTGAAAAATTACAGACAACTCGTTTACTAGTGCAATATTTAAATCCCTTTGAGTGTTTTCAATAACTTTTGCAGCTTCAGCTACTTTTATGCTTTGAGTTTTAAAAGTCCCTGCTTTGATAATAATTTTATATAAATCGTCAACTTTTTGTGCAATATATTCAGTAGATCCACTTGTAATTTTTTTTATATTTTCTAAAGAATTTATTTTATCACCAGGATTTACTCTTTCAGGACTATAACCACAAAAAAAATCTTTATTAAATTTCAGATTTGATAGTTTTTCAAGTTGAGGTACACAAATTTCTTCAGTGGCTCCTGGATACACAGTTGACTCAAAAATAACTAAATCATTTTTTTTTAGTATTTGTCCAATTATTTTACAAGAGTTGATTAGTGGGAAAAAGTCGGGCTTATTTATTTTATCAATCGGAGTGGGTACAGTTACTATAAAAATATTACATTTCTTAATTTCATCAATATTAAAGGTATATTTAAGTGTATTTGAAACAGACAGAAGTGAATGATTTTCAACTTCTAAAGTTTTATCATATCCTCTTTTTAAGTCTTGTATCCGAGATTGATTTAAGTCAAACCCAACAACGTTAAATTTTTTTGCAAAAGCAACTGCAAGTGGCAGTCCCACATAACCTAGACCAATTACAGCAATTCTATCTTTTTGATAATCAAAAGAATGTTTCAAGATTTTAGTAAATTAACATTTTAAAATTCTAATTTATAATTAATTAATAGATTAAATCTAATCAAGGAATATATTAACAGAATATGCGATTACTTAGTAATAGTTCATTTTAAAACCTTAAGTAAGTGAAAAAAGTCTCTTTTTGAGCTAAATTTTTACTGAAAAAATTAAACTTTAAAAGAATAAGTTTAAAAATTTTCCAAAACAACCCTTATCAATAATCAAAGCTTTTAAACCTTCGTGCAAAATATAAAGCTGCAACTAAAAAGGCTGATCCGGCACTTTGTACTTCAGGTCTTTGCATTAATATTAATGCAATAGCTATAAAGACTAAATTTTTTTTTTTTATTCCGTAATAAATAAAAGCACATAGTATAAAATAGTAAGGCCAAGAACCCATGATACCTCTTAAATACAATGGTTCAAAAGGCTGGCAACAAATAGCAATTTCTGGTTTACCAAATAATAATTCCTCAATATTCAATTGATCAATCAACTGAAATTGCAAAATTAATCGATCATAACGATTATTACCTCTAATGAATCCATCTTCTACATCAGAAAACCCCAGTCTATTTTGAAATGCTTCAATCGGTTTAAGGTAACTGCTATCAATATAATTAAATGAGAAGATTATTAGCGATATTAAAAATAATAAAATTAAAATATTTCTAAAATTCAATTTACTGATAAAATATAATACAGTAAAAATTAAATGTGCTATGCTAAAAGTAATAAAACCTAAAATAAGCATTGCCCAAGAGTATTTTTGACTCATATTTAATGTATCTCGAATAGCTACTATAAAAACTATGACGAAACTAAAAGCTCCAGCCTCATCATAAATAGAACTTGGTCGAAAAAAAGTATCACCCAAAGGTGTGGACATATCATCCCCAAATGAAAATCTTCCAAGATAAACTTCTCTACCATTTGGAAATATATAGTAATTTTGTGGAATACCATTTTGAATAGATTCAATAAAAGTTATCAAAGAGCCAATTAATAAAAGGAAAATAATAAATGTTGAAATATTTATAATTTTTAAAAATAAATTTTTATTAACTATAGAAAACAATAAAATAGCTAAAACAATTGTACCTGCAGAATAAATTAAGTCTAGTTTTGATTGAAATAAAACACTAAACAAAATTGTTAGCAAAGATACTAAAGTAAAAAAAATAACAAAATAATTAAGAGCGTATTTATTTTGATTA
>Ga0209653_1003200_pt1 | contig 11358 bp, 10 predicted proteins | sample SaaInl6LU_22_DNA_FD_184644 | JGI IMG/M metagenome (GOLD analysis project Ga0209653, IMG submission 184644) | Marine microbial communities from expanding oxygen minimum zones in the Saanich Inlet - ESP_116LU_22_DNA (SPAdes) (version 2) | ecosystem: Environmental > Aquatic > Marine > Intertidal... | reverse complement strand
AGGGCTAGTGTTAAAAAAAAAATATATAAGTGTTTTTGATAATACATCTTAAAAATATACTAATGATTAATAAAACCTTTACTTATAAAAAAAGTGGCGTCAATATTGATGCAGCCGATAAATTTGTTAATTTCATTTCTAAGATTTCATCAAAAAATAAAGGCAATAAAAAGTTCAATAATATAGGTGGGTTTGGTTCAATTTCTAACATTCCAAAAAGAATTAAAAAACCTAAAATTGTTGCATGCACTGACGGTGTGGGAACTAAAGTGGAAATAGCAAATTTATTGAATAAATATGACACTTTGGGCATAGATCTTGTTGCTATGAGTGTTAATGATTTAATCGTTCAAGGAGCACAGCCAATATTATTTCTAGATTATATCTCAATAAATAAAATCATACTCAGTAAACTTAAATCTATCATTAAGGGAATAAAAAAGGGTTGTGAGATTGCCAATTGTGAACTTGTTGGTGGTGAAACTGCTGAAATGCCAGGTACGTATGAAAACGGAAAATTTGATATTGCAGGATTTGCGGTTGGTGTTGTTGATGAAGATAAAATATTAGATAAAAGAAAAATTAAAAGTGGTGATTTAATATTAGCTATCCCCTCCTCTGGAATTCATTCAAATGGATACTCGCTTGTAAGACATGTGTTATCAAAAAAGAAAATTAATATAAGAAAGAATAGTTTTCTTAAACGAGAGTTACTTAAACCTACTAAAATTTATGTAAATGAAGTTCTTAATTTAAATGAAAAAAAATTACTAAATGGTTGTGCAAATATAACAGGTGGTGGATTATCTGATAATATCAAAAGAATTATCCCAGATGGATTATGTGCAAATATAGATTTAAATAAAATAAAAACTTTGAGAATATTTAAATGGCTTAAAGAGAATAATATTTCTGACAAAGAAATGTTAAAAACTTTTAACTGTGGGGTTGGTTTTTGTTTAATAATTAATAATAAAAATTTTAAAAAAATAGAAAGATATTTTTCAAAAGAATTCAAACCTTATGTTATAGGTAAAATTACTAGAGGTAAAACAAAAGTAAAATTAAATGCTAAAATCAACTGGCATTAAAAAAACAAACATTGCAGTATTTATATCGGGTAAAGGAACTAACTTTAAAAACTTAATTCAATACTCATTAAAAAAACAATCAAAATTTAAAATCAAATTAGTAGTTTCAAATAATTTAAATGCGAAGGGTTTAGAATATGCAAAAAAATTTAAAATTAAGAAAAAAATAATAAACTATAAAAATTTAACAAATTCAGAAATACGTATTTTAAATGATTTGAATAAAAAAAATATTGATATCATTTGTTTGGCAGGTTTTATGAAGATTTTGACTGCCAATTTTATTAAAAAATTTAAAGGTAAAATTATTAATATTCATCCTTCTTTACTTCCAAAATATAAAGGTCTTAATACCCATCAAAGAGCCTTAGATAATAAAGAGAATTATTCTGGTTGTACAGTTCACTTTGTTAATTCAAAACTTGATGCTGGAAAAATTATACTTCAAAAAAAAGTAAAAATTTTTAAAAATGATACAAGTGAAAAACTATCAAAAAGAATTCTTAAACAAGAACACTTGTTATATCCTAAAGCTTTAGAAAAAATAATTTCTAGTCTTTAAAAAAGAAATCAATTTCTATTTTTGCATTATCGATGCTATCTGATCCATGAACTGAGTTTTTATCAATAGAAATTCCATATTTTTTTCTAATAGTTCCTTCGACAGCATCTTTTGGATTTGTGGCACCCATTAATTCTCTATTGGCCAAAACAGCGTTTTCTTTTTCCAAAACCATTACAACAATAGGTCCAGATGACAAATATGAGCATAAATCATCATAAAATGGCTTAGTTTCATGCACTTTATAAAATTTTTCAGCCTCAGCTTTATCTATTTGAATTTTTTTTTCTTTAATAATTTTAAAACCCTTGTTTTTAAACATTTCTTTAATTTCATTATCTAAGCTTCTTTCAACAGCATCAGGTTTTATTATTGAAAGTGTTTGTTCTACATTACTCATAATTGTCCTCTATTAGTTGATTTAATAACCTTACTCCATAACCCGTAGCACCACCTGAATTTAATGCTCCCCCATATTTTGAAAAAGCCATTCCCGCTATATCTAGGTGTGCCCATGGGGTTTTGTTTAAGATAAATCTTTGCAAAAATTGTGCAGCGGTTGTTGATCCAGCACCACCAACATAATTAATATTTTGCATGTCAGCTTTTTTTGAATCTATTAATTTGTCATAATTATCATTTAGCGGCATTCTCCAAACTTTTTCGCCAACTTTGTCACCAGCTTTAGTTAATTGATCTGAAATTATATCATTATTGCTAAATAAACCCGCATATTCAGATCCAAGAGAAACTATTATTGCGCCTGTTAAGGTTGCAAGATCTACAATGAATTTTGGTTTGAATTTTTTTTCAGTATAAGATAATGCGTCTGCAAGAACCAATCTTCCCTCTGCATCAGTATTTAAAATTTCGATTGTTTTTCCACTAAATGATTTAACAATGTCTCCGGGTCTTTGAGCATTTCCGTCAGGCATGTTTTCAACTAAACCTACCACACCTATAGCATTAACTTTAGCTTTCCTTAATGCTAAGCTTTTCATTAAACCAACTACAACCGCAGAGCCAGCCATGTCGTAAGTCATATCTTCCATAAATTTTGCAGGTTTTAATGAAATGCCACCAGTATCAAAACAAACACCTTTTCCAACAAACGCAAGGGGCTTATCTATTTTTCGAGATCCGTTCCACTGTATTGTGACTAAATAAGATCCCTTTTGGCTACCTTGTCCAACTCCCAAAAGTGCATTCATACCAAGATTTTTTAATTTCTTTTTATTAAAAACTTGAACTTTTAATCCAAATTTTTTTAAAGAAAATACTCTTTTGGCATATTCGTCTGGGTGCAAAATATTACCAGGCTCTGAAACCAAATCTTTTGTTAGTTTTATGCCTTCTGCTAATGATGTGTACCTTAAATTATTAGCACTAAACCCAGGTTTTAATTTAGGAGAAATCATTAAATTTACAAATTTATTTTTATTTTGAGTTTTATATTTATTAAATTCGTAAGACTTTAAATTCAATCCATGAAGAAATTCAAAGATAAATTTTTTATTTTTAATTTGAAGATAATTGATATTATTATCTATTATATTAATGTAATTGATTTTGTAATAAGATAAAATCTCAAAAAATTTTCCACCTAGGTTTTCATTGTCTAATGAGGTTGAATTTTTGTTTATCTTAAAGGCAATTATTTTTTGAGTTGGGTTTATACTAAAAATCAAATACTCTTTCTTCTCTTCTGAGTTTTTTTTTTCAACCTCAATGCCTTTAAGTATATTTGAAAAATTTAATTTTGAAAAATTTAGATCTAATTTTTTAGGAACAAAATTTTCGTCACAAAAAATAAGTAAATTTTTATTTAAATTCTGCTTTAAAAACTTGATATTGATTTTCATAATTTTAACTTATTTTGATTGTCTATTTAGTGGTGTATATAAAGTAAAACTTTAATTTCAATGAAAAAATTAATATTTACCAATTTTTTAAAAGAAAATTTAAAGAATATATTTTTTTTTGGGTCAATTTTTTCAATTATAATTTGGACGATTCAGGGAATTAATTATTTAGATTTTATTACAAAAGACGGACACAGTGTAAAAATCTATTTTTATTATTCTTTACTAAGTTTGCCAAAGATAATTGAAAGAATTTTACCATTTGTATTTTTTATATCATTATTTATTCAACTTCATAAATATGAAAAAAATAATGAATTATTAATTTTTTGGACGCATGGTATTGGTCAATTTAAATTCTTGAATATTTTAATTATTTATTCATTAATAATTCTTTTATTTCAAATCTTAATTTCATCAATAATTTCTCCAAAAACTCAAGATTTAGCAAGATCATTCATAAGAGATTCTAATATTGATTATTTTCCAAATCTAATAAAAGAAAATAAATTTTTAGACATCTCTAAAAACTTAACAATCTATATTGAAAAAAAAATTGATGAAACACAATTTGAAAACATTATTCTTAATGAAAATTTTTCTGACAATGTTTCAAATAAAATAAAAATAATACATGCAAAAAAAGGAAAATTGTTTTCTGAAAATAAAAATGATAGATATTTTAAATTTTATCAAGGAAATATAATAAATATTACTGATAAAAAAATTACAAATATAAATTTTGATGAAGTTATCTATAGTTTAAGTGATATTAAAACAAAAACTACAACTTTTAAAAAAATTCAAGAGACTGAAATCACAATTTTATTTAATTGCTTAAATAATTTTTATATACTTGATATAATTCAATCAAATATAAAAAACCTAAATTGCAATATCAATTCTATTCAAGATGTCAGTCAGGAAATTAATAAAAGAATTATTAAACCTTTTTACATTCCGTTGATATGTTTAATCTGTTGTTTGTTAATTTTTTCATCAAATCAAAATAAATCAAGAGTACTTATTTTTATATTTTCATTTTTAACTTTAGTCTTTTCAGAAATTTTTGTAAGATATTCTGGTAAAAATTTTAATAATTTTGCTTTATTTCTTTTGGCTCCTGTAATGGTTTTTGGATTTACTTACTTTTACATGGGCATTTATATAAACCTTAGATATAAAAAAAATTAAATGTATAAAAAATATTTAACTTTTCTTTTTTTAAAAAAAATCTTTTATGTTTTAATTACTTTTTATTGTTTAATATTTATTCTTAATTTATTTGAAGAAATTTCTTTTTTTAAAGACTTGCCTATAAACAAATTTGAACTAATTATAATTACTTTCTTGAATATTCATTCGACAATTTTTTTAATTTTTCCATTTATTTTTCTTATTGCGGTACAATTATTTTTTATTGAAATAAATGAAAAATATGAGTTTGATTTACTTAAAGTAAATGGGCTAACAAACTTAAAGGTAATTTCAATCATTGGTGTTATTAGTTTTTTTTTGGGTATAATTATTTTAATAACTTTCTATAATATTTCTGCAAAACTTAAATTTTTGTATTTAAATACGAAAAACAGCTTTTCAGCTGATGATAAATACCTTGCTGTAATTAATGAAAATGGTCTCTGGATTAAAGATAACGTATCTAATATGCAATTAATAATTAATGCAAAAAAAATCAATAATGACACTATTGAAGATGTAATTATAAATGTTTTTGATGAGCAGTTCAGATTAAAAAAAACGATAAAATCTAAAACTGCCAATATTAAAGATAATAATTGGAAATTAGATGATACTGTGATTTTTGTAGATAATCAGGTAATTGAAGAAAAAGATAAATTTCTATTTTATTCTAACTTCACAATTGAAAGAATCTCTAGATTGTTTAAGGATTTATCATCTCTAAATTTAATTGAATTATTAAAGCTAAGAGTGGACTATAAAAACTTAAATTATGATAGTGATGAAGTAGATTTGTATTTAAAAAAAATTTTTGTTTTTCCGCTACAAGTTACTATCATGTCACTGATATCTTCTATTCTAATGTTGAATATTAAAAAAACTAAGTCATACACTGGATATTTATTAATTGGCATATTAAGCTCTGTCATTATCTATTACATGAACATGATATTTAGTGTATTAGCGACAAGTAAAATCATTCCTGTTAATTTATCTATATTTATTCCAATGTTCATTATATTTTGTTTTACTTTAATGGGTTTTATAAGAATAAATGAAAAATAATTTTTTTTTTAAATTAGTAATATCGATTATTTTTTTTAGTATACATAATTTTGCTTACTCAGATCAATTAATATTTGATACAGAAAATATTAAAATTTCTAACAATGCTGAAATAACTACTGCAGAGAATGGCACTGTAAAACTTGTAGATGAAAATATTATAGTAGAAGGTGAAAAATTTATTTATGATAATTTAAATAAATTACTTGATATTGAAAATTCTAAAATTTTCTTAGTAAATTATAACATTGTTATAAATTCAAATAAAAGTTTACTTGATCAAAAAAATTCAATTATTAAAGCTAGTGGAAATATTTTAATAGATTATGATCAGACAAAATATGAATTATATTCTGAAGAAATAACATTTAATATAGATAAAAAAATTATAAGCTCAGATACAAAATCAAAAATATTAGATAAGACAGGCAACAAAATACTAACAGAAACTTTTAGTTTTGATATAAAAAATAATATTGTAAAAATAAATAATGTTAGCCTTACAGATATTTTAAATAATAATTATTTAATTGAAAAAGCTTTTATAAACTTAAAAAACAAGAGTCTTGTTGGAAAAGATGTTTTTATTAAATTAGATGAGAAAAATGATGATTATTTTAGATTAAAAGGAAGATCTATAGTTTATGAAAAAGAGAAAAGCATTGTTGAAAAAGCAATTTTTACTCCGTGTAAGAAAAATGATAGTTGTCCTCCATGGCAATTAAAAGCTGAAAAAATAAGCCACGATAAAAAAAAAAAGATAATTAAATATAATAATGCTTGGTTAGAAATTTATAATCAACCAGTACTATACTTTCCTAAGTTTTTTCACCCTGATCCTACTGTTAAAAGACAATCAGGTTTTTTAATTCCCTCAATAATTAGTTCTAACAATATTGGAAACTCCTTTGAAGTTCCATATTTTCATGTTATTTCTGAATCTAAAGATTTTACTCTTAAATCTCGTGTATTTGATAATAATAAAATTTTAGGACAAACAGAATATAGAACCGTATCAAAAAATTTTGAACATATTTCAGATTTAAGTATTTTAAGTGATAAATCTGAATCTCATAAAAGTCATTACTTTTCGAAAACAACTAAAATTCTAGATACTAATTTATTTGATATTTCGCAAATAAATTTTAACATAGAGCAGGTTTCTAATGATTTTTATTTAAAAGAATATAGTCTTGAGTCACCAATAGTAAATGAAGATAATTTATTGGAGAATATTTTAAGCTTCCAAGCCTTAAATAAAAATTTATCTCTAGATGCTGAAATTGCAGTTTATGAAAATTTAAACAAAGATACCAGTGATAGATACGAATATTTATTTCCCTCTTACAATTTAAATAATAGACTTCAAATTTCAGATAATATGAATGGAGATTTATTTATAAATTCGTCTGGAAATATTAAAAACTACAACACAAATGTTCATGAAAGAGTCTTAATTAATGATTTGTTATTTAATTCAAATGACATCATTGTAGGATCTTTTAAAAACAATTTTAATTTAATTGCAAAAAACGTTAATTCTGACTCTAAACATTCTTTAAACTATAAAGAAAATTCTGATATAAATTTAAATTTTTTAACTCAATTTAATTCTGAATTACCATTGATTAAAAAAAATCAAAATAATATAAGTTTTTTAACACCAAGGATTTCATTAAAACTTAATCCATCAAAAACTAAAAATAAAAAATCAGATATAAGAACTATAAATAATGATAATATTTTCAATTTAAATAGACTTTCTATGAGCGATTCTTTGGAGGGAGGAGAGTCGCTTACATATGGATTAACATATAGGTATCAAAATAGTGAAGGAAGAGATTTATTAGAAACAAATATAGCAAATGCAATAAGGTTAAAAGAAGAAAAAAATATCTCACAATCTAGCTCATTAGGAAATAAAACATCGGATATATTTACTTCAACTTCCTATAATCCAAATGATACTTTAAATTTAAGATATGATCTGTCACTAGACCAAAATTTAGATGATAAAAAATACCAACTTCTTGAAGCTAGTTTTAATATAAATCAATTTGTAAGTTCTTTTGAATATTTAAATCAAACTTCGGAATATTCAAATGAATCCTATTTGTCATCCAATATTGCTTACAATATTGATGATCAAAATCAAATTACATTCAAAACAAGAGACAATAAAAAAGATAATATAACAGAGTTTTATAATTTAATTTATAGATATAGAAATGATTGTCTTGAGGCTGCTATAGAGTACAATAAGGAATATTATAGTTTTGGATCTGTTAAACCTGAAGAAAAACTATTTTTTAAAATTACGATTGTCCCTTTTGGAGAAACTACAGGACCAAACCTATATAGATAAAGATGAAAATAAATAAAAATATATTTATCTTAATAATTTTTTTTTCATTAATAGGTAATTTAAATGCTCAAAATATTTTAATTAAATTTAAAATAAATGAAACAGTTGTTACAAACATTGATATCCAAAATGAAAATCAATATCTAATTGCGCTCAATCCTAAATTACAAGGCTTAGATAAAAATTTACAAAAAAAAATAGCAACAGAGTCACTAATTAAAGAGATAATTAAAAAAAATGAATTAGCCAAATTTTTTGATCTTAATAAACAAAATCCATATCTAGAAAGTTTTTTAAAAAATTACTATATAAATCTAGGTTTTGCAGATCTTGATACTTTTAAGAAACATTTAGATACATACAGCTTAAGTATAAAACTAATAAAGGAAAAATTAAATTATGAACTTTTGTGGAATCAATTAATATTTGATAAATATGATAGACAAGTAAAAATTAATGAATCTTTATTACTTGAGCAAATTAATAATCAAATTCAAAATGAAAATTTAATTGAATACAACTTATCAGAAATTTTTTTTAAACTTGATAAAGGTGAAGTAGAAAAAGATAAAATAGAACTCATTAAGCAAAGCATTCAAGAAATAGGTTTTGAAAATACTGCTAATTTATACAGTATTTCAGAAAGCTCAAAAGTAGGTGGCAAAATTGGCTGGATCGATGAGAATAATCTTTCAAAAAAGATCTCTAATTCATTGAAGAATATTAACTCTGGGGAATATAGTGAGTTAATAAAGATTAATAATAATTATTTAATCTTATATGTTAATGAAAAAAAAATTTCTAAAAAAAAAATAGATAAAAAATTAGAGCTTCAAAAGCTAATTAAACTAAAAAAAAATGAGCAATTAAATAATTTTTCAAAAATTTATTTTGATAAAATAAAAATTAATTCAAATATAAATGAATTCTAGCAAACCAATAATTATCATTCCAGGTGATAAAAAAAGTATTTTTTTTGAAATTTTTTTTAAATCTTTAAAAAAGAAATTTGAAAGTCCATTAATAATTTTTACTTCTAAAAAAATTTTTAAAAAAGAGATGCTATACTTTAATGCTAAAATTAAATACAAAATTATTCAAATTAAAGATTTAAATATTGTTAAACTCAATAATAAGTATCTATACTTAGTTGATATATTGAGTGAAAATCTAAAAATTAAAGAGTCTAAAATTTTTGATAATGAATTTATCAAATTCAGTTTTGATATTGCTCTGGATTTGATTAAAAAAAATTTCACATACAAATTGCTTAACGGTCCAATAAATAAAAAAAAATTTTTAAAAAAAAAGTTTCTAGGTATTACAGAATTTATAGCAAGTAAATTTAAAGAAAAAAACTATGCGATGTTAATTTATAATAAAGAATTATCTGTGTGTCCATTAACAACACATTTGCCAATTAAGCTTGTTGCTAAAAATATAAATCAACAAGAAATAATAAACAAAGCAAAGATTATAAATAATTTTTATATAGATAAATTTAAATACCAGCCTAAAATTGCTGTAACTGGACTAAATCCACATTGTGAGAGTAATTTAAGAATTAATGAAGATGAAATAATTGTTTCTACAGCAGTTAACAAGTGTTTTAAATTAGGTATTAACATCAAGGGACCAATGCCAGCAGACACTTTATTTATCAAAGAAAATAGAAAAAAATTTGATGTGATTTTAGGAATGTATCATGATCAAGTTTTAGGTCCTTTAAAGGCGCTTTATGAATATGATGCAATAAATATAACCATGGGCCTACCCTTTTTAAGAGTTTCTCCAGATCATGGTCCTAATGAAAAGATGATACATAAAAATTTATCAAATCCTCAAAGTCTAATCAAAGCATTAAAATTTCTGGATAAAAATTGATAAAAGCTAAAAAAAGCCTAGGACAAAATTTTCTTATTGATCAAAATATAATTGATAAAATAATAGATGTTGTTCCGATAAAAAATAAATCTATTTTAGAAATTGGACCTGGTACAGGAAATTTGACTAAAAATATTTTAAAGAAGAAACCAAAAAAATTAATAGTCATAGAAAAAGATAATGATTTGGCTGAATTTCTAAAAAAAAATTTAGATGATGATATTAACATAATAAATAATGATGTTCTTAAGATAGATGAAAATACCTTGGATAAAGATATTTTAACAGTATTTGGTAATTTACCTTATAATATTTCAACAGAAATTCTCTGCAATTGGATATTAAATATCAAAAACAAAAATTTCTGGTTTGATCATTTGGTGCTTATGTTTCAAAAAGAAGTTGCCGATCGAATTATCGCTAAATTTAATACCAAAAACTATGGAAGATTATCAATTTTATCTAACTGGAAACTAGAAATTGAAAAAATTTGTGATGTGCAACCCTCTAGTTTTTTTCCAAAACCAAAAATTGATAGTAGTGTATTACTATTAAAACCAAAACTAGATTTTTTTCCACTATCTAATCCCAAAAATTTAGAAAAACTAACTAGAACATTTTTTATGCATAGACGTAAAATGCTAAAAAAATCATACAATTTATTATTTAAAGGTAATCTTGATATAGCTAAGAGACTCAATATTGATTTAAATTTAAGACCTCAAAATTTAAATTTTGAAACTTATTATAAATTATCAGAGGAATTTGAGAATTTAAGAAGTTAAGCTCTCTACATGGTTGCGAATATACTCAATATCATAATCTTTTGACCCGTTGTTTAATTCCGCAGTAATTAAATTTTCAATTTTTTTGTAACATGAATTAAGATCATCATTGATCACAACATAGTTATAATTTATCCAATGAAGTACATCTCTTTCAAACTGTTTCATCCTCTCTTCTGCTATAAGTTTATCTTTCATATCTCTATTTGATAGCCTTTCATATAAAACTTGTTTACTAGGTGGCAATATAAAGAATGTGATTAATTTGAAATCTAAATTTTTATTTTTAATTTGATCTGCTCCCTGCCAATCAATATCAAATAATACGTTTTTACCTTTACTAAGTTTATCAATTACTGGCGTTCTTGTCGTTCCATAATAATTATTAAATACCTTTGCGTATTCTAAAAATTCCTCATTTTTAATTAATCTTTTAAATTCTTGGTCAGAGACAAAATAATAATCTTTTCCAGATGTCTCGTTTGGACGAGGTTTTCTTGTAGTATGAGATATGGAAATTTCGAAATTGTTATTTTTCGATAGT
>Ga0209653_1003194_pt1 | contig 11374 bp, 20 predicted proteins | sample SaaInl6LU_22_DNA_FD_184644 | JGI IMG/M metagenome (GOLD analysis project Ga0209653, IMG submission 184644) | Marine microbial communities from expanding oxygen minimum zones in the Saanich Inlet - ESP_116LU_22_DNA (SPAdes) (version 2) | ecosystem: Environmental > Aquatic > Marine > Intertidal... | reverse complement strand
CAAGGAATGGGTAGCCTCAAGAGAAGAAGCCGTAGCTTCTGAATCTACTGGACTTGGAGATACCATTGAAAAGATTACTACAGCTACAGGAATCAAGAAAGCAGTTAAGTTCTTGGCTGGAGAAGACTGTGGATGTGATGACAGAAAAGACACACTCAACAAACTATTCCCTTATAAAAAGATTGAGTGCCTTACTGAAGATGAGTACAACTATTTGGTAGAGCAGATGAAGAGACCTACTAATGTAGTTAGTCAGACTGTTCAGCTAAAGATGTTAAAGATTTACAATAGAGTCTTTAATGATAAGAAACAACCAACCTCTTGTGGGTCTTGCTTTAGAAGTACTTACAATGCGTTGAAAACACTTATAGATGAGTATAACCAGTAATTGGAAAGAAAAAGATTTATTTGATTGGTTAAGTAAGAACTGGTATACAGACTTGCTTAAGAGTAGAAATCCAATGAGTAGATGGGATTGTTATTCTCCTCATAAGAAACATAGAATAGAGCTGAAGTGTCGTAGGAAACACTATGACACTTTACTCTTGGAGAAGAAGAAGTACGATGCTATGATAATGGAAGTAGCTAAACATAAAGATATACCTGTGTATATTAATTCTACTCCAGAAGGTATTTGGCTTTTCAATCTACTGTTCATTAAGAAAGATTGGGAAACCAACTACCTAAACCCAGCAACTACTCAGTTTGCAAATACAAACAGAATAGCTAAAGAAGTAACATATTTAAAAATAACAGACGGAATAAGAATATTATGAATGATATGCAATTAAATTACTTGAAGACAGTATTGCTATCTCAGTTATTATTGGAGGCCAATGAAGGCCTCCGATTGACTAAGCAATACAAACAGAATGTAAAGCAACAAATCAACAAGCTGAATCAGATGTTGGAGGAGGTTGTTAGAGAAGAGTTCAACACAGTTTACGATACTGATCCAGAGATGGTGACTAACATCTTAAACAAGATAGAAGAACTTATAGATAAGATTAAAGGCTCATCCATAGATGAGCTTATAGTGATTAACTCTGTGGTAGATAAATACCAAGAGAACAAAGATTGGTTCAAAGAACACGCAGAAGCAGAATTTTTAAAGATAGATTGATATGAAATCTGAACAAGTGATAAAAGAGTTGGGAATGATATTTGACTCTATAGGGGAGGTATCATTCCTTCCAAAAGACATAGCTGCTGTAGTCAATATCAATGGCAAGATGGTTAAAATACTTTATGAAGATTTGCATAAATATAAATATAAAAATGGAGAATTTAAACTAAAGAAAAGATATGAGAGGTAACGCAATACATTACGAGGCTACAGGAGAATACGATGTAATAGATTTCTGTCAGCACTACAAATTATCATTCAACAGAGGCAATGTCGTTAAGTATATTGCCAGGGCGGGAAAGAAAGATGATGAGTTACAAGACCTATACAAAGCTAAGGACTATATAGAAAGAGAGATAGCTTTTGTTAGGGAACTTAGAAACAAAGAAGCACAAGATGAAAAAGAAGGAATAGTAAGTCCTTACAACTATAACTACAAGGAGAGGCAATAGCCTCTCTTTTTTTTCGCTTATGTTTGTTTATTAACAAATAATGTTTATATTTGCGTATAACATTTAAACAAATAACAATGGAAAAAACAATTAAAGAGTACGACATTACTTGGGAAGGCCTTGTATTTAGTGTGTGCGGTATCTATGAACCAGAAGAGAAGGAAAGCTACTTTGAGCCTTATGAAGTAGAAAGGTTTCATATATACGGCATCTATTTAGGCGATGCTTGTGTAGACTTTATGTTGAATGAAGCAACAACAGCACAATTAGAAGAAGAAATCTTAGAAACATATTACAGATGATAAAGTTATTAAATGGAGAGCTTTGGGAAGAAGAAGCGATACTAAAGAAAATGGTTGATGATAGTTTTTACTATGGTCATTTGGGTAAACACGCTTTGAGCAGCTCATCTGCGAAGAAGCTAATAGATAGCCCAAAGGCTTATCAGAAGAGTCTGTATGCCTCAAGTGATTCTCAACCATTAAGAGATGGAAGACTTGTACACCTTGCGGTATTAGAACCACACAGGTTAGAAGACTTGGTTGTTATTGAAGGAACAAAAGCCCTTAAGGCTTTTAAGGAAGCGGTAGCAGAACACGGTTCAGAAAGTGTTTATACTAAGTCAGAGATGGATTCAGCACATTGGATAGCTAAAGCTGTTAAGAGTTGTAATGAAGCTTACGACTTATTAGATGGCTGTACCTTTGAGGAACCAGCCATCAAGATGTTAAACGGATTACCATTCAGAGGTAAAGCAGATGCTATAAAAGGAAAGACAATTATTGACCTTAAGACTACAAGTAAAGGTGTGCCTAATTTTAAGTGGAGTGCTAAGAACTTCTCTTACGATCTCCAAGCTGCTCTATACTTATCTTTGTTTGATGCCGATGAGTTTATCTTCTTAGTAGTTGACAAGGATACTAAAGACATAGGTATCTTTGAATGTAGTGGAGACTTTATAGAGAGAGGTAGAGAGAAGGTAAGACAAGCTATGAATATTTATAAGCACTTCTATATAGATACAGACCCATTGGATTCTGTACGCAATTATGTACTTAAAGATATACTATGAGAACTATAACCATCTTGCTTAGTGGATTGACATCTATAATGTCAATCTTAAAGACAGTAGAAACTAATAACAATACAGACTCTATAGGAGACAATGGAAGGTCATACGGCATCCTACAGATACAGAGAAGCGTTCTAAGCGATGTTAATCGTATTTATGGTACTGATTACCGCCACAAGGATATGTTCTATGAGGAGGCTTCTGAGGAAGTATTTATGTTGTATCTTTGTTATGGAAGGGAAGTATTCCTTAAGAAGCATTGTAGATTCCCTACTGAAGAGGAGATGGTTAGAATGTGGAATGGCGGAATATACAAGGGATATAAATATAATCAAACTAAAGTTTACTATCAAAAGTATTTAGATGTCAAAGAAGGAATTAATAGATGAGTTTTATCATATGGCTATGTATGATTTAGCTCACGAGGTAACGCAACAAGACTTATACGAATTGCTTAAGGAGTACGAGAAGAAAGAGATGTACGAGCAATGTGCTGGCATCAGCCGAGCATTGAATACTTATAAGTTTGTTAAAGATTTTTACACAATTAAAGATAACAATGATAAAGGAGACTTTATCCAAATAGATTTTGAACAAGATGGAGATTAAATTAGATTTTATAATTGACACATTACAGAAGAAGACAGGGCTTAACCTTAGAAGAAACACAAGAAAGAGAGAATACTTTTTAGCAAGAGCTATATATTATAAGCTTGCTAAAGAGTACACAATATGTTCTTTGGATAAGATAGGTGCTGAACTTGGTAAAGACCACGCTACTGTATTGCACGGAATAAAGAAGTTTAACCTGGAGATGAAAAAGTATTATCCAGAACTTTATGAGTTGTATACTAACTTTAAGTTAAGATACCCAGTAGAGTTGTTTAATAATGATGATGACATTCCTGCTCCAGAGGAACTTACTGCTATAGTAGAAAGGATTAATAATATGGACAATCAAATCAAACAAAGGGATGCTGAGATTAAAAGGCTTAACCTTGAGATAGACTTGATGAAGCATAATGGCGAGGACAAGCGTAGCGATATAGTGAAGCTTGTCTCTGAAATACCAGAAGACCAATTACCTTTGTTTATGGAAAGAGTTACAGCAATGGTTAAAATGATGAATACTACAATAGTATGATAAAAATTAATCAATTAGACCTCTTTAGTGGAATCGGAGGATTCCATTTAGGATTTGAGAAAGCAGGATATGAAGTTCAATCTTATTTCTCTGAAGTAGATAAGTACGCAATAGATGTGTATAGTAATAATTTTAAAGATGCAAAATATGTCGGATCAGTTACAGATGTTCGTGGAGGAGACCTCCCAAAAATTGATGTTATCACTTTCGGAAGCCCTTGCCAAGACTTTAGCCTTGCTGGAAAACGTAAAGGGATGGGAGGAGATAGAAGCTCCCTTATTACCGAAGCAATACGACTCATCAGCGAGTGCAGACCAAGTCTTTTTGTCTGGGAAAATGTTAAAGGAACATTCTCCTCAAACAATGGCGAAGACTTTTGGGCAATTATCCAAGCCTTTGCCAACATTGGGGGTTATAGACTTGAATGGCAATTGCTTAATACAAAGTGGTTTCTACCCCAAAACAGAGAGAGAATCTACCTTGTCGGATATCTTACAGACGGAAGTGGAGGACAAGTATTTCCTATCGGAGAAGATAACAAGCAGGCTAATGAGTTACAAAGACAACAAGCAAATACCTGTACACTCACAACAAGATATGAGGCAGGAGGAAACGGAAGTTACATTGCTGAACGTAAACTCAATGCACAAGAAATAAACACTCATTGCAATCAAGCTGTTATTGCAGCTCAAAGAGGAAGACGTAATGGTCAATCATTGGAAATACAAAAAGAAAATCATACTAACACAATAACATCTGTATGTAAAGATAATTATGTGATATCTGGAACATTAAGAACTCATAATGATGGAAAAGGATTCAGAGAAATAAAAGATGGAGATTCTCCTTGTATTCCTGCGAGAGCAAGAGAAGATGGATCTGGTCAACCCATAATTGGTTATGATAATAAAATAAGGAGGCTTACTCCAATAGAATGTGAAAGGCTACAAGGCTTTCCAGATGATTGGACTAAGTTTGGCAATGAAGGAGAGATATCAGACACTCAGAGATATAAGATGTGTGGTAACGCTGTTACTGTAGATGTAGTAAAAGCAGTAGCAGAAAATTGTAAGTTTATCTTTAATGGCTAAAAAGAAAAAGGTAAACTACAAAATAGATGGAATGAACTACGAAGCACAGCATTGGTGCTTTAAGAATAACTACAGAATATACCCAGTAGTTGTTAAAGATGGTTTTAACATTCACATAGATGTGGGCCACAAGCATTATGAGATAGGTCAGCTCCTTAAGGAAGCTGACTTATACCAAGAGATATGGAACTTATACCAAACAATATATAACAAAAATAAAGATGCCAAAAGCAACTAAACATTCAAACAATATTAAGCCTACAGATGGTAGGAAAGGTAATGGAAAGAATAAGCAAGGAATAAAAGCTGTTCAAGTACAGAAAGCTAATATGACTCCTGCAAGGCTTAACCAAGCTAAGAAGGATCAGATAGGAACCTATGCTTTAAAAGCTATGAAGAAAGTCTTTGGCTCTGAGGCAGAAGCTTGGGAGACATTAGCAGAGAAAGCTAAGGACTCCTTTGCACATATGAATTTACTGTTTCAATATAGATATGGTAAACCAATGGACAAGGTTCCAGACAATAAACAAGACAAGAATAATGCACCAGTCATAAACTTCTTTGCATCACCTCAACAGATTCACGAGATGGAAGAGACGATAGACATTGACTCTGAGGAAGTTGATGTTGACAAGTTAAACGAATAGTAAAAACAGATTGGTATATTTTCAGTTATCATAGTATGACTGAAACACAAGAAGTTAAGATTCACGAGAAGTATATTCCACTATGGCAAAGCGATAGTAGATACTTTGTAATCACAGGAGGTCGTGGATCTGGTAAATCATTTGGAGTAGCCGTATTTTTATTAAACTTAACCTATGAGAGAGGACATAAAGTCCTCTTCTCTCGTTATACAATGCTGTCAGCACAGACATCTATTATCCCAGAATTTATAGAGAAGATAGAAATGATGGGAGTCTCTGACCAATTCAGAATAACCAAAGATGAAATTATAAATCTGACCACAGGAAGCTCTATAATGTTTAAAGGTATAAGAACTTCATCTGGTAACCAAACAGCAGCTCTGAAGTCTTTAAATGGAGTTACAACCTTTGTATTGGATGAAGCGGAAGAGCTTGTGGATGAAGATGTGTTTGATAAGATTGACTTCTCAGTTAGATCACAAGAAAAACAGAACAGATGTGTTCTGATTCTTAACCCAACTACTAAGGAGCATTGGATATACCAAAGGTTCTTCCAGACAAGTGGCATCCCAGATGGCTTTAATGGAGTAGAGAAAGATATTACTTACATACATACTGACTACAGAGACAATAAGTCTAACCTATCTAAATCATTCTTAGACCAAGTCTATGATATGAAGGCAAGAAGGCCTGATAAGTATGTACACCAGATACTTGGAGGATGGCTTGCTAAAGCAGAAGGTACAATTATTAAGAACTGGAGAGTAGGAGACTACATACAGACAGAAAAGACTGTCTTTTGCCAAGATTTCGGATTTTCAACAGATTTAACGACTCTTGTAAAAATTTCAGTAGACAAAGAATTAAGAAAGCTATATGTAAGGGAGTGCTATGGTAAGCCTGGGCTATCTACATCAGAAATAGCCTTTAAGAACAAACAAGAGTGCGGTACAGACTTAATTATATGTGATAACTCAGAGCCAAGGCTCATCAATGAGCTGAAGGCTCTTGACCTAAACATAAAGCCAACTATAAAGAAGCAAGGTAGTATTCTTAGTGGTATTGCACTTATGCAAGACTATGAGATGATAGTAGACAGACAAAGCCACGGAGTAATGAGAGAGCTGAATAACTATGTATGGCAAGAAAGAAATGAGAAGCCTATAGATAAGTTTAATCACTACATTGATGCGATTAGATATGGCTTACAATATTTAGTCCAAGGAATTAATTCTGGTAAATATGTTGTGAGATAAAAAAATATTTTCCGTAGAAATTTATTTTCCGTAGCTCTTAAACATAGTATGGGTCTGGCATCAAGCCAGGCCCTTTTTAGTTACTCTTAAACATAGTAGGGGTGAAATGGCACTCTTAAACATAGTACCCCCTTAAACATAGTAGGGGTCAGACCTGTCCCAAGCCCAGTACCTTGCAATGCCCAGTACCTTGTATAGCAATGTAGGAAAATTCTTACAAAGAAAATATAAGGTAGGGCGGAGTCTACTCTTTCGCCCTTGTTTCAGAGGCAGACCCTTATCTTATTACAAAGTAAAGATAGGGCCTTTTTTTAAGCTGGCAAAAACTTTAACATAATTTTAACATTTCTTTCTTATCTGTAATAATTATAAATAAGGGTCTAATTATAAGAAAAATTTGTTTATTTAAAAAAATATGCTTATTCGCGCGCCTGTTCTTATTAATACAAAGATCTTTATAAGCTTCAAAAAAAAACTACATTATTTTTAAAATTTTGTAGGATTATTAAATAAGTTTTTTATATTTGTAGTGTATTAATCAATTAACAATAACAACAAATGAAAAATTTAATTCAATCTTTATTAACGCCAGCCGTTTTGATCCTTTGCGCAATTGCGCAAATAACTGTATTTAAAGCAAGCCAGCAACAAAGCGAAATTATTTTGATATTTTGCGGCCTTTTTTGCCTTTATACTTTTATAGATGTTTACACAAGTTTAACGACTAAAAACCAATAATAATGAGTAAAGCAATAAGCCTAATAAAAGCGCTCCCTATAAAGGAGCGCGCAAAGATAGCAGCAAGCCCAAAAGATTTTTTAATATTTAAGGAGGACGGATCCTACTTTTTTACTAACGATCTTTTAAGATACCGAGCGGAATATATGAAACGCAAAGGATCTTTTATCGCAATTTCAGTCATTAAAAACGAATTATAAAATGAAAAAAGTTAATTTATTAAGTCCAGGCAACACCAACAGCAAAACAGCTAAAAACAGCTTGAAAACCTTTATACTTTATTTAAGCCCTTATAACTATAACAGCAAAGGTGTAAACCTTTGCCCAAAAGCCTCTAAAGGTTGCGCGCTTGCTTGCTTATATACTGCTGGCCGTGGTGCCTTTAGTAGTGTACAGAAAGCAAGACAAAACAAAACAGAATACTATTTAAGAGATAAAAAAGGCTTTATAGCTAATTTATCAAATCAAATAATGAAAGAGTATTTAAAGGCCAAAAAAGGCAATTACAAAATTGCCTTTAGACTAAATGGAACATCCGATATTGATTTTGTTTATTTACTTAATAAATATGCAAATTTAGATATTAGCACCTTAAAAGATTTTGCGGTCTTTTATGATTACACTAAGATTTTAGGCAAAGCAAAAAAATACATTAATCATCCAAATTATACGGTTACTTTTTCAAGGGCAGAGGATAATAATGAGGATGCAAATGAAGCAATTAAATTGGGCATCAATGTTGCCGTAGTATTTTCTGGGGATCTCCCACAAAGATACAAAGGAGCAAAGGTGTTGGATGGTGATGCATCGGATTTAGTAATGATTTACAATAAAGGTATTGTCTTAGGCTTAAAAGCAAAAGGCAAAGCCAAAAAAGATAAAAGCGGTTTTGTAATAAATACAGAACTACCATTTTAATATTAATTAACTTAAATAAATAAATTATGAAAGATTTAAATCAAGTACAAAAGGCTTTAGAAGCAAAAGCAAAAAATGAACTTACAGAAGTAGTCAACTCATTTATTCAAGACCTTGACTCATTACAAAATAAATACGATGGAAGTTGTTTTTTTTATTTAACTGAACTCTCAGAAAGGGACAAAGAATGCAAAACAATAATGTGCGACAAAAACGAATTCAAACACATTCTTATAAATGCCTTAATTGAAAAGCATTCGGAATACATAGTAAAACACAAGACAAAAGAACTACTAAATAAATTAGAATTAATTTAAATTTATAAGATATGACAACAGAGCAAAGGGACAATGTTTTAAGCATTATAAACCAAACAACAACAGAACAACAAATGTACTTAATACAATGCATAGCGGACAAAATAATAATAAATGTTCCTACAGATGAGGGAATTAATTGTTGCACTTTATATGAACCGCATTTTAATATAAATTTGAACGGTATCTATATAGATATAAACATAGATTTGGATAAATAAACAGCCTTAAAATAGCCTAATACAGCCCCTTAATGGGGCTTTTTTTATGCTTCAGATCTGAATATCTTTTTTTGTAACTACTTGAAAAATAAAGGGAGTAGATTTGTGAGGGTTAGCCATCTCTTTTAAACCCCTTTTTAGCCCGTTTAAAGCCATATCTCTTTTGCCTAATGGTTGACAGCCTGGCTCAGAGTAAATGCGGTAAATGAACGTAAAACAAGCCTTTGCCTTCCTTATTACCTCAATTGAATGATTTCATCCCCTTTTGGTAGGGGTGGCCCAAACCCTGTGAATCAGAATCGGTTAGGCAGGTTAGAAAATTATATAGAAAATGGGTTTGTAATTGCAGACAGTAGCAAGCCCTTAAAGGCTTGCCTTTACTAATATACAGAAGGAATGGAGAGATGCACCCCCTATAACCTTAAATAAATAGATAAATGCTGGTTAAGTTGAATATTACTGGGGTGCTACAAAGGTTATGAAAGAGTCAGTAATGCAATTCTTAAGCAGACTTAGTGTACACGATCCAATAGGTGGTGTGCCTAAAGTTTGGGAACTTGAATAGATTTCCTTCTATATATATGATAACTGAAAAGTACCTAATCTGTTTTATGAAAACTGTAAGCAGATTTCAACATTTAGTTACAATCTGTAAGCAATATTCTAAATTACCTTACAACCTTTACTTTGATTATCTGAAGCCCATAATGGCTGAGTGTTTGTATAATGGAAGAGCTTTATTAGCTCTTCTTCTGTATTAGCAGATGCTAAGGGTATTATGTGGTCTATATGCCATTCTCCGTGATTATCCCAACTCATACCTTCTTTAAACTTGTTTTGCAAATAGTCTTCATAAAACTCATATGAGCATCCTAAATATTTTATTGTTGAGTGTGACTTTTTATAATTCTTACTTTTGATAGCTGAAAGAAGCCTTGCTCTAATTCTTCCTTTAAGTCTAAACATAGGATCTTCATTTCTTTTGTTCTTCCTATATTCCCTCTTGCGGCTATTTAGTCTCTCTCTATTTTCTTCCCTATACTTTTTGTCATATTCCCTTTTTATGTGTAATCTATTTTTTCTGTATTCTATATCTCTTTCTTTATTCTTTTCTCTATATTCTACAAACTTGTGTTTGTTTTCTAATCTATATCTCTTTTGACATTCCTTACATCCTGCGTGATGACCATCATTAGATCTCTTATTTTTGTAGAAATCACTATAAGGCTTTTCTATGTTACACTTTGTGCAAGTTTTCATACTGCAATATAATAAAATTACAGATAAAAACAAAATAGCTATAAATCAGTTATCATACTATATAAGAATTATATGCCAGTAGTAGAATTAGAAGTAAGCGTACCACAAGACTTAAGTGCAATTAAGTTGCACCAGTATCAGAAGTATCTTTCTGTTGCTAAAGGAGTAGATGAAGATGACAAGAGCAATGAGTTCTTGAATCTTAAAGCACTTGAGATATTCTGTGGTTTGTCACTAAAAGATAGTTACAATTTACCTGTCTCTATGTTTGAGTCAGTTCTTAAACAAGTAAGTGCTTGCTTTGATGAAAAGACTGACTTGGTGCAGAGATTTAAGATGACTGGTGGAGATGGTGTAACGGCAGAGTTTGGTTTTATACCGAACCTTGATAAGATGACCTTTGGTGAGTACATTGACTTAGAATCTTATATTACTGACTGGGATAATATGCATAAGGCTATGGCTGTTATGTACAGACCTATAGTTGCTGGTAAGAAACATCTATATGAGATAGAGCCTTATGAAGGAACAGAGAAGTGGGCTGATGTAATGAAGGATGCTCCTGTGAATGTTGCTTTGGGGGCCATTGTTTTTTTTTATCGTTTAGGGAGCAAATTGTCAAGATATACGATGAACTCTTTACTGGAGGAGGAACAGAAGAAGGGGAATACAGCCTTGAAGCAGGCTTTGGAAGAAAATGGGGTTGGTATCAGTCAATATATGGACTTGCTGGAGGCGATGTCCACAAACTTGAGTCAGTCACCAAGATTCCATTACACACCTGCTTAATGTGGTTAAGCTTTGAGAAAGAGAAGAACGAGATAGAGGCTAAGATGATAAAACAATCATATAATAAAAACATATAATGACACAAGTATACGACATAGTAAATAAGTTAAAGGATCGTCTTAGGACGAATCCTAATGTTTTTACTGTTACTTATGGGGATATTAGTGAAGTAGACCTCAACAAGACAACAATATTTCCTTTAAGTCACTTAAATATAACAGATGTGACTTTTGATGGCCCAGTAATGAACTTCACACTTCAATTACTTGCTTTAGATATTGTAGATTACAATAAGGATGCTCCTACTAAGGATGTGATTAATGGTAATGATAATCTGCAAGAC
>Ga0209653_1003193_pt1 | contig 11374 bp, 9 predicted proteins | sample SaaInl6LU_22_DNA_FD_184644 | JGI IMG/M metagenome (GOLD analysis project Ga0209653, IMG submission 184644) | Marine microbial communities from expanding oxygen minimum zones in the Saanich Inlet - ESP_116LU_22_DNA (SPAdes) (version 2) | ecosystem: Environmental > Aquatic > Marine > Intertidal... | reverse complement strand
TTGAGCAATATACATCAACATCACCAGAGGACTTTAACCAGCTTGATAGAAGTAAATTAGTTATCATAATAGATGATTTTAATAGAACAAAAATCAACTTAAAATATAAAGCTAGATTATTACAAAATTTAAATACACATTTTTCAAATCTGATTATTTCAGGTAATGAATTAATGTCTTTAGAAGATATCATTATTGACGAGAACATTGAGGAAGATTTGTACTCAAGCTTTAGCTTATTTGAAATTAAAGAATTTGGCTATCAACTAAAAAGCAAATTAATAAATAAATGGAATATTCTTGGCGTTGAACATTCAATATCGGAGGAAGAAAGAATTAGAAAATTACAATATTCAGAAACAGTTATAAATACCGTTACGGGTATAAATTTTGTACCTAGCTATCCCTTCTTTATATTAACCATCTTGCAATCAATTGAATTAGGTAACCCAACAGATTTATCTGCTAGCACTTTTGGTCATTATTACCAGTTTTTAATTCAAAAATCATTTACTAATGTTTTATCTTCACAAAGAGAAATAACAGAATATGAAAATTATTTAAGTGAACTTTCGTTCTATCTCTATGACAATTCACTACGTGACTTTGATATTCACGAATTAGAAAAATTTGACGCTCAATATCGAAAAAATTATACTATTTCACATTCTCTTGATAGAATAACTAAGAATCTAATTAATGCAAAAATCCTCGACAATCACAGTGGTCTACTTGAGTATAAATATTCTTATGTCCATTACTTTTTTATATCTAATTATTTGGCAAGTCATATAAGTGAAAAAAGAATAAAAGAAATAATTACATCCCTTACGGACAGTCTATATAAAACAGAACATTCAAATATCTTAATGTTTTTAACTCATCATAGTAAAGATGAGTATTTATTAACTGAGCTATTAACTAAAGCTAAATCAATCTTTAATGACCTTGCTCCTTGTAAACTACAAGATGATATAAAATCAATAAATAAACTTGGCGAGAAAATACCAGAATTGGTTTTTAAATCGAGAAGTATAGATGAATACAGAGAAAAAGAAAATCTTTTAAAAGATGAGCATTTAGAAAATAACACAAAAAACAAAGAATTACCCGCCTCAACTGAAGATGAAATTGATGATGAAATAAATATTGTAGCAAAATTAAATACTGCTTTTAAATCAATTGAAATTGTAGGGCAAATATTAAAAAATAATTATGGTAAAATTGGAAACTCTACAATAGAAGCATTAATAGAAGAAACAATCCTTTTAGGTTTAAGGACACTAAATGTATTCTTTTCTATAATTGAAGAAAATTCAGAGTTTGTAATCAATCAAGTGAACGCTGTAATAACTGAATTAGAAAAGTCTAGAGGTAAAAAGGTTGATAGCCCTAAGAAAATTGAAAGTCTTTCAAAAAACACGCTATTTGGTTTATGTAATCAAATTTCATATAGTTTTATTAAAAAAATAAGCGACTCTATTGGAACTGAATATTTGAATGATATTTTAGAAAAGGTTTATACTAAACAAGATTACAATTCTGTAAAACTCATTAAATTAGCTATCAAACTTGATCATTATAAAGGCTTCCCCGATTCAGATATTAAAAAACTAAAAAAGGAATTAAATAATTCACATCTACCAACTCAAATAATGAAGCGACTTGTTGTGAATCATTTATATTTATATCCAACTAACCATACTCAGAAAAGTAAAATATTGAGCTTTTTAGAAATACCTATTGAATCACAATTAAGAATTGATAAAGTAACAAAGCAAAGAAAGAAATAAAACGTTGGCTAACACTATATCAAAATAATAAAAGTTAAGTGTTAGACCGAAAGTTGGTTGATATTAAAATAAAACCCACCAAACCGAAAAGAAAGTGTATTTTTTTCTCTTACTATCCTTTTACTAAACGTTAGGTATTATGGGATAATAAAAACCAGAACTTATATGATAAAATTACCAAGACTTTAGTTGTAGAAGAAAAACAGGAGTAATAAAAATTATACTAAATAGTCTAAATTCTTAATGAGATTGCTCTACTTCGTTCGGAATGACAAACTGTGTTTTTATAAAGTTACTCTTAATAAAAATTAGAATTATGCTTGTCATTTAGAACTTAGTTGAGATTTAATTGATTCAATTATCGATATATTAGATTGTGAATAATTTATAAAAATTAATTTGTGAAAAATAAATCTAAAAAGTTGTTTTTATTTTTAAGTATAGGATTGTATTTAATCTCTTTAACTCAAAAAAGTTATTGTACTATTGGTGGTACTTGTGAATATTTTTCTGGTTTATTAAATTTAGTCTTTGGTTGGTTTGGTGTATTTAAGTTACATTTTCCAGCATTTTCTTGGCTAGCAAATCCAATTCTTTTTATTTCTTGGGTATTATATAAAAAGAAAACGAAAATATCATTAGTATTAAGCGGGATTTCACTTATATTAATGGTCTCTTTTTTATTTGTAGATCAAATTATTGTAAATGATGGTAGTACAACTTCAATTGTGAATTTTTACGGTATGGGCTATTGGTTATGGTTATTTAGTTCATTTATAATGATAATTGGAAATTATATTAATTGGAGAAAGAATAAATACAAACCACAACCACGGATATAAAAAATAGCAGTTAAGTGCAAACTCCAGAGCTTGTGCTTTTCTGCTATTTTTGTTTATAAATTGAAAGTAACAATATTTCTAATCTGCTACTTTTCATATACCCAGCCGATAATAAAAACCAGAACTTATATGATAAAATTACCAAGACTTTAGTTGTAGAAGAAAAACAGGAGTAATAAAAATTATATAAATAGTATAAATTCTTAATGAGATTCCTCTACTTCGTTCGGAATGACAAACTGTGTTTTTATAAAGTTACTTTTATAAAAATTAGGAATATACTAGTCATTTAGAAAGTGGTTGAGATTTATAAGAAAAATCTTAATAATCAGTATTAAAATAGAGATTTAAAATTATTAAAATGAAAAAACTAAGTTATATAGGGTTCTTAGGAATTATTGGGTTTCTACCCTACTTTATAGATTGCCCAACTTATATAAAATATTTTAAATTGTTTTTCTTCTTTTTTTGGATTGAAGGTATCTACAACTTCTTTCGTAAAAAACAAATAGAGAAAAAGGAAACAACAAAATAGCATCAAAAAGTAAAAGATTACTTATAAGTTCGACTAGATAAATTATTTTTTTCTTTTAAAAAAAACATCTAACAGAAACAATCTAAAAACATGCACGCTAATGGCTTTTTTAAACAAACCAACTATTAATAAAAATGTAAAGTACTTTTTAACAGAGGTTCTAATTGTTGTTTTAGGTATTCTATTTGCCTTACAATTAAACAATTGGAATGAGAGTGTGCACTTAAAAGCCGAAGAAGAAAAAGCACTTAAACTATTGGTGAATGAGTTGAAAATGGATAGATACATAATGAGTTATTCTAAACAAAAATTGAAAAACTCAAGTAAGTATTTAACCAAAATATCTGAAGGTAAAATAGATGATATTTCACTAGATTCTATACTTATAAATTTAGAAAACGAATATGTTCATCAAAAAATGAATTCGGCCTATTTGAATTTAAAATATGAAGGCAAGCTAAATATTATAGATAATGATGAACTCAAAAATGAATTGATTTCATTTTATGAGGCCTATTATAGCGGTCATGAGGCACTAACCATATCACATACTACATTTTCTTATAACATTCTTAGACCTTACATTTTAAAAGAATTGCCTATACATCTTAATAAAATGATTGATGAAAGTATTGTTAGAGAAAAATTAAAAGATCCAATTTTAATGAATTTAATCAATTTTCAAATAACAAAATACAATCTTATTAGTGGTCACATAGATCTTGAAAGGGTAGATACTTTAATTAAAATTATTCAGGAAGAATTAAATAACTAACCTAGGTATAATTAGACATTCTAATGTACCACTACAAATTCTAGAAAATCACTCATTATACAAATGATGAAATGTTTAAAAATAAAAAACGTCACTAAAAAGTGACGTTTTTTTAAATATATAAAAAAGTATAACTTATGCTTTAAAAGTAATTTTACGCATACGTAAGCTTTCTGGAGTAACTTCTAAGTACTCATCAGCTTTAATATACTCCATATTTTCCTCTAAAGAGAAATCTACTTTCGGAGCAATTTTCATTGCATCATCTGTACCAGATTTACGCATGTTTGTCAATTGCTTACCTTTAATTAAGTTTACAGCCATATCGTCTGATTTACTGTTTTCTCCGATAACCTGACCAACATAAATTTCTTGGTTAATGTCTATAAAGAAAACACCTCTATCTTGCAAACGGTTTAAAGCATATGCAGTAGCTTTACCAGCTGCAGAAGAAACGATTGCTCCTTTTACCTCTTCTGTAAAGTCTCCTTTATAAGGACCATATTCACTAAAACGGTGATTGATAATTGCTGTACCACCTGTTGCAGTTAATATCTTGTTTCTTAAACCTATTAAACCTCTAGAAGGAATTGAAAACTCTAAATGTTGTAAGTCTCCTTTTGGTTCCATAACCAACATATCTCCTTTTCTAAGAGATACTAAGTTAATTGCTTTAGAAGCCATATCTTCTGGTACATCGATAGACAATGTTTCCATTGGCTCGTGTTTTTTACCGTCTATTTCTTTAATAATTACTTGTGGTCTTCCCACTTGTAACTCATACCCTTCTCTACGCATTGTTTCTATCAATACAGATAAGTGTAAAACGCCACGACCGAAAACATTAAATTTATCTTCGCTATCTGTAGTTTCTACTTTTAAGGCTAAGTTTTTTTCTAATTCTTTAAATAAACGATCTCTTAAGTGACGAGAGGTTACAAATTTACCTTCTTTACCAAAGAAAGGAGAGTTGTTAATTGTAAACAACATACTCATTGTTGGCTGATCTATCTCTGTTCTTGGCAATGCTTCTGGGTTTTCTAAATCTGCAATTGTATCGCCAATTTCAAAACCATCTACACCTGTAATAGCACAAATATCTCCACAAGGTACTTTATCTACTTGTACCTTACCCATTCCTTCAAAAACGTGTAATTCTTTAATTCTTACTTTATTGGTAGTACCGTCTGCTTTGCACAACATGTAATCTTTACCAACTTCTAAATCTCCTCTAAAAACACGTCCGATTGCTATTCTTCCAGTAAATTTAGAAAAATCTAAAGAAGTAATTTGCATTTGTGGTGTTCCTTCGTTGTATTTTGTTGCAGGAATCGATTCTAGTACCGCATCTAATAATGGTACAATGTCTTCTGTTTGGTTTTTCCAATCTGTAGACATCCAATTGTTCTTTGCAGAACCATAGATGGTTGTAAAATCTAACTGCTCTTCTGTTGCCTCTAAAGCAAACATTAAATCGAATACTTTTTCGTGAACGATGTCTGGTGTACAGTTTTCTTTGTCTACTTTGTTAACAACAACAATAGGTGTTAACCCCAATTCTAGTGCCTTACCTAATACAAAACGAGTTTGTGGCATTGGCCCTTCAAATGCATCTACTAATAATAAAACACCATCTGCCATTTTTAATACACGCTCTACTTCTCCTCCAAAATCGGCGTGACCAGGTGTATCAATTACATTAATTTTCGTGTTCTTATAATTTACAGAAACGTTTTTAGAAAGAATTGTAATTCCTCTTTCGCGTTCTAAATCGTTATTATCTAATAACAAATCTGTACGTTCTTTACGTTCGTCTAAGATTTTAGCTTGATCTATAATCTTATCTACTAATGTAGTCTTACCATGATCTACGTGGGCAATAATTGCAATGTTTCTTATTTCTTGCATTTGTAATTTCTTAAATTTCGTGCAAAAATAGTTGTTTCTTAGCAATTTAAACCTATTCTAACTATTTATTTTTTGTTAGCTTTTGTTTACTGACAACTTTTACTTCTTTTACTATTTAAAATTGGCAATAAATTGTTGCATTAACGATTGAAACGGTATCCTTTTTTTTATTTTAAAAAAAAGATTTAGTGTAAAGCGTGACTTAAACCCTAAATGCTTTTAGGGTAAGTAATGCCCAAAAAATAGTATTTTAAGTATCGTCTCTAAACGCAGAAGGCAGTATATCTGGGATTAGTTTTATTAAAAGAGGCAGCAACAAAGCACCGCCTGGCAATAAAAAAACGGCTAACGCTGGGATGGATTTGCAAATATCTATTAATTGAATTTTAATTTTTTCTTTTTCTTCGGAAGACAACTTTGTGCGAGTAGATTTTTTTATTAAATGCATGGCTTCTTTGCTTTGAGATAACTCTTGCAAAAGCCTTAATTTATTTTTCTGTAAAATTTCTTTAAACTCTTCTACTGTTTTCATTACAGTTTTCTTCGTTTACGCTCTATTTTTAACAAATTTAGTTCTCTACTTGTTTGTCCGGCTACCGAAGTATTTTCTTCTGCACGTCTTATTAAATAAGGCATTACATCTCTAACAGGGCCAAATGGCAAGTATTTGGCAACATTGTATCCTTTGTTTGCTAAATTGTAACTAATATGATCGCTCATGCCAAATAACTGCCCAAACCATAAACGCTTATCATTGTTTTTAATGGCATGTTTTTCTGCTAAAGACATTAATAAATAAGAACTTTCTTCGTTGTGTGTGCCTGCAAATAAGGCCATTTTAGAATGCTCCATCATATAATTTATAGCGGCATCGTAATTAATATCTGTTGCTTGTTTGTCTTTACAGATCGGAGACGGATAGCCTTTTTCTTCAGCTCTTTCTCTTTCTTTTTCCATATACGCACCACGAACCACTTTCATACCAATATGAAAATTATGATCGATGGCTTTTTGATGCAAATTTTTTAAATATTCTAATCGATCATGACGATACATTTGCAAGGTGTTAAAAACAATGGCTTTGTCTTTATTATAAAGCTGCATCAACTCTTCAATTAACGTATCGGCTGCTTTTTGCATCCAGCTTTCTTCGGCATCAATTAAAACCGGCACGTCTTTTTCTTGTGCTAATTTACAAACGGTATGAAACCTTGCTACTACTCTTTGCCACTCTTCTTCTTCTAAAGGAGTTAAGGTTTTACCTTCTGATAATTTTTGATATAAGGCAAAACGCCCAAAACCAGTAGGTTTGAAAACTGCAAAGGGTATCGATTTTTTTTCTTCGCAAAAATTAATAATTCTTATAATTTTAGACAACGCATCATCGAAACTTATTTCTTGATCTTTACCCTCTACCGAATAATCTAACACACTATGCACATTACCATTTTGATGCATATTATCAATAATAGGCATACAATCTTCTTCTGTTACACCACCACAAAAATGATCGAATACAGTAGATCTAATTAAACCCTCTATAGGCAAGTGCGCTTTTAATGCAAAATTAGTAACCGCACTACCAATACGAACCATTGGTTGGTTTTGTATCATTTTAAATAAAAAGTAAGCGCGCTCTAATTGTGAATCAGATTTTAAAGCGAAAGCTACTTCTGTGTTTTCAAAAAGTTTCATGTATTAAATTTTATATAACAAATATAGACATAGAATAGTAATATTTAATTAATTTATTTTTAATTTGCATACTTAATAAATTACAAATGAAAACTATTAAAGCAGCTACTTATCCTATCCATTTTAATGAAGAAGCGTATACAAATTTATCTAAATTAATTGATGATAATAAGTACTCTACCCTTTTTATTTTAGTTGATGAAAACACTTTTGAGCATTGCTACCCAAAGTTTATAAGCAACTTATCTACAACTAAAAGAATTGAAGTTATTGAGATAAGCTCTGGTGAAATTCATAAAAACTTAGAAACATGTATGGGCGTTTGGAACGCTATTACTGAGTTAGGTGGCGATAGAAAAAGTTTACTAATTACTTTAGGTGGTGGCGTAATTACAGATTTAGGCGGCTTTGTTGCTTCTTGCTTTAAAAGAGGGATCGATTTTGTAAACATACCAACTACACTACTTTCTATGGTTGATGCTTCTGTAGGCGGAAAAACAGGAGTAGATTTAGGCGTATTAAAAAATCAGATTGGCTTGTTTGCAAATCCAGAAATGGTAATTGTTGACACCAATTATCTGGCAACGGTTACACAAAGAGAAATAAAATCTGGCACTGCAGAAATTATTAAATATGGTATTACCTATGATACCAATCTTTTTAACCAAATTAAGAAAGACAAAGGTCTTGGTATAACAGATTTAATTTACCGATCTATAGAAATTAAAAACGAAGTAGTTTTACAAGATCCTAAGGAACAAAACTTACGTAAAATTTTAAATTTCGGACACACTTTAGGGCATGCAATAGAATCTTTTTATCTAGAGTCTGATGACAAAGAAAACCTTACTCATGGAGAAGCTATTGCTATTGGTATGGTTTGCGAAAGCTATATTTCTTCTAAATTATTAGGTTTTAAAATGCTAAATGTAAACGAAATAAAAGAGGTGGTTTTATCTATTTATGACAAAACAATGCTCTTAAAAGAAGATTTTTCTGACATTATAGAACTGCTTAAGCATGACAAAAAAAACGTAAACGGACAAGTGAACTTTGTTTTATTAGAAGCTTTTGAAAAATGTAAACTAGATTGTAAAGTAACTGAAGAATTAATTATAGAAAGTATGGATTTTTACAATGAGTAAACAGTATTTCCATGGTTAAAAAAAGTTGTTTTTTTCTCTTATTGTTCTTTTGTTTGAATCATAGCAATGGCCAAAAATTAAATGACACAGAAGAAAAAGTAGTTTTAAACTTTATACAACTCATTAACAATCATAACATAGATTCCCTAAAACATCAAGTACAATATCCGTTACATAGAAAGAAACCTTTCAACTCTATTTTAGATACCTTAGATTTTGTAAATGAGTATAAAGTACTTTTTGATGAAGTTTTAGAAATCTAATTACAAATTCTTACGATCTTGGTAAATGGTCTGTTGTTGGTCTCAAAGGAATTATGCTAGAGAACGGATTGCTTTGGTTGGATTTTAATGGCAAATTAATTGCTGTTAATTATAATTCTAAAGAAAGTATTGCAAAGAGAAAATGACTTTTAGCTTTAGACAAAGAGAACATACATGAAAGTCTTAAAGAATACGAAGCATTTGAAGCTTTTATACATACCAATCAGTTTTTTATAAGAATAGATTTGTTTGAGAACAACACCTATCGATTAGCATACTGGCCTGTAAATACAGTTAGCACTTCAAAACCAAAAAAAATAATTTTAAAGGGTATTAAAACTACAAATTATTTAGAAGGTTCAGTTAGCTATACTTTTACAGCAGGCAACTTCTCTTATGTTTGTCGCTTTTTAAATGATTCTTTAGAAAATGAGCTAGCGCAATTTAATATGTATAAAAATGGCATGTTATTTCTGAAAGACAGTGGTTTTAGAGCTAAAAAAAGTTACTTTTTTCTAGAAAAATAAGCCATTTTAAAATTCTCTTTTTCCGAATTCACTTTTTATGAATTTTGATTTATTTTTACTTTTATTAAACGTGTAAGACAAATTCAAAGAAATCATATCTACCTCATACCTATAATTAGTTGTTGTATAAAACTGATTTGCTCTTGCTGTGGTAATACGTTGTTCGTTTGTTTTTAACAAACCAGCATCCATATTTTGCCATTGTAATGTGGCTAGTAGTTTGTTTTCGAAAAAGCTTTTTACAAAAGTTAAGTTTGGAGAATAAAAACGAGAGTCTTGCCCCATAGCTGTAGTTCTATCTGACAGGTAATTGAAGGTAAATTGTAAAGAGGCATTTTCCCAGAAACGATATGTTGTATTTAAATTAATGCTATACATTGTAGCATTTGTTTGGATGGCATAAGCTCTTTCTATACCGTCTCTGTGCTTAAAGTTTAAAACGCCTTCTATATTTGTGTTGTAGATATTAGCACCTATAAAGTTTGCCCAGTTTTTAGAAGGTTTTAAAGTTGCCCCAAGCTCTATACCTACTGTTTTGCTTTTACCAACATTAGAGTATACTCTGTTTAAAACGCTATCTATAACCATTCCGTTTTCTTTGTATGCTAAAGTATTTACACGATTTATGACATTGTCTACATGTCTATAATAAAGAGTTGCATACGCTGTATTTCCTTTTTTAAAGTTTTTAGTGATCCCTAGTTCTACCAAATCTATAAATTCAGGAAGCAAAGTGTTATCTCCTTGTTCAAAAACTTCAGAGTGTTCTCTTTCAGCAAAACTATTCATCTTAAAAGTAGTTGTTCTTTCTACTCTTTTACTGTAGGCTGTTTTTAAACTTGTTTGCGAATCAATCTCATATTGAAGTGATGCCGTTGGAAACAATTTCAAAAAATTATACGAATACGTATTGTCTGTTGCAGCACTCTTTAATGCTTCTACATAAACTCTCTCCATAGCCTCTAAACGAACTCCTGCACTGTAAGACAACATATTTTTAGTACCAGAAACTTGTGTGTATCCCGAATGAATTTTACGTGTTAAGTTAATTTCACTTGAAAACTCTGGAACCAACACACCATCTCTTTCATAAATAAATGTACCAGAATGTTCTAAATTTCTGTATTGATATCCCATTTCTACGAGACCAATTTTTAAAGGTTTTAACTGGTAATCTAGATTGAATCGACTCCCATATAAAGGGTTGTTATTGGTATTAAACTCTCTTTGATAAACAATAGTATTGTCTGGATAACCTAAATTATCATTTTCTGTAGGACCACCTAAAAATGTGTATTCGTATAAGAGCGAGGCACTAATTTTAGAATTGTCTACAAATTTGTGAGCATAATCTATGCTTCCTAGGGCAAAATCTCCTTTTCTTGTTCTTAAATTATGATTGAAATAGGTAAAATTATACAGTCTGTTATTGCTATTTATAGGTGATACTGCGTAATTAGAATACACAATATCTGCCAGTCTATCTTTGGTTTGTTTTCCTGCAAAGAAGCCCACTGAAAAAACATCAGACGCATTAGGTGTATAATCTACATTAAAACGTCCATTATAGCTAATTTCATCAAAACTACGTTCGCCATCAGAGGGTAAAAACGTTGTTTTATTTTGAGGAGTATTTATTACAAATAATTCTCCTTCTCTTCTACCCGTCCTGTCATTTCTTTGGTAACTTGTACCAAAAGAAAAATTAAAATCTTTGCTTCTTTTATTTACAGTTGCATCTATTCCGTATCTTTTTGCAGCTACTTGTGTATTGTAGTTTTCAATAGATGGAAAGCCTCCTCTTATATTTACTTGGGTAAATGTGCCATTTGTAGCACCTTTTTTAGTAATAATATTTAAAATACCACCTTTTCCTTCAGGATCGTATTTT
>Ga0209653_1003182_pt1 | contig 11403 bp, 9 predicted proteins | sample SaaInl6LU_22_DNA_FD_184644 | JGI IMG/M metagenome (GOLD analysis project Ga0209653, IMG submission 184644) | Marine microbial communities from expanding oxygen minimum zones in the Saanich Inlet - ESP_116LU_22_DNA (SPAdes) (version 2) | ecosystem: Environmental > Aquatic > Marine > Intertidal... | reverse complement strand
GAAAAAAGATAATGAGTAAAGACAAAATACTTCCAAGCCTAAATCTTGTCGTTCTATTAGGCGCCATATTTCTCTCCTACTATTCAAATACTGGAGCCATGAATGGAAACACCATGGGTAGCCTCAGCAACCAATATGATAATCTTTTCACCCCTGCAGGATATGCATTTTCCATTTGGGGCTTTATCTATATTGGACTACTGGGAAATGCCATTTACCTGATCAGAAACAGTGGTAAAGACTATGTAAATACACAGTCTAAATGGTTGACAATTGCAAATTTCGGGAACTGCGCTTGGGTATTTTTGTGGCTATATGAGTTTACGGCATTAAGCACTTTGGCTATGGCTATTATACTTTTTAGTTTATTCAAATTGACCGTAAGCATTCAAATTGGATTCCAGAAACACTCGCTCTGGGTATGGTGGCCAATTTCTATTTATGCCGGATGGATCATAGTAGCCTTGGTAGCTAATATTACTGCGTATTTATCTAAGATCGGTTGGAAAGGTGGCTTTTCAGAAATCACCTGGGCCGTAGCTATTTTAGCAATAGCATTTCTTATCTACTTATTCCTCTTGTTAAAGAGAAGGCTTTCTTACGCAACCTATGTAGGTGTTTGGGCATTCGCTGCAATTGCGATCAAACAATGGGGTGAAGTAGATGTAATAGGCTGGTCAGCTACAGTCTTAGCAGCTTTACTTTTTGTACTGACCGTTTGGAAAGACTTCCAAATAAGAATGGCCCTCAAAGAGAGCCATTCATAATCTTTCTGAAGTATTTTAATTACTGGTCATTGCAGTTAGCAGATCGTGACGAGTCAGGATATGTATCTCATTCTGTCCATCTCTCACTAATACTGCAGGATTGTCTTTTGTGATCACAGAAGACAATACATCCAAGGTGTTATCTGCCGAAACAAATTGGAATGGACCGTCCATAACCTCCGCAACCGGCTGATCTTTTATCTCAGGAGATTCGATCAGTTGTGCCAGTAGCTTTGAGTCGATCAGGCTTCCAACAAAGTCATTCCCATCTTTAACAGGAAGCTGAGAAATGCTGTTTGAGGTCATCATTTTGATGGCCTCTGCAACGGTTGCTGATTTCTCAATGGTCGTCAGTTTACCATTTCCATTCTGTCTTGTAATGATATCTGCTGCTGAACTATACTGACGATCTTCATAGAATCCTCTGGCTTTCATCCAATCATCATTGTAGATCTTACCTAAGTAACGCGTTCCATGATCTGGTAAAATGATCACCATCACATCGTCATCATTCAAGTTTTCTTTTGCATAATCCAAAGCTCCAGCCACGGCAGAACCGCAAGACCATCCGCAGAAGAGACCTTCTTCTCTCGCTAATCTACGAGTCATAATGGCCCCGTCTTTATCAGTTACTTTAACGAAAGTATCGATCTGATCGAAGTCTACATTCTTAGGTAAAATATCTTCTCCAATACCTTCGGTGAGGTATGGGTAGATCTCTTTTTCATCGAATACTCCCGTCTCTTTGTATTTCTTGAATACTGAACCATAAGTATCGATCCCTACAGAAATGATATCAGCGTTTTGCTCTTTCAAGTACTTTGACGTTCCACACATGGAACCACCTGTTCCTACTCCAGCTGCCCAATGAGTAATCTCTCCTTCGGTATCTCTCCAGATCTCAGGACCTGTAGTTTCATAATGCGCTTTAGCATTTGAAATATTGTCGTACTGATTTGGGTAGAATGAATTTGGTATTTCTTTATTCAGCTTTCGAGCTACTGAATAGTATGATCTTGGATCATCTGGCTCTACATTGGTTGGGCAAACGATCACTTCTGCACCAACTGCTTTTAGGATATCTATCTTCTCTTGCGACTGTTTATCAGCCAAAGTGAAGATACACTTATAGCCTTTAGAAATGGCTCCTAAAGCAAGACCCATTCCCGTGTTTCCTGAAGTACCTTCTATAATTGTTCCTCCTGGCTTAAGCTTGCCTTCTTTTTCAGCATCCTCTATCATTTTGATCGCCATGCGATCTTTCATAGAGTTGCCAGGGTTGAAATATTCAACCTTTACCAAGATAGTGCCTTTGATGCCTTTATTGACTGAATTAAGTTTAACCAGTGGGGTATCACCGATAGTTTCGATGATCGAATTATAGTACTTCATTTCCTTTTTCCATTAAGTTGGTGCAAAGCTAACTTTTCTTCCTTTCCGATTGAAATAAAGGTTTTGTTAATAAAATTCTGACCTCAAAAACGTATTCACTCTACTCGTATATCTTTCTTTATACTCATCTCGAGTGTATAACTGCACATGCTCACAACCTTTGAATAGTACAGGATAGACATTCATTAAGCCTTCTATCTCCGCTTCTAAGATCGGAGCTGGCGTTTGCTTATCAGTATCTGTGTATAGAATTAAAGCTGGAAGCTTATTATTTGAAAGTAGGTATGAGAACTTCATCTGATCACTCCAGCCCACTATCTTTTTGTCAAAGGCTCCCCAAGTTAGGTTGAAGATGAAATCAGGAATTCCCATTTCTTGACCTGCTACCCTAGAAGTTTCTTTGATATTACTCAGAGGACTATCGAGGATCAGTTTATTGACCGTAAGTCTATTCTCTTTTTGGAACTGTACCAGATCGGGACGGTTCACAGCTACAGCACTGGCCATAGCCCCCATAGAAAAGCCATAGAGTACAAAGTCTGTCTGGCCATGTTGGTCATTCAGCATCTTCATACTTCCAACAATATCTTCTGCAAACTCGTATCCAAGTGCCGTTTTAGCTTCTTCAGACTTCCCTGAATTTCTCAAATCAGGAATGAAAATATTATAAAGTGAATCTAGCCCTTGTTCCTTTACCAAGGCTAAATACTTCATGGTCTTCAATCTATTAGATGTTCTACCATGATTGATCATGAGCGTCTGTTTCAATCCTTGCTTGGTAGCAGGAATCCACCATCCATTTAAAGCCAGACCATCAGTTAGGGTCTCATAATCGATCTCCTCAAAACCTGGGTATCCATAATCAGCAGGTGTTCTATTAGAGCCAATACCATAATTCTCAACCATTTCAGGGTCTGAAGTCACGAATTCAAAAGTGTATCGATCATAGTCTGTAATGAGTGAAACTACTTTCGGTACTACCAAAAAATAAAAGGCAAGGACAATCAGCACAATGCTGATGACTAGGACTCTTAAAAACTTTTTCATGTTGAGTTATTTAGAAACGGAGGCTAATAAATACAAGACGGCCATACGAACAGCCACCCCATTCTCTACCTGATCTAAGATGATGGCATGATCGGAATCGGCTACATCACTGCTTAGTTCTACCCCTCTGTTGATGGGGCCTGGGTGCATAATGGTGATCTCTTTGTTGAGTGAATCCAAAAGCTTCTTATTCACTCCATAATACAGGGAATACTCTCTTAGCGAAGGGAAATATTTGATATGCTGTCTCTCAAGCTGAATTCTTAGGATGTTTGCCACATCGCACCATTCTAATGCTTTCCTTACATCGAGCTCAACTTTAACTCCGAGAGTATCGATGTACTTTGGAAGTAATGTGATCGGTCCGCAGACCATCACCTCAGCACCCAATTTCTGTAGTGCGAAAATATTACTGAGTGCAACCCTCGAGTGTAAAATATCTCCAATGATCGCCACTTTTTTTCCTGCAACTTCTCCCAACTTTTGCTGAATGGAGAAAGTATCTAGTAATGCCTGAGTTGGATGCTCATGTGTTCCATCTCCAGCATTCACAATATTTGCATCGATATGTTTGGCCAAAAAATGCGGTGCCCCCGGACTGCTGTGTCGCATTACGATCATGTCCACTTTCATAGACAGGATGTTATTCACAGTATCTAGCAAGGTTTCTCCTTTCTTTACAGAGCTACTGCTGCTTGAGAAATTGACAACATCTGCAGAGAGTCTCTTTTCGGCTAATTCAAAGGAAAGCTTTGTGCGGGTAGAATTTTCGAAGAACACATTGGCTATGGTGATGTCTCTCAATGAAGGCACTTTCTTGATCGGCCTATTGATGACGTCCTTAAATTCTTCCGCTGTTTGAAAAATGAGCTCTATATCCTCTCTTGTAAGATCCTTTATCCCCAGAAGATGCTTTGTGCTCAAGTTCTCCATTAATCTTCTTTATTGATTAGCCAAACATTATCTTCACTCACTCCCTCTTGATGTTCCCATTCCACCAATACCCTCTGACTTTCTAGTGTATTGACTCGTTTACCAATGTAGTCTGCAAAAATTGGTAGGTGCTTAGAATGCCTTCGTTTTACCAATACCATTAGTTCGACCTGTTCAGGTCTACCAAAGGCGTGCATAGCATCTAAGGCGGCTCTTACAGTTCTTCCCGTAAAGAATACATCGTCAATTAAAACTACTTTCTTGTTTTCAATGAGGAAATCGACTTTGGTCTCATTCGCGCGTGCAGGAGTATCTCTTCTTCGGAAATCATCTCTATAGAATGTAGCATCTAGGTAACCGAGCTTGATCTCAGTTTGAGTAAATTCTTCAAGTCTTTCTTTAATTCGCTCTGCGAAATAAACCCCTCTAGGCTGCAGGCCTAAAAACACAGTATCTTGAAAATTTTGATGTTTTTCTATCAGTTGCTGACAGAGGCGGCCAATTGTGATGGCTAATTGGGGATGACCTAAGAGTAGCCTTTTTTGCATTTCAAAGGTCAAATATAAGAAAAGGATTCGCTACCCTGTGCGGAAAATTGAAATTATCGCTCTATTTGGCATCGAGTGTCCAAGAAGTAACCACAAATTCACCAAATGTACTGCCATTTAAGTAGATCCTCCCACTGGTCAACATTCGGTTCCCATACCAATAACGCATTCCTCTATTCCTCAAGCCGTGAATTCTATTTTCAAAGAGCAAGGGAATCTTAGACTCATAGGCTTCTACGCCATTCACATTCATTATTCTTGTAACTAGCTTTCCGCTCCATCTACGATCGTAATTTCCACTCCATTTAGAAACGAAATAGAAATTATCCTCATGCACCCAATTGAGCCCAATCGGAAGATCATCCCTATTCAATTGATTCAGCAGTCCCTGAGTAGAATTCTTCTGGTATGGAGTCACTCCTAGACCCACTAAATCTAAATTAGTGTCAAATGCCAATTGATAAACATTGGGGTCGCCAATATCTTTCACAGCTGTGACAAAGATTTTGTCATTACCCATTTGAGGAACATAAAATTTCAAAGAGCGAGATGTTGACCATTTACCTTTTTTCTCATATTTCTCTTTTGCCCTAGTTTTAATTCTGTCAGTCCGTTTATCAGAGTACTGTGTATAAAAACCAGGTAATTGAAAATATGGAGTAAACTTGTATTCTTGGCTTCCGTCAGCTTTTATTTTTGCTATATACATACCTGTATGCCCTCTCACACCATCATCAGTATAACTCCCGATCACGTATTCTTCAGTACCTATAAAATCTGAAACAACAGTCGAATTGATCCACTCCCCGTTCGGGGTTTCTAGCTTAACCTTTCTTAGAAAATTTCCTTCCAGATCATAGCTTCTAATTGTATGAGTGAACTGTCTTAGGTTTTGACCATACTGTCTTGACGTGACAATACTCATTACTTCAGCATTTTTATGAATCCTGCTTTGTATCAGGTTTACATTTCTGTCATAAAGCCCTTGCATAGGAACTATTCTATTGTTCTCTAATTTATACAGGAAGAAGATTGGCTTGAATTCATAAATACCTCCGATAAGCACATTGCCATTAGCGACATGAAAATGCTTGATGTCCATGACCTCAAAAAGAGGGATTTCATTGACTTCTACTTCTCCGTTAGGCTTCACATGCATAATGGCTAACTCATTCTGAAGGAGCCTTTTCTGGTATAGGAAATAAACACCTTCATCATCGGCTTGCCAGCTCACCTTGCGGTACCTATCGTCCATTTGAATACTGAAGGTATTTTGAATCTCAAGATCTATATCTAAATGATATACTTGCTTTACTAAGTATCTTGATTTAACCAGTCCAGAACGATCAACCACAAGAACTCCGGATTTACCCATCGGATATACATCATATCCTGAAGTGAGCCCGTCCAATGGTAACTCAATGGTTTTATCTTGACTATGTAGAGAGACTGAGCTTAAAACGAGGAGGAGTGTACTGAGGAATGTTCGCATATAAGCTATCATGCTTTGGGGTTCAATTAGATAACGTGCTTTTGGGTCATAAGAAACAGTAAACCTATAGCCATTTACTTAATCAATACTTTGACTGGTAATGGCAAAATATTTCTGACCATTCCTTTTAAAAGAATAGCCTAAAAGGATGTTGTTACTATACCAATGTTGTAATAAACTGATGTAAATATCTTCACTTCCATCACCGAATTCTTTTAGTTGTAAAGATTGAGTGTAAAAGTCGACTCCCTGAGCACTTGTCTTACTAATTTGTAACTGTTTATCCCAGCCAAGGGTCATAAACTCATCCTCTTTCGTCCAATATCTACGAGCTCTAAAATCTGGATTATAAATACCACTCTGAAGTTGAAGTTCCGTATTAAAAATTACCTGATAGTAATATCCTTGACTTGTCATGGTATGAATTCGATCTCCAGCAAGGTGTGGTGTATTTAAAATAAGCTCAGCTGAAGTTGACCAACCTCCTTTGTTTAAAAACCTCCTGTTTGCCCTTTCGAGTTTTCTTGCTGCCTCTCTTTCTGGTAAATGGTCATAGTAACCATCCAATTTAAAATAAGGTATCAAATTGAATCTCTGGCTTCCATCGGCTAGGATCTTTGCTAAATACACTCCTGTAGAACCTTCCAAACCAAAATCGGTATAGGTTCCTACTACGAATTGCTCCCCATTCTGAAAATTAGTAACGGAAGCTGAATTCAGATCGGGTATACCTGGCGGTTTCAGTGGTACAGATCTCAAAAGTTGTCCCTCAAAATCGAAGTTTCTGATCATAAAAGTTGATTTCCCATTGGAGTAGGAGTCAGCCGTAACAATAGTGATCACTCGATCCTCTTTATCTACCTTACTCTGAACTAATCTTATTTTAGGCTGATAGACGCCTTCAAGAGCAATGAGTCTTTCCTCTTTAAAATTGAAAAGAAAAAAGGTGTGCATAAAATCAAAAGCTCCACCAATCAGGGCCTTATCACCCATCACATGAAAGTGTTGAATACGCATTGATTCTACTAGCGGAATTTCAAAAGTCTTGTAGTCTCCTGAAGGCTTCAACTGCATTAGAAACAGTTCTGAAGCCGCTCTTTGATAAAGCAAATAGGCATTCCCATTATCTGACTCCCATTTTCTCAGCACTTGAAATCTACCGTCTACCTGAATAGAAAACTCATGCTTAAGGTTAAAGTCTTGATCATAATAGAATACATTCTTCACCACCTCTCTAGACTTATCGATCGCTTCATACTTGGTAACAAAGAATCCAGCACCATCAATCGGGTACAGGTCGTATCTTATGGTGTTATTACTGATGGGAAATTCTAAAAATTGCTGTTGGGCATAGGCATGGTTGCCCATAAAATCAAAAAGGATCAGAAAAATTATAATGCGCACTTAGAAAAGTTTGGTGTTTATTTTACTGTGATGGCATTCAAGAAGAAGACTTTCCTTCTTCCAGATTCATCACTTTTTACAGAATGAACACCAAAAACCAAGAAATGGTTATCGTACCAGCCCACAATACCCTGAAACTCCTCATTGTCATAGGTCACTTTTTCATCTTCTTCCATCAACTTTATTTCTTCGATCATTCTACTTGTAGTATCCGAAATAAAAGGCTGAGCAACAATCTCTTGATCTAGATAATAAGCATACCTGGCAGAAGTACCCGACCACTGAAATGCCCCGAAGTTTCTTAAGGGAGATTCCAGGTCTTCGTCTATGATCATACTATCGTCCCAAAGAATATTCCCCTTCGGATCTAATTTGAGTGCAAAAGCATGTGTGAAATCAATATCACCTCTCTGGTTCCTACCCGATCTTACTAGTGGATTAAAACCATAGAATTCTCTATTGTTTCTGATCGGATCGTTGAAATCATTAAAGTCGCTAAGACCGAATTTCTGCTTCATGTAATTCTGTGTATTCATGCTCCATGGTTTAAAAAACTCTCCTAAAACCATCAGGCCATCTTCAGCTTCTTTCATCTCATCAAAAAGAACATCGGTCTTATACCTCCACACTCGTTTCGAATCTTTGAAATCCAGCGCCTTTTCTCTTAGCTTTCCTGCCCTACGTACACCTTCGTGTTCCAAAAAGGTATCGAACTCACCAAAGGTGTAATACTTCATGGTTTGAATTCCAGTACGATCTACATGATTCACGAATAAACCGCTTGGGAAAGTGCCTGCCCTCACACAGTATAATCCCACCACCACTTGCTCTTTATCCAAAATGGAGGACGATACCCCAGTCAATAATTGGTGTTCTTTCTCTGTTACAAGTTGATAGTTACGAATTGCATTACCTGCAAAGTCATACGTGTTAACAGCAATGGTTCTATCTCTTGTTTCTGTCTCGATTGAAGACAGAACATTAAAAGTAAGGCTGTCGGAGTTGATCTTGACTTCGAGTAATTCCGATCTGTTCTGGAAAACATTCGAGAGTGTTTTCACCTTATCAGTTTTCAGATCATAAGCGAATACTGCCGGCCTTTCCTGAATATAGCCACCAATGATCACATGATCCTTGATCACTTCAAACTCAGTGATCTCTAGGTCAACAATATTCTTAGGCTCAAATTGTTGAAGGTCCTTTTCCTTAGTGTCAATCACTACGATCTTAATCCTCCTTTTGAATTGAGTGTTCTGAAAAAGTAAGATGTTTTTGTTATCAACATAATGATAGCCTCGCAACTGCATACGCCTAGAGACTGCTAGAGTATCTGCCCATTGAAATTCTAGGTCTCGATTCAAATGATGAAAAACAACAGGATACTCATCTGTCATTCCTTTTACCTGAGGTTGAACTACAAGCGCACCTTTTTCTAGATTAGAGATCACCACATAATCGAGATTGTCCCAGTCATGCTCCAACTCATACCTTGCCAGGTGTTCAATTTGTCCTTGAACTGCAGTAGTTAGAATCAGGATAGCAAGAATAAAGGTTAACTTCATGAGTCTACTGACATTTGAATGATCAAGTCAAATTCTTCCTTTTTGACAGGCTGAACTGACAATCTTGAATTCTTCAATAAAACCATTTCAGACAATTCATCCTTCTCTTTGATCTCTGCCAATGAAACAGTCCTTTTCAGCTTCTTCTTGGCTGCGAAATCTACAACCACCCATCTATCATCATCTGTTGTGGGGTCTTGGTAAAACTCCTTCACACATTCCGCAATTCCCACTACAGATTTTTCTGAGACACTATGATAGAAGAGCGCAAGGTCTCCTGGCTGCATGGCTTTCATGTTATTACGGGCCTGATAATTTCTTACCCCATCCCAATATGTCTTACCATCCTTCAATAAGTCATCAAAAGAATATGCATTTGGTTCGGATTTGATCAGCCAGTAGTTCATAATGTCTTATTTTTACCTTTGCAGAGAAATTGTATTTACTCTATCAACACAAAAAAAGCAAGAATTATCACCTCTCATTCAAATTCTGACATATTGGACAATTCTACAATACTTAAACAACTCAAATTGCAAGCTGCACTTATGGAGCTTCACGATGAAAACTCATTTAAAATTCGAGGTTATCAAAATGCTATTTTCAATTTAGACAAAATGGATGTCGAATTGGCCTCTATGAGTTTGTCAGATCTGGAGGGATTGCAAGGTGTTGGGAAAGGAATAGCAAGCACCATCAAAGAGCTTGCAGAAAGAGGTAGTTCAGAAGCATTGGATGAATATTTCATTACAACTCCAGAAGGTATTATTGAGCTATTGGATATTAAAGGCATAGGTCCTAAGAAGATCAAAGTGCTTTGGAAGGAATTAGGTATAGAAAGCGGGCATGAATTAAAAGAAGCGGCTAATACGGGATTAGTAGCTGGACTTAAAGGTTTCGGAGATAAAACTCAACAGAAGATCATTGAAGCATTAGAATTTAAGGAAGCCAACGCTAATAAACTGCATTTTTCTGAAGCCGAAGAATTGGCCAAAGAGATACTGGAAAGCATCAAGAAATTAGATTCAGTCGAAAAGGCTGAAGTAACGGGTGAACTGAGAAGGCAGTTAGAAATAGCGAATACTTTAGAGCTATTGGTGGCTACCAAAGAGATCGAAAAGTTCGAAAAAGCACTTGATGATCATGAAGATTTCAAGCAAGAAATAAGCATCAGTGGACCAACTTGTTGGAGAGGCTTTTTCAAAGAGCACCAGATCATTGTTGAATTCTATTTTGCCCATCCAGATCATTGGGTTCGAGACCAATTCCTAAAGACAGGTAGCCAACCTCATATTAGTGCCATTATCGCCAATGGCAAATCTTTACGAGATATGGCCTATGAAGAAGTTCACCAATCAGAAGAAGATCTTTATGGTTCACTAAATCTTGCCTATGTAGTTCCAGAATTAAGAGAAGGTACTTTTGAAATTGAGAAAGCCAAAAGCAACAGTCTTCCTCTGTTAGCAGAGATGGAAGATTTGAAAGGCATCCTTCATAACCACTCCACTTATAGTGACGGAAAACACAGTCTTAAACAAATGGCTGAGTACTGTAAAGAACTTGGCTATGAATACCTCGGCATTTGTGACCATAGTAAGTCGGCTTTTTATGCCAATGGGCTAGAAGAAGACAGGATCGTAGAACAGCATAAAGAAATTGAAGAGTTAAATAAAGGATTGGCTCCTTTTAAGATCTTCAAGGGAATTGAGTCTGACATCCTAAATGATGGAAGCTTAGACTATTCCGATGATGTTCTCGAGAGCTTTGATTTTATTGTCGCTTCTGTTCATTCAGTCTTGAACATGAATAAGCAGAAAGCAACTCAAAGACTGATGAAAGCCATTGAAAACCCATATACTACTATTTTGGGTCATCCTACAGGAAGACTTTTATTAAGAAGAGCAGGCTACGCTATAGACCATAAGAAGGTCATAGATCATTGCGCTAAGCATAATGTGATCATCGAAATCAACGCTAACCCATGGAGATTAGACCTGGATTGGCGATGGGTAAACTATGCCATCAGTCAAGGTGTTAAATTGTCAATTAATCCTGATGCTCATAAAATGGAGGGTTATCATGATATGCGATATGGACTGTTAGTAGGCCGAAAAGGTGGACTAACAGCAGATATGACCTTTAACGCTTTGAGCCAGGAAGAAATGGAAAAGCACTTTATAGAGAAAAAAGCCAAGGCTACTGCCAATGCCTAAAAAAGTATTAATCCTTCGTTTTTCTTCAATTGGAGACATTGTACT
>Ga0209653_1003181_pt1 | contig 11412 bp, 6 predicted proteins | sample SaaInl6LU_22_DNA_FD_184644 | JGI IMG/M metagenome (GOLD analysis project Ga0209653, IMG submission 184644) | Marine microbial communities from expanding oxygen minimum zones in the Saanich Inlet - ESP_116LU_22_DNA (SPAdes) (version 2) | ecosystem: Environmental > Aquatic > Marine > Intertidal... | reverse complement strand
GATTCGAGTAGAGCAAAATTAACGGGCAATTTTGAGAGTTTGAATGGATGTGTATTCGGCTAAACCATGAGCGCCAAATTCCACGCCAACACCGGATTGTTTGACACCGCCAAATGGAGCATTGGGCTGGATACTGCCGTGGGTATTGACCCAAGCTGTACCGCTTTCCAAGCGCATGGCCAGCGCCGCAGCTGCTGCGACATCATTGCCCCAAACAGAGCCACCCAGGCCACGATCATTATCGTTAGCCCGGCGCAGCACATCTTCGATGTCGTCGTATTTAATAAGCGGCACTATCGGGCCAAAGGGCTCCTCGTCGACCAGACGCGAGCCATCAGTCAGATCTGCAACAATAGTCGGTGCAAAAAAGTAACCCTCTCCCGGTAAACGCTGGCCACCCGCTAAGAAGCGACCACCATCTGCTTTAGCCGAGTCGGCTAGTTCTTCGACGATTCGCAGTTGAGCTGCATTTTGTATCGGGCCGAGCTGAGTTGATTCATCTAGCCCATCACCGACTACAACGGCCTTGGCCCGCTCTGCGAGTAGTTGCCCCATCTCTTCATATTGAGAAGAGTGAACATAAAGGCGCTTGAGGGCAGCGCAAGTTTGTCCGTTATTGTGAAAACAGGCCGCAAAAATCTCATCTGCAATACGCTCGATATCAGTCCCGGGAAGAATAATACCCGCATCATTGCCTCCCAACTCTAGCGTCAATCTCTTCAGATTGTCTGCAGCCCCCTGCATGATCTTCTTGCCGGTGGGGGTAGAACCGGTGAAAACAATCTTGTTTATGTCGGCATGATTAACCATCGCAGCACCGACATCACCTTCTCCCACTACAGCGTTCATTACTCCAGCTGGCAGTACTGAACCGGCCAGCTCAACAAAACGTAAAGTCGAAGTAGGCGTGTAGGGTGAGGGCTTAATCACCACAGTGTTACCGGTCAACAGTGCGGGAATAACGTGCCAGATAGCAATCATCAACGGCCAGTTCCAAGGTGTAATAGAGCCGACCACACCCAGTGGCTTACGGTGTATCTCAATCAGCGCTTGCTCGTCGTCTTGCGCCACCTCTACAGGCAATTCAAGTTCAGCGGTATATTGAGTCCAGCCAATGGCTCCCCCTAGCTCCATACCTGAACCAATCTGAGCTAATCCACCCAACGGTTTGCCGGTTTCCAGGGTGACTAACTGCATGAGTTCAGCCATATTCGCTTCGAGAAGCCCCGCTAATTTTTGTACTGCGGCCTTCCGCTCAGCCCAGGGAGTCGCCGCCCAGGCTGGAAATGCAGCCCGCGCCGCGGCTACTGCGCGATCGACGTCACTGCTGTCGCCACATTGCACTTGGGCAAACGCTGCACCGGTAGCTGGATTGATAACATCAATACTTTTTTGGCCAGCACTATTGGCCCCGTTGATGTACATGGAAAACTGTTGCATAACTTACCCTCTATCTGTCTTGACCACCGTGTATGGCTCAACGTGTATTTATTTTTTTAATGTTTGCGAGAACAGCCCATCGCAGCCCATCTAAGATACCTAAAACCGGGTCAGTAGACCAGTTTTTGGACTTAATTTCTTGAATTTCCGCGCAGTCAAAATTGACTCTGAGTGCAGGCTTTACTCGCAACAGCTCAGTTTATATTGTCGCGGTGTCATCCCATAGGCTGCTTTGAAGCAGCGATAAAAGTGAGATACGTCACTAAAGCCCCACTCGAGGGCAATCTCGGTAGTGGACCGCTCAATTCTATGGGCTTTACCCAGTGCTTTGCGGCACTCCTCTAAACGCTGTTTTTGAATAAACCGAGTCAATGTAGTTGCTTCGTTTTTAAACAGAAGATGCAAATAACGTTTACTAATCCCTTCAGCTTTGGCAATGAATTCTGTATTCAGTGCAGGGTTGTTCAAATTTAGTGTGATTAGCCTTTTAATGGAATCAAGATGCCGATCTGAAGTCTGCAAGCTGTTGTTCAGCGCTCCATCTTGTTGGGTATTTTGTAGAGAGGTAATCAGTAAATCGAGGATATTGGCCTCAAGTCTAGAGATGGTTTGCAGGTCGAGTTCATCGATACGACTCGCGACAGAGCTTACAAATTGACTGAGCAGACTATTAGTGACTGACTCAGAGCCCATCCTGACTCCTAAAATGTCGTTGGCCGGCGTATACATTTCCAACATCAGTGTAGCTGGAATTGCCAACACAGCTTGCTGGTAATGCTGTTCAAATTTAAGACGATAAGGTTCTGTACTCGAACAGATAACAAAATCACCGGGTGATAACAGCGCCTGCTGACCAGACTGTTCTATCCATCCGTGACCTGCCAATTGGAACTTAACTAAATAGTGAGCCTGATCATGAGAACTAATGTGTTGGCGAGTGCGAAATACCTCAATGGCACTGCTTCCAATGCGCGCAAGATGAATGCGGTTGAGGGCAGTGTTATACAATTCGCCGTAAAATGACGAGTTGCTGGGATAGCGAATATCCATATTACAAAAAGTGCTGACAGCCCGGGCATGCCAGCTATCACGATCTATCCCTTCGTTGCCTACTTGTGAGCTAACCTGCATTTGTTTTACCCTGTTCTCGCCAGATAAATCTGCAATTACTTCAATTGCTTTACACTCCGAGCTGATTTTTCAACATCACTGCGTGTGAAGGGGATCGACTTGTAGCGGTAGCCTGCGAATAACTCCATCTGATCATTGCTGTGTTCACTCGTGTTACCGTTCATACTCAAATAACCACTTTGGCCTGGCGGGATGACGTCGTAGGCCTCAAAGTGATCGCCCCTGGCGATGAATAAGTTATTTTCTGTGCCGCGGTTCATGTAGCCTGGGAGTGAAGTTTGCATTTCAGGTGCTGCTTGGGGTACACCGCGAAAATTGATCGGCCTCCAGACCATCGGAGCAGCGCTCAGCTGCCAATTATTGTGGTTTGAGCCCCATCGCTCGCTGAGCTCATTAACAGCTTCTGAAAAGGTTTCGGCAAGTACTAGGTGCGGTGAAGCTTGGTTGAAAAAGTCATATTCGGGTTGCTCTCCTCGCGCTAGTAAATCAAGGGTGCGCACAATAATTTTAGTCCCAACCGCGGGGTGGGTGGAGGGCCCTTGAGGATGATGAAATGTTTTGTTGTTGGCATACCACGGGTGGAGTAATTCACCGACATCGTCAGCAAATACTCGCGTAAGTAATCGGTCTATCCAAGCTTGCATTAAGGCGGGTTCGGCACCGTATAGCTCCTCACTATCGAGGTTCCAGCGGCCACTCCATTCACTTAAAAGCGTCAGTGCATCCTGAGCCTTGTCGCTCAGCGGGTGCTTTTTGGCCGCGGCATATAGATGGTGCTTCATAAAGGGCCAGGAAAGCCCGGCGTCGCTCACTAATCGGTTTATCCCCCACACTTCATCTACAGAGAGAGATGGCTTCTCTTCGATGATATCGTTGATCAACGCTACTCGTTCACTAGCGCTCCAGCTTAATGTCCAAAGATCACTCGACTGCCAACCTCGGCTGGGACGATTATTCCAGTTGCTGATATACCCTTGAGTTGGGTTGCGGACTGTTGGGTTATCACTGTAAGGGCGCATTCCTTGCCAATCCAGCGCCCCAGTGCCTGGTGTGGGTAGCCGTGAATCTTGTTGCGGGTGGCGTTGCGGATAACGTCCGCCGTGTGTATACCCAATATTACCGTTGGTATCGGTATAGTAAAAATTGATATTGGTAGTTACACCGGCTATAGCTTGCTGTGCTTGGTCTAGTGTCTGCGCCTTGGAAAGCTCAATCCAGCCAAATAGCGAGTCGAGTTCGCCGCCCTCCCAGCTTCGAGCTCTGCTCCAAGCGAGACCTTTTTCTGGATCGTGCTCAACAACCATGCCGTGCACAGAGCGCCGCGCTGTCACGCTGATAGACTCTGCTCCTTTGACATCTATTTGCTCCTGCCACTGCTCAAAATTGCGGTATTCGCCGTTGTGCAGGTATTGCTCAGAGTTGGCTGGGTTGAGTGTTTCAATGAACACATCGACCTGATCGCTAAGGCCAGCAGTACTGCCCCACGAGATCTTGTCGTTGTGAGCAAAAAGAATCGAGGGCAAGGCGAGTAGGGTATTGCCCGCCAAGTCAAAATCGCCGCCGTGCAATCCAATGCCATATACGTAAGACGGCGTGCCCCAACCAAATTGCGGACCATTAACGACTACACCTTTGGCCCCGAGACTTTTCGAGGCAGCGGTTGTCCAATAGTTGCTAGCCGGAGCGAACTCGGGACTAAAATTAAATCCATTATCGCTGAGTAGTTGCTTAAAGCGGGCGTTGACAGCAGCATCTTTAGTGATACCAGCAAATTTACCGTCTTGATCAATCGCCACGCGTGCGGCGCGCGGAGCCTCGGGGAGTGAGCTTAGGTAGTCACTGGTGGCAAGGTTCTCTGACGGCAGGAAGGGTTTAATCGCTGGCACCGTGGTCACCGAATCGCTATCGGTTAGCCACTTGCTCATATTGAATATGGCCAATCCCTGCTCGGTTCCGTGCTGAGCTTGCAGCGACTGCAAAATCGTCAAATTTTCCAATTCACTGTTGAAGTCGGCGTAGCGATGAGCGATAGCCCCTACAAAAACCATCGCCACATCGTATGGCTCCCAGGCTACAGGATAGAACTGATTGTCACTGAATTCTTTGGGCAGCAAACTACGATCGGCCAGCACCTCCTCAACTCGGCGGTTGAAACCGTCAGCATAGCCTTCCAAGAGAGAAAGCTGTTCGGGATTTAATTCGGCCAGCTGAGCTGAAATTGCCCGGTGATCATAAAAAGAGCGTATGTGAGTATCGAGTTCTATGAACTCTCTGCCGAGCACCTCGGCTACTCTACCCTCTGCTGTGCGACGCAACATCTCCATTTGATAGAGGCGGTCTTCTGCAACAGCATAACCATAACCGTAGTAAACGCCGTAGTTATTGTCCGCAAAGACGTGCGGGGTACCATAGCTATCGCGATAGATAGTTGCGATGGGATTCTTTTCTTGCAATCGGGAGTAGCTATCACAGCCCAGAAGGAGGGCTAGAGAGAGATATGCCGCTACCTTGGATAGTTTGTTAAATCGAGAAGAGATGCCCATCTTTGTGCTCCTAAATTTATAAAAAACACCGATCTCTCGCAAATAGAGGCTTTATTTTACTGATCGAATGCAATTTAAAAAAACATAAGAAAGAGGGGGGTGTAAGCTACGGCCTACACCCCCCTCTCTACAGTCTGCTCATGGAGTAATTAGTTACTCCAAGTGACCGTAACGCCGAAAGTGGCCGGCGCACCCCAAGCACCAATACCGCCGGGGCCAATGACATACATATGCGTGAGGTAATCTTCATCTGTGATGTTTTTACCCCACAAGCTGATGCCCCACGCTTCGTCATTGCTGGTGAGACTAATATAGCCATTGACGAGTGCGCGGTCATCGATGCCAATACGCGTATCTGCAAAATCGGTTGTCTGCTCGTCGGTGAAGTTGTAATCGAGCGAGAACTCCCAAACGCCGTAGCTAGAGGGTACCGTGTAGTTGGCCGCTAAGCTGTAGCTATTTTTTGGAGCGCTACGCAAAGAGGCGCCGCTGTAATCAGTACCATTGAACACTAGATCATTGGCCTCTGACTCAAGATAAGCATAAAACCCGCTAAAACGAAGGTTGTCATTCGCATACCAGGTAAATTCTGTCTCGATACCTGTAATGTCAGCCTCACCGATATTGGTGGTTTGGAATGTGCCAAAGTCTGAGCCTTCTACTGGACCGAAGCGGACGATTTGCAGATCGGTATAGTCCATCATAAAGACACTGGCGTTTAAGCGCAGCGTGTCCGAAACATCAGATTTTATACCTACTTCGTAGTTGATAACCTCTTCTGGATCTACAGGATTAGAGGCCGCTGCCTCGACACCTTGTGAGCCTGCAAAGCCACCACTTTTAAAGCCCTTAGACAGCGTGCCGTAGAGCATAGTGCCATCACTAGGCGTGTAATTAATGGCAATTTTTGGCGAGAAATCCGTCCAGCTATCCGATGGGGTAACCCGGAAGGATTCTGCAACAATGTTTAAGCCAGATGCGCCAACACCGCCACATGCAGCCCAATCCTCAAATGGGGTTCCATCGTTGGTGCCATCAACAACTTGAGCACAGTTGACGGCTGTAGCAATGTAGTCTTTTTCGTCTCGAGTAAAACGAGCGCCTACTGACACTGAGAGTTGCTCACTTACCGACCAGTCAGCTTGCCCAAATAAGGCGTAACTTGTTGTTTCGTTTTGAGTACGGGTGTAATCATTGCCTCGAATAGATTGATCGCCTAGGCTGGTTAATTCAAAATCATCATAGGTTCCCTCAACGGTAGTGCGGAAAATTTCGGTCCGATCTGTCTCTTCTGTGAAGTAAAAAGCACCTACAGTGTAGTTAATACTATCGCCTATCATTGAGTTCCAACGAATCTCTTGCGAAAACGTATCAATCTCTTCAACGATATCGTCCATCACCTCATCAAATGGCGCCGCAGGACCTAAACTTACACCGGCAGATGCCATAGACCAATCTGTCTCTGCTTTACGTACCGCGGTAATAGTGGTCAGTGTGCCAGTGCCTAAATCAAAATCGCCTTGTAAGCTGAAGCCGCTAGTGTCGCGCGTTGAATAGCCATCTTTAGGTGAGGCATTTTGACGCGGTCCGGTTACACCGTTAGCGGCTGCAATATCTGTTAAAGGCGCATTATCAACGATAGGGGTACGACCCATATCAGCACGGTCGTCTTCCATGCTGTCTGCCGTTAACAACCACTCGCTGCTTTCACCGGTGAAGAGTAATTGGCCGCGGACTGACGTAGAGTCTTCATCTTGTAGTTCTGTGCCGAGCAGCACGTTTTCAACGAAACCATCGTGCTGGCGGTGTGATACGGTTATTTTGCCGGCAATATTATCTGTAATGCCGCCGCTGGCTAGAGCTTGTGCGCGAAAAATACCTTCGTTGCCAGCAGTGATACCTGCTTTGAGGCGCGTCTCTTGCGAGGGCTTAGCTGATACAACACTGATAGCGCCACCAATGGCGTTGCGACCAAAAAGTGTACCTTGGGGGCCTCGGAGAACTTCAACCCTCTCCAGGTCGTACATATCGAAGTTGATACCTGCACTGCGTCCTATATAGACGCCATCTAAGAAGAGTGCTGCCGAGTTATCGAGACCGGCGCCGTCATCTGCAGAGGAGATTCCGCGCAGCGAAGGGATAGTTTGCCCAGGGGAAAATTCCATATAGGTAAGGCCTGGCGTGCGCTCGGCAATACCGGTCAAGTCTGAGATATCAGCTTTGGCCATCATATCACCACTCATCGCAGTGATTGCGATGGGCACATCCTGAACATTTTCAGCTCGGTATTGTGCGGTAACTGTGATTTCCTCAAGCTGGGCTGCAGTGGCAATAGAACCTACTGACGCAACGGCAGCGGCTACACTTAGTGCAAGGTAGTTTTTGTTTTTCATAGTATAGACTTCTCCTAGTTTTAAGCAGACCAGGACCTCCCCAATCTGCGCTTTGCTGTGTACGTAAAGTTGTACACAATTATTTTTTGAGAACCTCGTGCGAATCTCGTTTATATGCGTCTACTCGAGATTATTCTTTATACATAAAATATATTCACTATTCAACTTCTAACACATTCTTTAATGGTTGCCGCGGTTGTCAAAAACACGTTTTGCTTTGCCTTCCGACCGGGGCAGTGTGCCTTCGGCGAGAATTTCTACAGCCGCCGAGATGCCAATAATCGATTTAATATGGTGTTGGAGTTCTCTGCTCAGTGCGCTGTTGTCGGCACTGCCACTTTTTTCGACTCGGACTGTTACGGAGTCGAGATTGCCCTGTTTAGTGAGTTCGATTTGGTAATGTGGTGATAAACCTTTTATCCGCAGAATTTGCTCTTCTATTTGTGTAGGAAAAACATTCACGCCACGCACAATTAACATGTCATCACTGCGGCCGGTGATTTTATCCATGCGACGCATGCTGCGCGAGGTGCCCGGCAGGAGACGTGTCAAATCTCGAGTGCGATAGCGAATCATTGGCATGCCGACTTTAGTTAAGTTGGTAAAAACCAATTCGCCTTCTTCTCCATCTTCCACCACTTGGCCGGTCTCAGGGTTGATGATTTCAGGGTAAAAGTGGTCTTCCCAAATCGTCGGACCATCTTTGCTTTCTACGCACTCCTGGGCAACACCTGGACCCATGACTTCAGAGAGACCGTAGATATCAACAGCATCAATGCCCATTTTTTCTTCGAGCTCTTGGCGCATAGAACCGGTCCATGGCTCGGCGCCAAAGATACCTACCCGCAAGGCTAGTTGTTTAGGGTCGATCTGTTGGCGGGCAACTTCATCGCAAATATTGAGCATATAGGAAGGAGTGACCATGATAATTTCTGGATTGAAATCTTTGATCAACTGCACCTGTTTTTCGGTCTGGCCACCTGACATGGGGATCACCGCACAACCGAGCCTCTCCGCACCGTAGTGTGCGCCCAAGCCACCGGTGAAGAGGCCGTAACCGTAGGCGACATGTACTTTGTCACTGGGGCGACCACCAGCGGCATAAATAGAGCGTGCGCCCAAACTCGCCCAGGTGTCGATGTCTTGCTGGGTATAGCCTACAACCGTGGGTTTGCCGGTGGTGCCACTCGAAGCGTGAATGCGCACAATCTGTTCCATGGGCGTGCAAAACAAACCAAAAGGATAGTTATTGCGCAGGTCGGCTTTAGTGGTGAACGGAAATCGGGCTAGATCTTCGAGGGTGTGAAGATCATCGGGATGAACGCCGTGGGAATCGAACTTGGTCTTGTAGACCGGAGAATTGCTGTACACATGATGCAGCGTCTCTTTGAGCCGAGAGAGCTGGAGTGCGCGTATTTCATCGATACTGGCATTCTCAATTGCTTCATAACCGATCACTGATTCGGACATACGACACCCCTTTGGCGCTTAAATCTATTTTTATTCGGCGAGGCTCACTAAGAGCACCATCGCAATTTGAAATAAATGCTATACACAAAATTGACTTAAATCAACAAAAGTGTATCATAAATTTTCGACCCAATTATTGGTAATAAGCCGTTCAATTGGCAGCGGCGCTAATTCTACTGAGCGAGAAATTTCAATGAGTACTGTTCCTCACACAAAAAGTTATGTTTACGGCGAGTGGTTAGCGGGAGAAGGTCAGGGCAAAGTACTGAACCATGCCATTACTGGCGAGCCGCTTTGTGAAACCGGTAGTCGGGGTATAAATTTTGCTAAAGTTCTCGAGTACGGTCGGCGTCAGGGTGGGACAGCACTGCGAGCTATGACAATCCACGAGCGCGGTACAGCGCTGAAAAATCTGGGTAAATATCTCCTCGAACGCAAAGACGCGCTCTATGCCCTGTCCGCGGCCACCGGTGCCACCAAAGCCGACAGCTGGGTAGATATTGAAGGCGGTGTTGCCACCTTGTTCAGCTATTCTGGGATCGCAAGGCGCGAGTTTGACAACGAAACTTTTGCTGTTGAGGGCGCGCCAGAGCTACTATCGGCTAATAACACTTTTGCGGCTAGGCATATTTTGGTTTCCAAGCGCGGTGTCTCTGTGCATATCAACGCATTCAACTTCCCTTGCTGGGGCATGCTGGAGAAAATCGCACCTAGCCTGGTAGCAGGTGTGCCTGTGGTGGTCAAACCGGCGACTGATTCTGCCTATTTAACTGAGGCAATGGTGCGCGACATCATCGATTCAAAAATTCTTCCAGAGGGCTCCATACAGTTAATTTGTGGCTCTGCAGGAGACCTACTTGACCATCTGACAGAGCAGGACTGTGTGACTTTTACTGGCTCTGCTTCTACCGGACAGATGCTCAAAGCGCATCCCAATATTATTGCTAAAAGTATTCCATTTAACATGGAGGCGGATTCGCTTAACTGCACTATTTTGGGGCAGACTGTCGGCCATCAAGATGAAGAGTTTGGGCTGTTTGTCAAAGAGATCGTCAGAGAGATGATCACTAAAGCTGGACAGAAATGTACTTCCATACGCCGTGTTTTTGCCCCTCAGGAAATGGTCGCCCCAGTTATCGATGCGCTGCGTGAACGCTTAGCTAAAGTGGTCGTCGGCGACCCCGCGGCAGAGGGGGTGCGCATGGGCGCTCTGCTCGGAGCTGCGCAAAAGCGCGATGTGGCGGACAAAGTGGCCCAGCTTGCAGAGCATTGTGAAATCGTAATTGGTGGGGAGCAGGAGCCACTCAACTTAGTGGGCGAGCAGTGCAGTGCTGGGGCGTTTTATCCGCCGACAGTGTTGCGTTGTGGCACGCCGCTGACGGTCTCTGCTCCGCATGAGATAGAAGCATTTGGCCCCGTGTGTACAGTGATGCCCTATACCTCTCTCGATGAGGCTATCGAGCTGGTCAGTTTGGGTAAAGGAAGTTTGGCTGGGTCCGTTTTTACCTATGACAATGCTGAGGCTGCAGAGTTGATACTGGGTTGTGCCGCGTATCACGGTCGTATGTTGGTGATCAATCGCGACTGTGCTGGCGAATCTACCGGCCATGGCTCTCCGCTGCCGACGTTAGTCCACGGCGGCCCCGGTCGCGCAGGTGGCGGAGAAGAGCTAGGCGGTGCGCGCGCCGTTAAACACTATATGCAACGCACCTCTGTGCAAGGTTCGCCAACAACATTGGCCGCTATCACTCGTCAGTATATGAGTGGGGCACAACCTATCCATACAGAAATTCATCCATTCCGTCGCTATTTTGAAGACCTGCAGATTGGTGAGCAGCTAGTGACTCATCGGCGCACAGTAACCGAGGCGGATATTGTTAATTTTGGCTGCCTATCGGGTGACCACTTTTACGCCCACTTCGATGAGTTGGCGGCTAAAGATTCACTGTTTGGCAAGCGAGTGGCACACGGCTATTTTATTATCTCTGCTGCTGCAGGTATGTTTGTATCCCCAGCGCCTGGCCCTGTACTGGCTAACTATGGGCTTAATAATCTGCGCTTTATTGAGCCGGTCGGTATCGGTGACACCCTGCAGGTGAAAATTACAGCCAAACAGAAAATCGCCAAGGATAAACGCCCCGATGAGGAGCAAGCCACAGGTGTCGTAGTGTGGGACGTTGAGGTTATTAATCAGCACGAGGAAATGGTCGCGCTCTACGATATTCTCACTCTGGTCGTGCGCAAAGACGGTTAATCAGCTTTTTTTAGGGGTGTGGTTGCTGGCGGTAAATCGCGGTCGGTCGGTTTGTTCGGCAGTCAAGGGTTGGACGATACGATGGCTTTGCAGGGAGCGCTCGGTGAGTGTTTGATACTCACCAGTGCCGCGGCGTTTCCACGCCACTTCATCGTCGCTGAGAGGGCGTTTAACGGTCACT
>Ga0209653_1003179_pt1 | contig 11415 bp, 11 predicted proteins | sample SaaInl6LU_22_DNA_FD_184644 | JGI IMG/M metagenome (GOLD analysis project Ga0209653, IMG submission 184644) | Marine microbial communities from expanding oxygen minimum zones in the Saanich Inlet - ESP_116LU_22_DNA (SPAdes) (version 2) | ecosystem: Environmental > Aquatic > Marine > Intertidal... | reverse complement strand
ACAAAACAGAATCAGCGACTACCAAAAAAGATCTGAAATAGCTGAATCTTGCGGGCACCTGAATAGTGTCCAAGTTCCAAACGATTTAACTATCGAGTCAAAACTGCGTACACCTGCTCCAACATTGGCAATTCGTTTCCGAACCTATGAGCAGTGATGGAAATTGCCTGCTCTTTGAAAAACGGAAGCAACTCCCTACGTCCACTTTCGGTCACGTCTCCGGTGAATATTGCAATGTCAGGACTTGCCAGGACCGCTGATTGTTGCAGTTCAGGAGCATTTCCCACCCAGCGAATGGTAGTTCCCAAACGCTTGGATTGAATCATTTGCTCGAGCTGTCCATGGCTAAGCAGGGTTAATTCAGGCATTGCACTTTGCTTGCTGGCCCATTTCTGATCTGCGTAGATGTTGGTGACACCGGCAACTTTTGCCAACACTAAAGCTCTGTCGACATCAGCTTCCGAAGCAGATGAATCTATCCAGATCAGCGCATCTTCATCAAGAATGTGCCTGAAGATGTTTTTCTCCGAACTCAGTCCGGTTCGGTCTTTCGGGTTTAGGAAGTACTCCTCCAGCTGGAACTCATAGGCCATTGCAGCTCGGTCCAAATCCTTACTGGGAAGTTTCGAAATTAGTTTCTTGGCCGCTTCCGGCAGTTTCCCAAGTTGTGTCGCTGGGGCGTGTCCGAAAGAGCCAAAGCCTAGAAGGTAGCTTGGGCCACCAGCTTTGGCTCCAGCCCCGATTGCGCTACGTTTCCAACCTCCGAACGGCTGCCTTTGGACAATAGCCCCGGTGATTCCTCTATTCACATAAAGATTTCCAGCTTCAACGTTCTGAAGCCAGTAGTTGATCTCAGAGGGATCCAATGAGTGAATTCCAGCAGTCAGACCATAATCAACTGCGTTCTGCATCTTCAAAGCCTCTTCGAGGTTTTTGGCTTTCATGATTGCCAGAACTGGACCAAAGTATTCCTTCAAGTGGCTTGGAGCGCCTGGTTCAACATTGCCCCTGACACCAGGAGACCAGAGGGTACGCTCTGCATTTAGTGCCTTTGGCTTCACAATCCAGTACTCATTGTTATCGAGGGTCTCTAGACCGTGAGCTAGTTTGTCGGTCGGTGGTTCAATGATGGGGCCCATGTTTGCGTTCGGGTTAGTCGGATAATCAACTACTAGCCCTTCGACTGCATCCAGCAACTGCCTATTGAATCGTTCTGAGTCGGCTACAGTGCCAACCAAAATTGCGATTGACGCGGCTGAGCATTTCTGACCAGCGTGGCCGAATGCACTGTATGCCAGGTCCTTGGCTGCCAAGTCCAGGTCGGCACTTGGGGTAATCACCAGGGCGTTTTTTCCGCTGGTTTCGGCCAACAAAGGTAAATCGGGACGGAAAGACCTGAACAGCTGGGCCGTTTCATAGCCACCTGTTAGAACCACTCGTGAGATCTCTTTGTGGGTTAACAGCTGCTTCCCCAAATCCTTTTCGGAGATCTGAATCGGCACCATCACTTCTTTGGGGACACCAGCCGCATGAAAAATCCTTGCGAGCAAAGCGCCAGTTCTTTTCACCTGGCCGGCCGGCTTGAAAAGAACAGCCGATCCGGCGGCAAGAGCGGCAAGAGATGACCCTGCGGGTATGGCGGTTGGAAAGTTCCAAGGGGGAGTGACCAAAACTAATGGCTCAGGTTTGTGCTCGGCACCATCAAGCTGGTCTAGCTGCTCTGCAAGTTCTGCATAGTAATTAGCAAAGTCAATGGCCTCGCTAATTTCGGGATCTCCTTGCTCAATTGTTTTACCGGCCTCACTTGCCATTACCTCAAGTAATGCGGCTCGGTTTTTTTCAAGTTCGAGAGCAACGTTTCTGAGAATTCCAACTCTTTTCTCAAGTCCAAATTTCTGCCACTTGGAGAAGCCCTTCACTGCTTTGCCGATTTGTTTATTTAGGTCTGCTTCGGTTTTCAAAAAGTCCTGCTCGGTTTCCTTTAGCCCGAGCTTGCTAGCTTGCGCACGCTCCAAGATTTTTGTAGCCCAGGCAAGGTTTTCAGGCACGGAAGGATCAGTGTCCGGAACGTTGTCAAATTCACCCTGAGGATTTGTTGGAATCGCCCGAGGGGTTCTATTTGACTTCGGATCTGGTTTTTCCAGGTCAGAAATGGAGGCCCTAAAACGCATTTCTTCTCTTTCAAAAATTGCGCGGTCCTTTTCTAACTCAAACAATCCACTCATAAAGTTGTCAGTGCTTGCACCCTCTTCCAGTCTGCGAATCAGGTACGCAATTGCAACATCAAACTCGCTTGGATGAACCACTGGAGTGTAAAGAACTAATCCGCCAATCGTTTCTTTAACCGCCTCTGCCTGAGCCTCAGCCATACCCAGCAGCATTTCAACGTCTATGCCACTTATGCAGCCGCGGTTCTCCGCCAGCAGGTAGCCAAAAGCCAGGTCAAATAGGTTGTGTCCAGCTATGCCGACTCTTAGGTTTTTGGTGCGTTCCGGGGTGAGTGAGTAATCCAGGACACGTTTGAAATTGGCATCGGCTGCTTGTTTGGATTTGACGGTTGCCAAGGGCCAATCATGCATTTCAGCATCGACTATTTCCATTGGCAAGTTTGCTCCCTTAACAAGGCGCACCTTCACTGCAGAACCACCTTCAGAAACTCGCTCTGCTGCCCAAGCTTGCAGATGCTTCATTTCGTCCAACGCGTCTGGCAGGTAGGCCTGCAATACGATTCCGGCGTTTAGGTTTTGGAACTCGTTCTCTGAAAGGATCTTTTTGAAAACCTCAATGGTCAGTCGAAGATCTTTGTATTCCTCCATATCCAGATTTATAAATTTCTGAGGAGATGAACCTGCGGCCAGTCTGTAAAGAGGCCTGAGGGTATCAACAATTTTGTCAACTGAATCATCAAATGCCCAAGCTGGGTGGGGGGCAATTATGGATGAAACCTTCATGGAGACGTAGCTAACATCTTTTCTCTCGAGCAGTGTTTTCAGTTTTTTATAGCGAGACTTTGCCTCTGATTCACCCAAAACCGCCTCACCAAGGAGGTTTATGTTTAGCGTCACGTCGTCAGCAGCGATTTTCCTTAGCGATTTAGTGAGTTTTGTGTCGGTGGCATCGATAACGAGGTGCTGCACAAATCCTCGAAGAACCTTTTTGGCAATTGGAATTACAGGCCAAGGCAATAATGGGGCGACAATTCCACCGAGCTTTACAAGTCCCCGTAGCGGTAGAGGCAAAAATTTTGGAACTCTTCTCGCCACCCGAGAGAGAGCTCTAGCTGCGACTTTGTTGTCCTCTGGTCGGACTACTCCGTCAATGAATCCAACAGCGAAATACAATCCATCCGGGTCTGCCAGTAGGCCTGCCAGCCGCTCAGCCGCAGGTGATGATTTCGCCTTGGACGCCTGAGCGGACCAAGCTTTGGCAAGCTTCACCGATTGCTCGGTTATATGGTTTATTTCGGAGGTTTTCTGCCCAATATTTTCGCTAATTGACATAGCGAGAAGTCTAGGCTGGAGCTCTAAGAAATCAAATTCTCAGCAGCAATCTCCGCTTATCGAGGCGATCTTTTTGAGTGCGGATTTATCAATGACTTCGACGGTCACGGCGTCTGGGTAATACCCTTCCGGATATGTGGGGCAAACAGCGGTGTATGTCCCGTCTTCACGTGCCAGGATTGAGCCTTCAAAATCCTTGGTCACCATGAAGTCTCTTGCCTCTCGATGAGACGTAAACGGCTTAGCGCACTTGGTGTAATTGAAATCACTCATGTTCCACACTATATAGATAGTTGTCTATGTATTGCAATAAGACACGTCTGGTCTTTCATGTTTTTGCGTTATTTTTTCCTTCTGGCCGCTATTGAGGTGACGACTACTCCAAACATCAACGCGCCAAGTAATACCCAAAACGCAATTGCTTGCTGGTTGGCTATTTCTTCACAAGATGTCCAACCTTCTTGTTGGACATCAGGGGAGCAGGTTTCGGGGTCGAAAAACCCAACCCACCAAGCAAGCACGCCAACGCCGGCCACAGTGGCCAGCATGGCTAGTGAATTATTCTTCACCCTTGTCTTGCTTATCTGCCTCCGCCTGCTCCTTAGCGATTTCCGCTCTGACTTCGTCCATATCTAGCTCTTGAACCTTGCCAATTAGTTCCTCCAAAGCGGGGGCGGGGAGAGCTCCGGGTTGATTGAAAAGCAATATTCCGTCTCGGAAAATCATCAGTGTCGGTATCGAAGAAATACCCGCCATCTGTGAAAGTTGCTGTTCTGCTTCGGTGTCGACCTTGGCAAAGGTCATTTCTGGATTGTTTTCACTGGCTTGTTCGAAAATCGGCGCAAAAGACTTGCATGGTCCGCACCAATCCGCCCAAAAATCTACAAAGGTGATTCCCTCAGACAGAACTGTCTTCTCGAAGTCCTCCAGTGTTAGGTCTACTGTTGACATTGATTTCTCCGTTTCTTCGCTGTAAACGCCTAACTCGTGAGGTTTGCGCAATCATTATTCCTGCTAAGACCACGATACCTCCCATGGTTTGGATGATGCCAATCGTCTCCCCAAGCCAAAGGAAACCAAACAAGAATGCAAACAAAACCTCGCTGGTGGAAATAATCCCCATAACCGTCGAGGAAATATGCCTCACCGCGAGGTATGTGAAAAGCATTGGCAGAAATGCACCCATGATCCCCAGCCAAATCATTAGCCACCACTGCGGAACGTCGAACCCCTCCAGGTTTCCCATGAGGTTTACTGTTTGCGATAAGCGCCCGGGCTCAAGACTGCCCCAGTCCGCAAAAATGAAAAACAGGATTGCTGCTGTCCCAATTGCGTAAACCATTACTGCTGTTGTGCTAACCCTTCGCTGGATGCGCTCAGCGCCAATGAAGTAATAGGTAAGACACAGCGCAGCGCCAAAAGCAAAGATTGCCCCGGTTGGATTCAGACCTCCACCCCAAATCTCACTCACCATAACCAGACCAATGATGACCATAACGGCACCAATCCAAAGCTGAGGTCTGGCTTTTTCTTTGAAAAACAAAAACGTTGCAATCGGAATAATAATCACCGCCGTGTACTCGATAAGTAGAGCAATTCCCACCGGCAAATTGGACACTCCGATGGAGTATGTCCATTGCAGCCCGCCGACACCGATTGCTCCCAAAATCATCAGTCTGGGCAGATCCCTGGGGCTAATCAGCAATAACTTGGGGTTTCTCGCCAAAGCCCAACCCAGTGCGAGCAAGGCTGCGGTGAGAGTTCGAACAGAAACAACTTGCTCTGGGGTTAGACCCGTAGTAATTGCAACTTTGGATGTAGCCGCGTTAATGCCAAAAAGGAATGCCGCAAGCAGCGCGTAAAATGCACCCAACAATGGGTGGCGCTGAGTCAATTCATGACCATTGGATTTAGAAATAGCACCAGAGAAGTTTAGAGTAGGAACATGGAAAAATTTGTTCTCGGTGGTGGATGTTTTTGGTGTTTGGATGCAGTTTACCGAAACGTTATGGGGGTCAGTTCCTCAATTGCGGGATACGCCGGTGGGCAGGTAGCCAATCCCACATATGAGCAAATATGTCACATGGAAACTGGCCACGCCGAAGTTCTGGAAGTTACCTTTGATCCAGAGGAGGTATCGGCGGATAGCATTCTGGATATTTTCTTCACACTGCATGACCCCACTCAATACAACCGCCAGGGCGCAGACGTTGGCAGTCAATATCGCTCCACAATGATGTATGCGGACGAATCTCAAAAACAGCTTTTTGAAAGCTCAGTTTTGCGAGCAAAAGAAGTATGGGGAGAAGGGGTTGTGACGGAGGTTGTCCCCTTGGACATCTTTTACGAAGCCGAGTCTTATCACCAGGATTACTTCGCTAAAAACCCAAACCAGGGTTATTGTCTTGCAGTTGTTTCTCCAAAGCTTGCGAAGGTACGCGCCAGCTTCTCATCATTGATGCGGTAACAATTCGAATATCTCTCGACTTATCAACAGATTCGAGTAGTCGAGGTTTTGTCGCTGATTCTCCTCTCAAAATCGATAGCAATCGAAAGGAGAAAAAATGCAAGAAATTATTTCGCTTCAGGGACTGGTGGCAACAACTCCAAGGACCGTCACTACCAAGGACGGTTTCCCGCTCACGTCATTTCGTTTAGTCAGCGCTGCTCGCCGTTTCAATCGCGAGATTGCGCAGTGGGAGGATTCGAATACCAACTGGTACACGATTATTGGTTTTCGGCGAATTGCAGAAAATATGGCGTCGAGTTTGGAAAAGGGTCAAAGAGTTGTGCTCCAAGGAAGGCTGCGAGTCAAGGACTGGGATAACGGTGAAAAAACCGGCACGACAGTCGAAGTGGAGGTTCTGGGCATAGGTCACGACTTGAGCTGGGGAACCAGCGTATTTGAGAGAACCGTTTACCAATCGGTTGACTCAGAGGAGCTCACCTCAGCAGCCAGCTAATTGGGTCGGCTACAATTTGGGGGCACCGCACTCAAATTGGAAAGTAGCAAATGGCTGAATTTATTTATCAAATGATTAGCGCCCGAAAGGCTCACGGCGAAAAGGTAATTCTTGATGATGTGACCCTGGCTTTTTATCCAGGAGCAAAAATCGGAGTAGTCGGTCCAAACGGTGCTGGTAAGTCTTCGGTTTTGAAAATCATGGCCGGATTAGACCAGCCAAGCAATGGCGAGGCGAGGCTTTCGCCTGGCCACAGTGTTGGCATTCTGCTACAGGAGCCTCCTCTGAATGAGGAAAAGACCGTGCTGGGAAATGTCCAAGAGGCAGTTGCAGACACCATTGCCAAAGTCGATCGCTTCAATCAGATCTCCGAGGAACTTGCTAATCCGGACGCTGACTACGACACGCTTTTGGAGGAAATGGGAAAGCTCCAGGAGGAGATTGACCGCTTAGATGCATGGGATTTAGAAAACCAATTAGAGCAAGCGATGGACGCTCTTCGCTGTCCACCCAGTGATTCGCCGGTAACTCATCTATCGGGTGGTGAGCGACGAAGAGTAGCGCTATGTAAGTTGCTGTTGGAAAAACCCGATTTGTTGCTTCTGGATGAGCCGACAAACCACTTGGACGCCGAGAGCGTGTTGTGGCTTGAGCAGCACCTCGCAAAATATCCGGGTGCCGTATTGGCGGTTACTCACGATCGGTATTTTCTGGACAACGTTGCAGAATGGATATTGGAACTAGATCGCGGTCGAGCCTACCCGTACGAGGGAAACTACAGCACCTACCTTGAAAAGAAGCAAGAGAGATTGCAAGTTCAGGGCAAAAAAGATGCCAAGATGTCCAAACGATTGAAAGACGAGCTTGAGTGGGTTAGGTCTACTCCCAAAGCTAAACAAACCAAATCCAAGGCACGTTTGGCACGATATGAAGAAATGGCTGCAGAAGCGGACAAAACTAGAAAGCTGGATTTCGAAGAGATCCAAATTCCGCCCGGACCAAGGCTTGGGGATGTTGTCATCGACGCCAAGAAAATAGCCAAGGGCTTTGACGGCAGGTCGCTTTTCAGTGACCTCAGCTTTACTCTCCCCAGAAACGGCATTGTTGGCATTATTGGGGCCAACGGTGTCGGAAAATCGACCCTATTTAAGTGCATTGTCGGACTCGAGGAAATAGATTCCGGAGAACTAAAAATCGGCGAGACCGTAAAAATGAGCTATGTGGATCAAGCAAGAGCGGGCATTGACCCAAAGAAATCACTATGGGAAGTTGTCTCTGATGGTCTCGATTACATTCAGGTCGGTAATGTCGAGATGCCTTCGAGGGCTTACGTGGCATCTTTTGGATTCAAAGGACCAGATCAGCAAAAGCAGGCCGGAGTTCTCTCTGGTGGAGAGCGGAATAGGTTAAACCTCGCGCTAACTTTGAAACAGGGTGGAAACTTACTTCTTTTGGATGAGCCAACAAACGATTTAGACGTTGAAACTTTGGGAAGCTTAGAGCACGCACTAGAGGAATTCCCTGGTTGTGCGGTGGTAATCACCCACGATAGATGGTTTCTGGACAGAGTCGCGACTCACATTCTTGCCTACGAGGGCACAGAAGAAAATCCCGACAATTGGTATTGGTTTGAAGGGAACTTCCAGTCCTACGAGGAAAACAAAATCGAGAGACTTGGCGAGGAAGCAGCAAAACCTCACAGGACTACCTATAGAAGGTTAACCAGAGACTAAGAGTGTTCGGGGACTCTCAGCATTCCCTCTTGGGCAATTGAAGCAACCAAAATACCGTCTTGGTAAATCTTTCCCAGATTTAGGTTTCTTGAGCCCTGCGCAGAGGGTGATTGCTGTTCGTAGAGCATCCATTTGTTTATGTCAAAAGGTCTGTGAAACCACATTGCGTGATCTAGCGAAGCGCTGGCCATTCCCTTGTGCGCCCAGCTGATTCCGTGGTTCCGTAGACCCGATTCCAAAATTGTATAGTCACTAGCAAAAGCTAGAGCCGCCGAATGGAGTTGACTGGGAAGTTCAATCGGCTCCTGAGTTTTTAGCCAGACAGTTTGTTGCGGCTGCCTTGTGTCTACCTTCAGGTAAAGATCGTCAGGGTGATGGCGAATGTCGAAAGGTCGGGCATTAGCCCAGTATTGGGCGCTGGGATGATCAATATCCCCAAGTATTGAGTTTGCCGTAGGCAGCGAATCGGGCTCACCGTTATCACCACTGGCGGGCATCTGGTGGTCCACCCCTGGCTCTGCTATCTGAAAACTCGAGATCATGGAAAAAATCACTTTTTCATTCTGAAGCGCTTGAACTCGTCGTGCACTGAAAGAGCGACCGTCTCTCAGCACCTCAACATCAAAAACTATGTCCTGTTCAACATCCCCCGGTCGGAGAAAATACCCATGCAAGGAATGAACTGGCCGAGTCTCATTGACCGTTTTTGTTGCTGCTGCAAGAGCCTGAGCCATTACTTGTCCACCGAACACCCGACCGTGAGGCATCCAGAGGCTTTTGCCCTGGAATCTTGTTTCTTCGAGTTGAGTAAGCTCCAAAGTGCTTCTCAGCTGAGTAATTGGTGAGTGATTCATTTGTCCACGCTTTCCTTGCATTAGTTTAGAGGTCTGATGAACGCACCTCTCTTCCTAAACTCCACGCAACAGGTAAGCGACCTCGCCAACTTTCTCTCTAGGGCAAAGAAAATGGATGAAGACGGGGTCGTTCGGCTTAGAGCCTTTGGAGATGTTTTAGCGGTATCGGTGGCTCCAATTTTTACATCGAGTCTGTTTGCGGACGGACCTACGGCAATTGGGCTGAGGACCATGAAGTTAGCCCAGCCCACAGAAATTGACTCAGTCGTTTTGATCAGCGAAGTCCTACAGAGGCTCCCCAAAGCCGATCAAAGCCTCCAATTAGAAACCCCGATCGATCACAAACCTGCATCTTGGACAGGAATTTCTGCTCCAAGAACAGGCTGGGAGCTGGTTAGAGAGTTTTCAGATTTGGAAGTGAGCGAATGGGCCAAAAAGGGAATCAAAGATGTTGCAGAGTCTTTGCCTGATTCTGTCGGCGGACCGGTGGCAGCGCGAATTAGAGCGCAGATCTGGTCGCGACCGGTCGACATCGGTTTGATGCTTCCGGGGGCGGCCGCATTTGCGATGGCTGGATTGGGTTTTCTGGTGAAGGATGAAAACGTTAAGGCTTATCGAGTGAAAAATTGGCTTCGACTTTCAACCAGCTACGGTCACGTTATTACTCGAGAGTCCACCAGGATTTCCTAGTCCTCGAAGGTGTTGACCATGGCTAGTGCCGCTCGCTCGAAATAGTCCCAAACCAGAGCATCGTCAGCTTCGCTTAGTGCTGCGGCGTCCACCGCCGTTCGCATTGCCCTGAGCCAATGGTCTTTGGCTATTGGGTTCACCTTGAACGGAGCATGTCTCATTCGGAGTCTTGGGTGACCTCGTTTTTCTTGGTATTCGCTGGGGCCACCCCAGTATTGGATTAGAAACAGCCTCAGCCGCTCTTCTGCGGGTGCTAAATCTTCTTCCGGATACATTTCGTGAAGTACTGGATCTGCTTTCACGCTCTGGTAAAAAACCCGGGCGATTGTTGTAAACGTTTGCTCGCCGCCGAGGCGTTGGAAAAGTTCGTCGTCCACTTAGTTAGAAAGGTTGATTCTGGTTGCTTTTTGCAAAGAGATTCCCTCTTTGTCAAACGCTGTCTTCAGTCTCGACCTGAGCTCACGGGTCACCGCCCACTGCTTCGATGGTTTGGTTGTTAGCGCCACTCGAATCACAAATTGCTCGCCGCTCACGTAGTCCATGCCCCAGATTTCCGGTTCACCCAAAACGAAAGGATCAAAAGCTGGATCCTTCGCGAGGTCCATCGAAACCTTTGCAATAAGTTTGTTCACTTTGTCGATGTCATTTTCGTAGCTAAACGGCAAATCAAGAAGAGCCCGAGCCCAGTCCTGGGTGTAGTTTCCGACTCTTGTAATTTCACCGTTCCTAACAAACCAAAGTGTCCCGTGGACATCTCTTAGCTCAGTGACGCGCAGGCCGACTTTTTCGACCTCACCATTTGCCTCACCGACATCGACCCAGTCACCTACTCCGAACTGATCCTCGAAGACAATAAAAATCCCACTCAATATGTCCTTGACCAAAGATTGAGCTCCGAAACCAATTGCGGCTCCGAGAATTGAGGTGACGGCGATCAGGGCGCCAATATTGACTCCGAGTTCTCCAAGAACCATCACGACAGCTGTTATCGAAATACCCCAGAGAATGAAATTATCCAAAACGCTGGCAATAGTTTTTGTGCGCTGCAGGATTCTTTGTTCCTCGACTACTTTGTCAGCAACTTCTCGGGCGTGAGTGTTTACTCCCGTGATGATTGCGTTGACAATTCTTCTAGAGCTCAATCGCAATGTGAGAGCCAGCAAAATGGCTCCGACCAGAATCAGGACAATGCGAATCAGCGGTTCCCAATCCTGAATAAATGCTTGGAAGTCCATTTAATTCTCCATTCGCCTCTGGCAGGCAAGCGCCCGCTCCAAGTTTGCCAGATGCTCAATGAGAATACGACGCAATGCCGATTTGTCTTGGATTGAAGGCTTTGTTAGCAATTCGGCCGTTTTGTCCCTGAGATCTTGGTTTGCAAGCTCAATCGGATAAAGATTCAGGAGTAAATATTCGGCAATGCTGAAACTTTTACTCTCCCAAATCTTTTCTACACTGTTCAAATATTTGTCTACGTAGGGAATCAGAACGCTTGCATCACTAACCCTCGTGAAACCGCGCGATGCACTCTCGAGTATGGCGTTAGACATTTCGTCTTCCTCTACCAATTCACTCCACATCTGAGCCTTATTTTCAGGGTCTGGAATTGCGGCTCTGGCGAGAGCGTAGGCCTTTTGACCATTGGCCGTGTTGTCTCTTTCGAGTTCTTGGCCCA
>Ga0209653_1003177_pt1 | contig 11416 bp, 13 predicted proteins | sample SaaInl6LU_22_DNA_FD_184644 | JGI IMG/M metagenome (GOLD analysis project Ga0209653, IMG submission 184644) | Marine microbial communities from expanding oxygen minimum zones in the Saanich Inlet - ESP_116LU_22_DNA (SPAdes) (version 2) | ecosystem: Environmental > Aquatic > Marine > Intertidal... | reverse complement strand
TTGAATTCTTTTTCATCAAGTGATTCTTTTTCAATTAAAACATCAATTATAGAATTGATTTTTTCTTTATTCTCTTCAAGAGTGTTATATACTTCTTCATAACATTTCTCTACAAGAATCTTAACCTCTCTATCGATATTATATTTAGTTACTTGACTTATGATATTATCATTAATTGATAATTTACCGATTTCCTTCGAAAATCCAAAGTCTCTGATTAAACTGTAAGCAATATTTGTGACTTGTTGAAAATCCGAAACAGCACCAGTGCTGACTTTAGATTCTCCATAAAAAAGTTCTTCACATGCATGACCACCTAATGCAACTTTGATCTTATTAACAAGATATTCAAATGTATATAGATTCAGTTCACTTTCATCTGGAATGAATGTTGTTACACCACCAGCATCACCGATTGGAAGAATACTAATTTTGTCAATAGTATCAAAATCTGTCATTGTAGCACCTATGAATGCATGACCTAGTTCGTGAATAGCAATTCTTCTTTTTTGTTCATCATTATAAGTAATATTCCTAGATAAACCTATGCTTACTTTTTCGACTGCATAAGTAATATCGTCTGGTTGGATCGTAGCACTTTCATTTCTGACGGAAGATATAGCTGCTTCATTGATGATATTTTTAATTTCTGCACCTGAACAACCAATTGTTTTTGATGCAATCATCATATCATCTACTTCATCTGAAAATGGTCTGTCTTTCATATATACAGAGGCAATCTTGCGCCTAGCTTCAATATTTGGCAATGGAACTTTAATTTTTCTATCAAATCTCCCTGGGCGAATGAGGGCATCATCTAGAGAATCCAGGCGATTTGTAGCAGCAATCACGACAACGCCATCATTTGTAGAGAAACCATCCATTTCGGTGAGGAGTTGATTGAGCGTTTGCTCCCTTTCATCATTTCCTCCCATAATAGAACTGTTGCCTCGTGATTTACCAACTGCATCAATTTCATCTATGAATAAAATACAAGGACTATTTTTTCTGGCATTATCAAAGAGTTTTCTAATACGAGAAGCACCTAGTCCAACAAACATTTCAATAAACTGTGAAGCAGAACAAGATAAGAAAGGGACCCCTGCTTCTCCAGCAATTGCTTTAGCAATCATAGTTTTACCAGTTCCAGGTTCACCATAAAGAAGGCATCCGGCTGGAATATTTGCACCAGCCGATGTGTATTTTTCTGGGTTTTTCAAAAAGTCAACATATTCGTTAACTTCGTAAATAATTTCATCAATACCAGCAATGTCTTCAAATGTGACATCCGTTTCAATATCTTCTCTGAACTCATATGTGTTATTGTTTCCCATCATTGGGTTACTTCCATTGTTCATCGAAATTCGTGAAAATAAAACATATAAAAATGAAAAGAATACAAGTGGAAATAACATACTGAGAAATGTGCTTGTGCTGTCAGCTGTATTGCTATCAACGTGGATTCTGACATCATGTTCTACCATATCTTCCATTAACTTTTCAGTCAATACAACATTAGTTTTATCATAAATGACAATACCACCGTCAACTTCGCTATATGTTAAAGTATTAGATGGTGGTGCTATATACACATCTTTCACTTTATTATCTTCTATTTTTTTTACAAAAGTAGTAAAATCGGTATTATCTTGAACTACTCTTTCTTTTCTTTCTTCAATTACAATTTCCTCTTTAATTTCTTCTTGATTGTTCGATTCTTCATTCGAACAAATAATTACGTGTCTTTTATATTTATTTCCAAAAGCACGTTTTGTTTGTGATTTGGGTTTTCTGAGTTGATACATTCTAGAAGACCCATGTAAAAAAGTATAAGACATACTTTTAGCAAGCATTGTTCAGGTATATATTATAGAATTTATTATTTTTAGATAGTTTCACGCTTTCACGAGAGCGCCACTTTTTCTATCTTTGGGTTCAACATATTTGAATCCTAGAAATTTGAAGATATCTTCTTCTGAATTGAACTTTTTATCAATAATTGTCCCAGTTTCAACATCTGTAAAGTTATATTGACTCAGTGAGTAACCTTGTTTAAGTGCTTCGCTACGCATTTCTTTGTTGAAATCGTCGCTTCCAGTGAAGTATAACACTTCAAAATGATACTGTTCTGGTGTAGTAACAATTATATCCAGTCGACGAAATTTGTTACAACCTGGTAGTTTGCATACACCCATAAATTTGTTATCTCCAAAAGCCAGATCATCGCTAATATAACCAATACATTTAAGACATGTGACAAACTCCTTGTATTTTTCTACGTAGTCTGGACCATCGGAAGTTACAAGTATATCAATGTCCCCACTATCTTTATTTTGTCTTCTGTAACTCCCAGTGATATCATATGTAATCTTAAATTTATTAAGCTTGATTACATCATCGATGAAATCATTATGCCCATCCATTTCCCATCGAGGGATTCGTAATTGTAGATCATCATAATATTTGATACCAATTTTATGTTTTTCATTCAAAAATCCATGTTCAGCATCCAATTCCTGCAGTTGTTTCAAATCTTTTATTTTACCATATTCTTTATGAATTTTCTTCTTTAACTGCAATCCAATACCATAGATAGTTGTAAGGTCAAATGTGGTCTTTTTCTCTTCAATTATCGTGTCTACTTTTTGCAAGTTATTTCCAGTATTTTTAATTTCAATAATCTTTTCATTGATCTTTTTACCGATTCCATTGATATCATCAAATTTGTTTCTATTCATTATATCATCTGGTTCCATATCTTGAAGAGCTTTAATTGCTTGGTTATAGAATTTCTTTTTAAAGCCAGGTTCATCTTTGGAAACAATCTTGAGATTGGTAATAATCAGTTCTTTTAGTTGTTGAGATTCATAAGACATTGTGAATAAAGTATCGTTTATAGTTTGTAAATATAATTAAATCTTCAAATGAGTTATTCGAATGAATTAATCAAATATAAATACAATACATCAATTTTTAATTTTTTACAATTATTTCATCATAAAAAGAATAAAAAATATACTTCAATCATATCCATCCATCATATCCATCCATCATATCCATCCATCAAGTCATTTAATTTCCAATTTCTCCAAGTAGTCTGTAATATCTTGTATTTTGAATTTTAATTTATTATTGTTAATATTTTTTAGTATTTGTGAACTAATTGATATAAAGTCTTCATTATTGTCAATATACACTGATACAATTTCATTTTTTAGCAAGTATTCTATATGTGTGAAAAGTTCATACATAAGAACACGTTTATGTGAATATTCAGTGTCTAATAATGTTTTTAAATTATCCATATGTAATGTATAAACATCTTTGACTATACTTTCGATATCATGGTTGATAACGTTGGATAATGTTATTATGGTATGTAACATATTAAAGCCTTTGGTAACATTTTTATTGTATAAACAAAATTGGTCATAATCTTCATAATCAAAGTCACTTAAGAATTCAATAATTTTAGAAGATGTGTATTTATTCATATACTCCTTAATATATGTATCAAACACATTAGTTCTGAGTGCTTCAAAAAAAGCAGGGTTTTTATCTTTGAGATCATAAATAATATCACAAATGAGTTCTGTATACAGTTGAGAGGCTTCTGTATATTTCAATAATTTATTGATGAATACAATATAATCAATTTTAGCATTGTTCAATGTTGTAATGATTTTATCTTTTATTTTACTATAATTTGATTTCGACAGTTTGTTAAACAATGCATAAACTTGTTTTTCATTTGTCTCAATATTGAACAATTTTTTAGTTTTTTTCTGATAATTATATAGCTTTTGTTGATAGTTTTCATCATTCATTGGAACATATTTGTAATTCTGGTTGAAGCATTCGTGTGTATCAACTATATGTTGTAATACACCTTTGATTTTTTCATCAGTATAAGATTTTTTTAACCTTGTGAACTCATCCTTGGATAAGCTAATAATATCTATCATGTATAAAGACATATATAATCTATTTAAATATATTTAAGTTGATTTATTTAATGGGGCAAAATGTGTTCATACAAAATGCAGATAGACAGTATTTATTCAGAAGAATCGATACACAAAGCGTTAATTGTATGTCACGACGATGACGTTTTTGATGACTTATTTAAGCAATTAGAAGCAGATGATTATCCTATTTGTGATATTCACGAAGTTAATAGTTTTAAAAACGATGTTAAACGATTATTGATGATAGATTACATAGACTTTAACAATTTAGATAAGCTTCTGTCTCAAAAAGATATAGATAAATTGACTACTGTTTTTATGATCGACTATCATAATGACAATAATAAGTTACCAAAAATTAACAATCCAGACATAAATTATTATATTGTTCAATAAATAAAAATGAATAAACTTATTTTGATAGGTGCTGTATTCGTTGTTTTATTCATTGTCTACAAAACATACGTCAACTATAGCAGAACTGAAAAGTTCTCAGAAGAAAAGAAAATTGTATTTGTGTATGCCGACTGGTGTGGTCACTGTACAAGATTCAAACCCGAATGGTCCAAAGTTGAGCAAGAATGCAAAGGTAGAAACATAACTACTACAGCTCTCAACGTTGATGATGAACAAAATAGTGAATTCATTAACAAGTATGAAGTGAATTCTTTCCCTACTCTCTTAGTATTTAAAGGAAGTCGATTCCAAAAATACGAGGGTGACAGAACTACTGATCAAATTGTAGATTTTGTTGAAAAGTTTTAATTTTTTTCTCTATGAAATCTTTGAGTGTATTATAACCAATATCAGATTGCTCTTGTATACTTGATTCGTCGAGAACAAAACGCATTTTTTTCATATCGAAACCATTGCCACTTGTGTTGATAATGCATTCGTTATGATGTCTCTTAATTGAATTATAATTGATTATTGAGTTTAAGAGTGATGTTATAAAAGTGATAACATCTTTATTATTATTATCAGGAATATTTAAATTAATACCAAATGAATGTTCTATTGAATCATTAAAGTAATGCAGAGGAAAATTATCATATATGAAAGCATCAACTAGATATTCGCCGTTGTGTATATATGGAGTGAATATTATAGGAATTGATGTGCTGGCTTTGATTGCATCGAGAATTGTAACATCAGGTGTGTTATCAATATTGAAGTAAAATAATTCATGTTTGGATATGTTAGCAGCACATACAATAAAATTTTTCCCAGTTAGTTTTGATAATTCTTTGAATGTAATTGAATGATATATATTTTTGATATCTAGAATTTTTTTCACTATATCTATCACACAAGCACTATCATCTAAACCGAAACTCTTTTTAAGTTTAATTATACTTTTGAGAGAAATGTTATTGATATTCATTGTTTTCATATCATGTAACCATTTTTCACATTCATCGATAGATATATTGAGTAGTAAGAACAATGCGAATATTGAACCTGATGATACACCGAGAATATTCACTATGTTTTTCTTCAATTCTTCATTCTCATATATGTACTTTAAACAACCGAAATATGATATTGCTGCTAATCCACCACCAGATAGCACTATGTTTGAGAACATAATTTTTATATATTAATAATAATTATGAACCACTTAAATATTTTTGAGTTATATAAGTCTATCAATGACAAAAAGGCTAATAAAAAGAATTATTTCGAACAAGTGCTTATGAAATGCCATGCAAAGATAAAGTTAGCAGCAAGTATGGATCATTATGCTTGTTTTTTCGAAGTCCCTGAAATAGTCATAGGGATTCCATTGTATAATATAACAGAATGCATAACATATATAGTTGACAGTTTGAAGAGTAATGGATTTGCCATTCGCTATCTATATCCAAAGACTATTTATATATGCTGGGATCCTAAGATTATAAATAAAACCAACATGGAGAATACAGCTAATAACAATAAACTGGAGAACTATGACAACTATTTACTTACAAATAAATCAAATGGTAAGTTTACATTGAATGTAGATGACTAAAAAGCCTATTTTATCTATTTTTATTTCTAAATTAAAATTAAATTAAATAATGGCTGTTATAAATACACAATATAGTACCCTGGAAGAAGCTTGGGGGACAGCAGGTAAATTAAAAAAGCGTGCATCAAAAGAACGTGAACGCGAGTGTGATTTATATGAAGCTAGAACAAAACCTAAACAAAAACCATACAGAAATAATGCTAGTAGAGATTTGAAACAACCTAAGAATATGATGCTTATGGATGAAGAGGATAATGAGGAATATGAAAAATATCATGGATATTCTGATGCTCGAACCTTTTCTAGAACGAATAGACCAATTAATGGTCATCAGGATTATTTTAGAACCAAATCTAAGAAACGTGTGTCAATAAACCCAGAGAGAAACACATACATTGAAAATGAGAACTATTATGCTGAAGACCCAATGGATTATATACAGGATCATAATTCGTCATCAAAAAAAGTATTCGAAGAAGACGAAATTGAGGAGGAAGAAGCCTACTTGCAAAATTCTCCTAAATCCGAATACATTTATGAAGAAGTATATGATGAAGATGATGACAACTATCTCACACAAAATACTAAATCAGATGAAGAGTCAAGAAGAATGAACATCAATAAATATGTAGAGGAAGAAATAGAAAATGAAATCGCTCCCTTACCTAAAAGAAATATTACTAGAAATAACACAACAACAGATGCTAACAGACAAGTATTGGATTTGTCAATATATACATTATCAGGAATTATTTTAATTTTTATGATGGAACAATTTGTTCAAATCGGTGTCAAAATTAAAACTTACAATTAATTAAATATAGACAATGATATCAACTAAAGGAATTCAAGCACAATTTGAAAAGGTTTCATCATTTGCGAATCAAAACAAGTTCTTCTTAGGATTGACAATGATATTATTCAACTTAGGTTCAAAGTACATAGTCATGGATATGAGCAAAAGTCATGAGATGTTTTTGAAATCAACAATAATAAGAAGAATAACTATATTTTGTATGTTTTTTGTAGCTACACGTGATCTTTTCGTATCATTAGTATGCACAAGCATATTTATAATCCTAGCTCTAGGAGTTTTTAATGAAAAAAGCTCAATGACTGTATTACCAGCGTCATTATTTGATGATACAGTTACGGAAGAAGAATATAAATTAGCCAAAGATTTAATAGCAAAGTATGAGAACAATAAAAAATAACTTTATTTAAATAAATATGGATTCACAAACAACCTCCAATAATTTTGTTATCTTTTTCTCAATAGTCAATTTCACAGGTATACTTATCTTATTCACAATGATAATATTTATGTATAACAAAGTAGTTGATAATGAAAATTCAATCATTAGTTTAAAAGACTACAGAAACAAGAATGAAATTCAACTAAACAACTTAATTAAAGACATAAATGCTAATGATAAATACTTAGCTAGTAAATTCGATTGAAAAATTAACTAAACATAAGAAAAACATAAGAAAAACATAAGAAAAACCAAAAAATTGATTACATTCTTATGAACAAAAAACAAAGTAATATTCTTTAATATTAACGTTAATAGTAACACAATAAACGATGCCTATCAACCGTCGCCCCCCGTCGAAAATTGTTATGGTGGACAATTATCTTGTAAGACAGGATGCATTTCAGTACTATAGTCCTCCTCGTAAATCATTCTTGGATTATATTCTTTGCAGAACAAGATTCTAATCCAATTACTTCAAAACCTTAAAATAATAAGAATCATACTAAATATTTAGCTTTGATTTCCTTATTATTTTTTTCAATTTTACTTTTTTCAATGATAACAAATTCATTGTTCTCATTTTGAATCTTTATGAAATCTTTACAATCACCTTTAGACTTTAAAGCTTTTCTAACATCATTCAAGGTTTGGATTTTCTTACCGTTTACCGACTTGATAATGTCCCCTGGTTTAAATATTTTCATCTTATGTATACAAGATTCAAGTAAAATATTTGTGATGACAACTTTATTTTGTGTTCTATTTTTTGGATGTTCCAAGTATTTTGTGTTATCTCTTGTTTTCAAACCATGTTTAAAGTGATTAAGACTTAAATTCATGAAAACTATCCCAGCATACACTAGATAATCCACTTTCTCATAATTTGGATATACTTCACTGATTTTTTGTCTGTGTTGTTCTAGTTTGAAACTATCCTTTAACATCTTACCATTTCTCCAAAACTCTATATTGACTTTAGAACCAAGTTTTATATTAGTCAACATGTTTTCAATGTTCATTCTTTGACCCATCCAGCTTTTGTTCATGTTTGCAAAGTAATCTATTTGTATTCCATTAATCTTACAGAGCAGATCGCCTTCTTCTAATTTAGTTTTTTTCAGAAGGGAATCATCATATATTTTATTAACTATGATACCACCATTGCATTTTGTTTTAAGACACTTCTTGAATTCTTCATTTGATTTTTGATAATCACAGAACTCGTGTGGATACGATATTAAATTTTTAGGTTTTTTCAATTCATCAGCAATCAATTCAACTCTGTATATGGGGACAGCGAAACCTATGTTGTCAGCAAACATAGCTGCAATACCAGCCGCATTTATACCCAATACTTTGCCTTTATATATAAGTGGCCCCCCAGAGTTACCAGGATTAATGGGTGTATCAGTTTGGTAAAAGTTATCTTGTTGTCCACTTATCACACCTTTTGTTATTTTCATGTTTTCTTGACCTAAAGGAAAACCAATAGCATAACTCTCATCTCCAGGATTTACTTTTACATTGTTATTATGTAACTTTAGGTAATCTTTGACTTTGTAGTCTTTTATTTTCAACATCGCAATGTCAAAGTAAGGACAAAAGCCTAATACATCCGCATCATATTCTTTTTGACCTTCATTGGGGATGTTAATAGTTACCTTAGTAGTTTCCTCGATACAATGAGAGCATGTTAATATATGTCCTTGTTTATCAATAAAAAATCCCGAACCTGATGATCTATTTGTTTTACCTTTATTAAAAGGGTTCTCATAATCAAACACACTATTGTATGACAATATCCTTACTACTGAATTATAGTACTTTTTTAAAGCACTGGCTTCCATTATTACATTTATCTCAGATTATTTTTTATTTACCACAATCATGTTTTCAATGTCATTTATATCATCAATTAATTTACATTTAAGTCCATCTTTTACATTATTACTGATCTCTTTATTAACAAGTTTAAAGTTAATCCTTTCCAATTCATCTTTATTTATTTGATTAGGATATACATGTATGTAAAAGTTCGACATTCCATCTATCTTATATCTATCACTGAAGTAGATTTCATTTTTAGCCCACTGTTCAGACCAAATAGGTTTTTTGTGAATACTTCTATATTTACTATAATAACCTTTGAACCACACATTGAACAATACACTAGTATCATCAGTATCTGTACTTGATACAATGAGACCTTCTTTATAGTTTCTATCATTTTCAAAAGGACATTTGAAGATTGCACTAGGTTTGTATTCTTTCATACATGTATAAAAGAGGTATGGACCAGTGTGGTATAGACTTCCAAAAGATACACGATTGTTTATTTTCTTTTCAAATCTGGAAATGCATTCATATATGCATTTAAGTATGTTAGAATCTTTAGGTTTAACTCCAATGACACAATTTTGATATGCATTAGGAATTCTATCATTGCATATAAAGTATTCTTGTTCTTTAGGCACCATATGTCTGATGGATTTTCTATTGATCATTTTACAATCAACATAAAAACCACCGTTCATATATAACCAACAATATCTGAAGATATCTGCTTTGAAAGCTCCACTCACGAAACCATCATATGTTTCTAGAACAGCGCTGTCGAAGTTAGATTTTATGAAATTCCTTCTAGCAACGGCATCAAAAAATGTGTATTTGTATTCAGGATTTTTGCATTTAAGATTATGAACAGTTCGAATGTGCATCTCTCCCACAACATCGGCATCCATAGTTTGACATATAATCTTAGGTATTTCAGTAACATTATCAATCGATTGATCAACACCGATATTCACACTCACGACATGTTCGCTTACATGAACAGTTGTATTGTTGAACCTAACATTTATTTTATCATATTTAGTTGAATCATTCTCATCATATAATTTAATTTCTATATCATCATCGTATAATTTCTCATCATCAAATCTGATCATTGTTATTTTAACCTTGTTATCATCAATTTTATACATGTTGAATTCAATGTCAACATTGCTATCTTTGACTAATACTTCATAGTTGTTGTTCACTGGTAATAAACTACCATACTCGTTTGATTTGATGACGGTATTCAATGTTTCGTGTCTTCTGAATAATTGTGTTCCCGTCGATTCATCAGAATATACTCTTTCGATACCCGGAATACGAAGAGTATTATCATTCGTTGGTCCAGTATAAACAATGAATCCAAATATATTCAACTTATTTTGAATCTTATTGATAATATTATTATTGTTACAAAATATCAGATTTGTTCGTGTCATAGAATCATCGTCAATGTTGATAGCTGTTGTATTGTTAAAATCTTTAAACAAACAGTTATTCACAACGGCTTCGGACTCCGTTAAATAGTTATGATAGTTGCAGTGTTGTGATTTTAGTTTAAAAAATGGTAACAACTCTCCTTTTGATGCATCGATATACATGACATCTTTAATTGCACCTAACTCATATCTATGATACAGCACATTTAATGTATTATAAATATCTTTGAATTTGTTTATGTCATCAACAGTTGCGATAAATTCACTCATTACTGATTAAATGTAAAAAAATAGATTGATTTTAAATAACTTATTTAAATAAAAAATTATAGTGTATATACATGGCGTTTGAAACAAACATATCTTCTCTTCGGTTTAAATACGTCTGTGTTTGAAAAGAAAACATATCTCATAATTTTGCGTTGAATACCGAGTTTTCTCGCAACAGTTTCATATGTAACAGGCTTATTCTGTGTCTTCATATATGTAATAGCAGAATTTTTGATTTCTTCAATATTATATTGTGTCATTTTTAAGATACATTATCGTTATCAATTTAACTTTAAATTATTTTTCTCGTTATCGCAATTCATCCCCCTTTATGGTTTTTTTTCTCTATTTATATTAAAATTATGTCGACTAAAAACCAAAGCAAAACAGAGTTCCTCGATTCCATCCCTGCGGCGAAATTAAGAGAATACAAAAAGTGCTTAGAAGCACGTGGTAGACCCTCCAAAGAATGCAAACCCATCAGAGATGAATTCAACAAATTTGTAAAAGCCAACAAATCTGCCCCCAAAGCTAAAGCTAAATCTGCTCCTAAGACCAAAGTTGCCCCCAAAGCTAAACCTGCTCCTGCTCCCAAAGCCAAAGCTGCCCCTGCTCCTAAAGCTAAAGCTG
>Ga0209653_1003167_pt1 | contig 11444 bp, 27 predicted proteins | sample SaaInl6LU_22_DNA_FD_184644 | JGI IMG/M metagenome (GOLD analysis project Ga0209653, IMG submission 184644) | Marine microbial communities from expanding oxygen minimum zones in the Saanich Inlet - ESP_116LU_22_DNA (SPAdes) (version 2) | ecosystem: Environmental > Aquatic > Marine > Intertidal... | reverse complement strand
AAACCTTGATGTCCCCCGCCACTTGAACCTGTGACCTGTCGATAGGTTTATACCCTGCTCGATCCAGCAAATCTTGGCTAGCTTGCAGCTGGACGAACTCTGATCTGGCTCCTGTAGCTAGTCTACGCACGGTGTTCACTGCTGCTACAGCACTCAACCCAAACTCTTCATTCATCCTCTGTGCTAGGTATTGCTGCACATGGGGTCTCTTCAAACTCTTGTATGCGCTTACATATCCAGACTTGCCAGCAGCGTATCCGGCCTTCTCTGCGGCTTGTGCTGGCTTCAGCCCTTCGGATACCATTATATCCACTAGCGCCATCTGTCGCTCTGTTAGCTTCTTGGTTGCTACGTTGTTCATGTGTTACTCCTTAAGCCCCCCTCTCCCTCTCTCCCCCCATTGATAGCACGCTCTAAAACCCCTGTGTCAACGCACAAAAGAGTGTTGGGCCATGATCCTCCTTCCTTTGTCAGGGTGGATCACCGCGTCACTCATGAACAGAGCCTGCGTTCCTTGTCTCTGCCCTTCGGGTGAGTACCGCCTTGTCCGGTCTTCGTTCATTGCCTGCCAACAGAAGGATAGTGCGGATGAAGAGAAGAGAAGAAGTAAGAATATAGAGCGCTATCGCGCTTAGTATATTATTGTGCCCACCCCGACTGTGTCGGGGGTGGCTCAACCAAAGCGTCGGTTGGCTGTTCAATCCCTGCTTGAACAGGTCATCAACAGTTTGCAAGGGACACTCCGTTCTTCGCCCTTGCAAACTGCAAGCGGCTAAAGCCGTTGTTGACCTATTCCAGCCGTGCTTGTCCATCCCCCCTCCGCTTCGGCTGAGCCAATGATGGGCGAGTAGATAGAAAACACACGGAGAAACAACAGATGTCAGTAACTACAGCAATCGTCGAAACATACAGCAACCTTGACGAACAATTCATTCGTTCGAGCAACACAGAAGGCACCGCCGATGGGTGGCGTCAGGTAGATACATTGCGCTTCATGCGTCAGATGAAGTTGCAACAGGAAATCAGGTTCTGCGAATACTGGTTGCCCCGCGCAGAAAAGCGCCTTGATACGCAACGCGGATGGGTGAAGCACTGGTTGCGCGCCCGCAACGGTGACGAGATCAGTGAGAACAACTATCAGGCGAGCAAGGCCCAAGCACAAGCCGAACTATTCACAGTGACCACGTTGCAGGCCCAGCTTGCCGAGGCGCAAGAGGCATACCGTCAAGACTTTGGCGACGGGTTCAGCACATCACCAGCGAGCAACGTGCCCGACGATGGCACGGAGCCAGAGTTGAGCAAAGAAGAACGCGCGGAGCTTGAGGCGCTAGGCATCAGCGCTTAGCACCAGCCGAATAGAACGAAGGGAAGGGGTTGCTTGAGAGAGCAGCCCCTAAAAATTTCTCGGGCGCTGCGCGCCCTCGTTCGCCCTTCGTCTCCTGTCCTGTCCCAGCTAATAGACGTGGGACACCCAGAGGATAGGGGCACGAGGCAATGAGCGTGGGACAAGCGGGTGGCAACCGCCGCCCTTGATCGAGCGCACCACCCTAGATCAGAGCGCCATCCTCGCCCACAGGGGGTGGAAGGTGCAGGCGCAGGCGCAGGAGCAGCAGGCTGCGCTTGAAATGAAAATCAAAAACCAAAATCAGGAGTTGAACATGACCACTCATACCAAATTCATACTAGCAATCTGCTATATCATGGTGCTGACGCCATTGATTATGCACATCATGATCTTCGGTTTCTAATGACACCAATAGAAGCGTTTGATTTGGCTATTGAGTTAGCCATTTCCGCCCCGACTCAAGAGAAAACTGAGCAGGCTACGAAGCTAGCCGAAGAGATTGCGATGCAGCTAACGCAAGAAGAAGTTGATGCAGTCAAATCCAAATATGAAATGGGAGAATACAAATGATTAAACCACTCGCAATCTTTCGCACACCAGACAGTTGGTCTGAACTTTACCAATGGATTCACAGCCATAGCCCAGAAGATCGGGCGCACATCACAACAGCAGTTGGCATGGCTTGGAACTTAGCCGCCAAGGAATCAAACAAAGGAGAAGACAAATGAAATATCTATTCACAGCAACGGATGACATCGAGGTAAGTCTTCGAGCCACCTGCTACGAACTTCAAGTGATGCTCAAAACAATCGAAGCAGCGATCAACATGGATGTAACAGACATCGAAACAAATGATTTAGATGGTCACTATCATACGCTTCAGCGCCTTGAGAAAGAGGTAACTTATGTTCTGAACAACATCGGTGACGATCTCAAAATGAAGAGCGACAACATCTGCATTACATACGGAGATGCACAGCATGTATAAAGTATTCCACCGTACATGGTGGCGTGAGAATCCAGACTGGCCTGACGGTCTGGAACCACACGCCGGAAAGAAAACTATGATTGGCTATGCATCAACAGAAGAAGATGCCCAAGCCATCTGCCAAAAATACAACACAGAAAACCCAGCCGGTCGGCTGTCACGCAAAGCGGAGTACGACAATGCCTAACACAACAACAGCACCTAAGATGACACGTCAACACTACACATTCATTGCCGATATGCTCGGACCAATGGTAGGTTTCCCTTCGCATTTGATTGTGATTGCAGACGAACTCGAAGCAACCAATCCAAAGTTTGATCGCAAGAAGTTTCTTGATCGGGCAACTAAAGCTTGGGAAGATGCCAACCCTCAGATCATGGAGCCGCTCGATGACTCAATCCCATACTGAATGTACCGAATGTGAAGGCACTGGCTTCGTCGAGTACGAAGTCGGTGTGCCCATGAGTTTCTCTAACCCGCAAGGATACTTAAAGTCCGAGTGGGGTGAGTGTGAAACGTGCCTTGGAATTGGAGAGATCGAAGATGAATGAAACAAACTTGACTACCAAGTTTTGCTTTGAAGATTGCAAGGCTTGCAAGGGTAGCGGCAAAGGTTACGACTCAAAAAAGTGTAGCCTTTGCAATGGGTTAGGCCAGATCGAACAGGTCACAGTAGAGCGTCAGCCTTACAAGGGACCAATCGTCTGGCTGATACATGAAGACCAGCTTAAGATTTATGACGGTGGCAATGTAGTTGCGGCCATACCTGACCATCAATTCTTGAAGATGATTATGAGATTGTCGGCACACCTTGACTATCATAGATAATTGCTGCAACTGTGCAGCATGAAATCATATATGCAAATCTTAGAAGAGAAAGTGAAGGCGCTTGACGTGCCTTTGCTGAAGGCGTTCAAATTCGCAGGCATTCCCACATCGACTTACTATCGGACTGTAAATGGTAAGACCGAACTGAGATTTGATACAGCCAGAAAGGTGATGAAGGCCATTGAAAAACTTCACGCACTTGAAGAAGCACGTATCCATACCGAGCAACTACGATCTATTGGTGAACGAACTGACGTCCGCAAGACAAGAGCTAGGTTTAAGCCAAGAAGCTCTGGCTCATAACATTGGATGCACAGTTTCACTGATACACAAATGGGAAACACACAAGCGCATACCTTCTGGGTTTATGCTTATGTGCTGGCTCGATTCTCTTGAGTACGAAATCGAAATTAAAAAAAGGGATGGCAAGGTGTGACTCATGCGAGATCACAGTCAAACACTTTGTTGCCATACTCAAGAACGGACATGAGCGGACCACCCAGAAGCACTGGTTTATCTGCGTTGATTGCTACGAGAGGGACATATGGCAAACAAGAATAAGCAGAAGGGATACTATCACGAAAGAAAAATCGTGGAGTGGCTCACGAAGATCGGCATCAAAACGAAACGGCAGCCCCTCTCAGGAGCGTTGGGAGGCGAGTATCGAGGGGACATCAAAGCCGAACTCATGGGACACGAACTGGTAGGTGAAATAAAATACAGAGATAAATCTGGTTTCCCTAGTCCGTTCACTGTCCTCGATGGCAGAGACTTTGCCATCTACAAGCGGCGTCATGGTGAGCCGCAAACAATCGTCATCTTCAAGGGTGACATCTTTGAAATGCTAATGGAGAACCAGCATGAATCAGAACGAGCAGATACTAACACACCTCAAGACAGGTAAGGGCATCACCCCAATGGAAGCGTTGCGTGAGTACGGATGCTTTCGATTAGCTGGTCGAGTGTATGACCTTCGAATGGATGGATGGCCCATCGTTTGTGATCGACTAGATGTAGGTGATGGCAAGCGTGTCGGTCACTACTACTTGGTCAACGACAAAGATCAGTGGCCTACTCAATGACTTAGTGATAAAAAAAGGGACGCTCACCGTGGGAGGAAAGAGCGTCCCCAAGTAGTCATGAGGCAATCATAAACCGGCGGAGAACCAATATGATCTGTGATGATCTTACATTAGATACGGCTCTAATGCCAATAGCAAATCCAACAGCAAAAGTTTTGCTAATTGCACTGTCTACTTACTGCAACTGCGACGGTGTATGCTTTCCTTCTCAGCAAAAGCTAGCAGAAGATACGCTGCTCAACAGTCGAACAGTGATACGCTCAATCCATTGGCTCGAAGAGCATGGATACATTCGTGTTACCCGACGCAAAAATAAATCCAACTTGTACCTACTAACTTCTATGGAGGAAGAGATGCCTGACAAAAACATTAAACAAATTCATGCTCGAGGTGACAATCTGTCACCCGAAGTAGTTAGTAATATTACTAAGCTAGATATAGCTAAGAGTAGTAATACTATTTCGACTGACAATCTGTCACATCCAAACGATACGCCCACCTTCCAAGCGTTCTGGCAAGCCTACCCTCGACGCATTGGCAAGGGCGCAGCCCGCACTGCATTCAAAAGAGCGCTCAAGTTTTCTCCAGCCAATGACATTATCCAAGGTGCCATCGCTTACGCCACGCACTGCGATGAGATGGGGACCGAGAAACAATACATCCCCCACCCATCGACGTGGCTCAACGGCGAGCGTTGGGAAGATGACCTCGAGTCAGAGAAAGCAGAAACCAAAAAGACAATCGGGTGGCTCAATGAACTATGAAGAACGCATGACCATCCTCAAGGAGTGGTTCAAGACTGACATGATGTCCCGCTTTGCCATGCCTCGCGACCTCGATCCCAAGGTCGTGGCCATGGATGTAATCGAAAGCATCAACCGCAACATTCCTTCTGGACTCAACAAGCAGCAGATGGGTTCTCTCGTCGCCTCCATAACGAAAGAGATAACCCAATCTGCACGAACAAGGACGCTGCCATCGGTGAAGGAGTTTATGGATGCCCTCAAGAATACCCCTGAGACTCGCTCACAGCCCCGTACAGTGCAATCTACGCATCAGATGGATGACTATGCCCTGAGCGCTGATCGCATACGCAGACAGGACGCTGTGTCAGATATGTATTTGCGCAATCCACACCGCAAAAAATTAATTCAAGAGTATCACCTGACAGAAGAAGACTTCGCACCATACGATAAATGGCTTGCGACTACTGCACATAAGCAGTAATGTATAACGATAAGGAGAACCAAATGAAACGCACAGGATTTATAGGAGGGTCGGATTGTGTCCGCATTATGCAAGGACACTGGTTGGACCTATGGCATATCAAGACAGGACGCAGTGAAGGCGATGATCTTAGTCGCAACATTGCAGTACAGCTTGGCATATGCACTGAAGACTTTAACCTTGAATGGTTTGAGACTGAGCATAACGCAGTAATAACATCTCATCAGCTAGAGTATGAGCGCTTGATTGGCAGCGTCCAAGCAAAGGGAACTATCGACGGTATGTGGAATAACGCAATCGTTGAGGCCAAGCACACCAACTCAATGAACAGCATGGAACGTGCAATCGAATACTATATGCCACAGATTCAATTGTATGCATACCTAGCCAAAGCCGATGGCATCTGGATGTCGATCATCTTCGGCAACAGCAAGTGGGAATCAGCGTATGTCAAATACAATCAAGAGTATTTCAATTCAATGTGGGCAGTGGTGTCGGACTTCTGGGGTTACGTTGTTCGGGATGAAGAACCTGTTGGTGTTGACACCCCAACGATCGGCATCGACAAGATCGAGGTGGACAACATGGTCCGTCGAGACGCCAGCAAAGACAACCACTTCATCAACGTAGCGCACGACTATGTAGACAACGAGCTTGCTGCGAAGTCATTTGAGATTTCAAAGAAAGAGTTGAAGGCAATGGTCGGTGACGATGAGCGGGAAGTTTACTGCGACCTGCTCACAGTCAAAAGAGACAAGCGCGGATCACTGCGCATTACGACGAGGAAAAACTAATGACTGAATCAAACAGGGAAATATTGGAAGAAATAATTAGCGACGTTTTATACGACCGCTTTCGCGAAGTGCAGAAATGGGGAATTGAAAAATCAAACGGACACAACAGAGAAGGGGAGTGCTTCATTGAAGACCAACCACTTGCAAGAGCAATGTATATCATTGTCCAAATAGTCCTCGAAGACATACTTCCTGAGATAGAAATAAAACCAAAATGGAGAACGTCATGAGCAACATGGACATCTGGAATAACCTAGCCCCATCCGATCCAAAGTATCTGAAGAAGATCAGCTTCGGCGCGCGCAGCTTTACAGCTATCGACCCGCAGTATCAAGTCATGAAGATGACCGAACAGTTTGGTCCAGTAGGTGAGGGTTGGGGATGGCACAGCACAACAGAAGTTGTGAACGTATCCAACGGAGACAGCGCAGTCCTTGCCCATGTCACCGTGTGGCACGGCTCACCCGCTAATACATTCGGAGCCTTCACTGGCTGCCGCAAGTTCTTCGATGCAGCCAAAAGTCGTATGGCCGAGGATGCACCTAAGATGGCTGTCACTGATGGCCTAACCAAAGCACTGTCGCACATCGGTTGTGATGCAGATGTCTTCCTTGGGAAGATGGATGGCAACAAGTACGACGGTGCAGATAAACCCTCATCCAATGGTGGATGGTAAACAAAGGAGCCAGAAGCATGGCAAATGATTACGACAACACAGACCGAGGCGCAGCATTTGCGCCATTCCCAACACAATCCTTGATCCTTCAAGGCAAGGTGAATGATCGAGGCAATGATCGCAAGATCACGCTGGTCAAAGACCAAACGCGCGATGGCAAAGTCATCATAGAGGTCTACGAAAAGGTCGGTGTTCTTTTCGACAACGACAAAAAAGGCAATGAAGCAGCACCAGACTACACTGGTCCGATGGGTGACACCCGACGCATTGCTGCATGGCGTAAGATGAAAGACGATAAGCCATACATGACCTTCAACCTTTCAGATAAACAGCAGGGTCAGCAGTCAACAGCAAGCCCAGCAACAACACCATTCAACGATGGTATCCCATTCTGATTAACAGGCGGGGCTTCGGTCCCGCCAACATCTAGGTGACACATGAATGATACAGCCGATAAAGCACTCAAGATGCTTGGTAGAAAACTAACAATCCTTCGGGATGATTCAGCAAACAGAGGCAGACAAGGAGTGAAGATGTATATCGAGGAATGCATCGCGCTCTTGGAAATCGTGGAGAGAAATAAAGATGAGACTTAGTGTAGAAGATCACAACAAAAGAGTTCGTGACATTATCAAGATGACCCAACAAGGCTTCACTCAAGTAGAGATGGCCGAGAAACTAGGCATCAGTGCAAGCGCGCTTGGTAGGTTTATAATCAAAGCCAGAAGTTTCCACGAACTACCACCAAAACCAAAAGCAAGAGTTGATACGCACAACGCATTGCGAATTGGCAGCATGACCGAAGCAATTCAAAAACAATCACAAGAGTTTCAAAGCTGGCTAGTCGACCAAACCAGACACGGCCTAACTGTTTCAGAGGTGGCAATCTCTACCATGCTCGATGCGTTCTATGAAGATACTGAAGAGTGATCGTGCAGGGCGCGGTGCGATAGAAGGCTGGCACATTCGGTAGCGCATCCGTAACCCACATTAAAATATGATTGAGTTAAACGCCCTGCCCAAACTTAATATCAAAGAAGCCAGCAGTTACAAGCCGCTGGCTTCTGCAATTTACTAGACCATCAATTCAAAATGCGGACCGTCAATGAAGGGCCGCCGACCTTGGCTACGGCGCAGGTCAATGTAAGCATTCATTGCATCTTCCATTGTTCCATCCCACTTGCGGATGTCATCAATGTGCCATGCTGCACCCCAGCGCACAGACACGCCAGCTAGATCAGCGCCTTCCTTCATAGCGTCAGCCAGATCATCATAGAGATTCAACTCCCATGAGCCACGCCCGTTGATGTACGCCATGAGATCAACAGCCAGACCATCGAGGTGCTTAGACTTCATGGTCTGAGACGCACCCTTGGCAACCAGTTCTTTCTGTTGCTCGACTGTGCGCAGCCCTTGGATCACACCGAAGTCAATCTTAGTTGCATTGATTGCAAACTTAACCACAGAAACAAGGCGTTCATCCACACCTTCAAGGCGGTCAAGGCTGCGCCGACTTAATTTAAAGCTCATTTTTTAAACCCTTTCATAGTTCTAATGCCAAAGCTGGCGGCAATACTTGCATACATAGCCCATTGAAACCAGCTTGGCGCTCGCTCAAGGTTGGCAAATCCCTCGGCCATGTACGGTTGCAGTGGAGGGATAAAGCTTCCAATCACAATAGCAATGAAAGCTATAGTCCACGCCTCATCCTTCCAACTGTCCTTGCTGGCCTCGATAGCTGCTTGCTCCCAAGAGATTTCACCAGTGGCAATCTTCATCTTGGTCTCAGCTTCTGCTGCTTTTACCTTGGCCTTGCTGTCTATCTGCGCAGTGACTAACCCAATAACACTGCTTGCTATCTGACCAATCATCCGCTTTTACCCATGTTTGTAAACCCATAGTAAGCACCGACGATAGCAGCGATAGAAACGTAGTAGATGTTGCTCATGCTTGCCAGCATCTCTGACGCCTGTGGCAACTGCATCCACTCGGTGAACACAACACCGAAGGGAAACACAAGCATCCCTGTCAAAGAGAACCAAGCCATGCGGCGCTGTGCGTCACGCTTGGCGTCAGCGTCTTCCATCTGGCGGCGACGGTCTTCCATCATGATCTCCCGCTCCTCAGGGTCAATCACGCCGTTTCCGTTTAGGTCATAATCAGTCATAAAGGTTTCTCCAGTGCGTCTATGGCATCCCAAGTGCTGTCAATGTCAGCCTGTATGCGTTGCAGTTTATTATCAATTCCGTTGGTTAATAATTCTGCGCGCTCAACCTTACTGCGAAGGTCAAGTAAGGTGCGCTGTTGCTCTAAGATTGTGACCATCTGCGTGCTAATCTCAGACAGCTTGGTGTTGAGTTGACCCACGTTGTTGTCGCCGATGGTCTGCTCAAGTGCTTGAATCCTTGAGACTGCATCGAGGACTTCGGTAACAGATTCCTCCACTCCCCAGAAACGATTAACCACGTCATAGCCGTAGTAAATACCACCACTAAGAGAGCCAAGAAGAGGAAGGGCAGCAGCAAGATACACTCCCTTAAAGGTAAACCCTCCGACTTTAAGTTCCGTGTCATCCGCCATATACTATGCCCGTGTTATAAATGTCCTCGGCAGTCTTGAAGTCATCTCGCAAGAAACCCTCAAAGCCAACACTACCGTACCCAGAGGATTGGCTCTGATAGAACTCCATCATTAGAAGGTCGGTCGTGGCGTCATATGTAACTGACGTGTAGCTGGCCAAGTTGACATTGCTTTGCGCGGCCCAGTTATCAGTGGCCGATGTGATCTGCACGTTATTTGACGCTGCTAAGAAAGCACCCGCCTCTTGTGCATAGGTCTCAACGTCAGCCAGTGCGGTGTTGTATTCCTCAACGTCAGCTTCAGTAATATCGCCGGTGACAGACGCCACCTCTTGCAACTCAATTTGCTCCTGCACCGTGTCAGTTTCCGCAGCCATGTCAGCAATTGCACCAACTGCGGCGAAGGTTGTCGTTGCAGATACAAGCGCATCAACGGCAGTGGACATATTCGCCAACGCAACGTCAGCTTGATCTTGAAGTAACATCTCCGCATCGTAGTAAGTTGCGTTCTGCACGTTAGCCAATGCCTGATTGTAGGCATCAGTCATCTGGACTGTAAGCTGCGCGGCTGTAACAGCACCATCAGGGGTAATGCCGCCAACGCCAGCGTAGTAACTAGCCCCCGCTGTTAGCGTCCGTGACAGGTTCACTTGATCCATTATCTGATTCGCTGCGTCCCGTAGATCGGTCACTGTCTGATCCGCTGCGGCGACGGAACCGATCAGACAAAGAGGCACGGTCAATTTCAACAGGTAATTCATTTAGCTTTTCTCCTATGCGTAGCAGCTTGTTCCAGAAGGCTGGCGCTTGCGCGTACCCTACAATAAAAAAGCTTGGATTTCTACGGTAAGCCTCAAACGCCTCACGCCCGATTAACAGACGCCCAGTATCTACATCCATGATGGGGCAAGGAGTGTTGGCCAGAGCCATGGCACGGAACACCATAGGGTCACCACACATCCGACTAATGCCAGCCACTTGAAGGCCAAGGCCGCCTACAGTCTGCGGCGCACCTAGTAATCTACTGTCTTTTCTGCGGTTGCACTCAGGGTCTTGGCGCATCTGCCCTCTGGCTATACCGAACAAGCTGATTTGAAAGCCTTGGCTCTCAGGTATCAGACAGCTATCGTTGCCACCTCCGCCCATCATTGTGGGGGCCATGGCTGTCGGGACAGGATTGCCCATCGGCCCCTGCCCGCCGTTGTTGGTAACGCTGTTTGATGTGCTTGTATTGTTGCTGTCTACGTTTGAACCAGCCCCAATGTTGGTGTTTAGGTCGCCTGTGATGTCCTGCGCAAAACTAGCGGGGGCAGAACATACTAATAGAGACAAGCTCAGGAATTTGGCAACGTGCTTGGCTCGCATTCCAACTCCAAAACATCTCTGACGTTAGGATCGTCGCACATAATAACAAGGCCAGCGTCAGGAAAGCCCATTGCCGCAAGTGTTTCTGCATTTTTGCGTGCCTCGCATCTGTTTTCGCCCATGCAAATAGACGGTAGAGAAATAGGTGTGGGGGCTGTTACCTCCGCACACCCCGCCAACAGCAAGAACATTGGCGCAAACCTAATCATTGCATCCGCGACAAGACCATCAGCAGCATCGTGATGATCGTACCCGCAGCGCCGATGAGAATAGCCTCAAGGCGTTTAATCCTAGTGAATACTTCTTTGAACTGAATGTGAGTTAGTGTTTCCACCTTAGTCACACGCGGTTCAATCTCATCAATGCGCTTGTGCGCTTGCTCTGCGGTTCTTGCCATTATTGTTTAGTCCTTAGAATTAGACAGTGACTCTGTCAGCATATTCACAAAAGCATCTTTACCAACGCTCAGTTGATCCAAGTTAAACTGGGCTGAGTTGATCTTTTGTTGCAGCGAGTTGATGTGGTTAATCATCACCTTTTGCTGATCCGTCAGTTGGTC
>Ga0209653_1003165_pt1 | contig 11446 bp, 12 predicted proteins | sample SaaInl6LU_22_DNA_FD_184644 | JGI IMG/M metagenome (GOLD analysis project Ga0209653, IMG submission 184644) | Marine microbial communities from expanding oxygen minimum zones in the Saanich Inlet - ESP_116LU_22_DNA (SPAdes) (version 2) | ecosystem: Environmental > Aquatic > Marine > Intertidal... | reverse complement strand
AAACGGGGAACTTTCTAAATTTTTAATAAATTATTTTAAATCTAATATTGGAGAATTGGTGTAAAGTATCTTTACATCCCCTCTTTAACTTCGGTGAAAGAGCGCAGGGCTTCGGCTCTAGCATTTTGTCACGGCCCCTTGGACTTTTCGTGTTTGTGTGTTATGTCAAACCAAGGGTGTCCGTGATTAATTTTAGTGTAAAATTAATTTAATGCAACAAAACGCAGATACCCAAAGCCTTATGGCTGCGGTATGGCCTTTCCCTCTTTCGCCCGATAAGTAAAGGGGCTTTTTTATGAAATTCTTAACTCTATATGGTAAGGAAAAGCCACTAAGAAACCCACATAAATACAAAATCAAGTGGAATGGCAAATGTCGTAGCAAATTTCAGGCAGAAGTTAGGAAATATATATACCCATACTGGAAATATGATGCTGTATATGAAGAATTTAAGGTGGTCGGCACACAATTAACACTTGATTTTTACAATCACACTCAAAAAATAGCAATAGAAGTTCAAGGCGCTCAACACTTAAAATTTGTAAAACATTTTCACAAAACCAGAGCAAACTTCGTTCGCCAAATTCGCAGAGACAATAAAAAGCTGGAATTTTGCGAAATTAATGAAATCAAATTGATAGAAATTTATCCAGACGATGAATTATCTACAGAATTTTTTGAAAAACTTTTAGGGTAAGTGTAAAATAAGCTGAATGGAAAAGCCAAAATTTAAAGAATTTCAATTGCCGCAAAAGATCCTAAATCAGCTTTATGAGCTAACTGGCGGCAAAGATTGCTATAAAGGCTTCATTATAGTTTATTCAGACGAAAATGGAACACCCATTGTGTACACAAACTGCGAATCTCAGATTCTGGAAAGCGGCTTAATTAAGAGCCTTGAAGATTATATACAAGAAAACTGGGAAGAAAATTCAGAAGAAATAGAATCAGAATAAAGCTTGACAAGTTGGATCAATTGCGTAGTATGCTCGCAATGATATACAGTTTAGAAATCGAAAAACAAGTCTTAGCAGCATTCATCCAAAAACCAAAGATTTTCTTAAATTTCAATCACTTGATTAGTGAGGCTGATTTTTACGATGGATCGTTATTACACAGGACAATCTTCTCTGTTTTAAAAAGAGCTTGTCAGAGAGATGAAACCATCGATGATATCGTTTTGGTTCAAAGAATAAAAGAGCTTGGCATTAAATTTGAGGAAGATATTTCTCTAATTGATTATATTAGATCTCTATCTATGCGAAAGATTCATTCTGAAGAAAAGATTGAATCATCAATCAAAGAGCTTAAAAAATACAGCGTTCGCAGAGAGATACAAAAAACAGCACAAAAGATTGCAGACTCAATGAAGAGCGTGTCGCCAGACACACCTTATCTAAAAATCATTGAAAATGCAGATCAAATATACAATGATAAGATAAATCTTTTTGAAGTCGGGGACGATGTTCCATGCAACATCTACGAAGAGATGGAAGATTTTATTGAAGATCGTGGGAATAACCCAATCGACGAATTTGGCATGATGGGTCCACACGAAAAGATTAATGAAATTTATGGGTCTCTTTTGCGGCCTGGAAATATTTCCGTGATTGTTGCCCGTTCTGGTGTTGGTAAGACTCAATTCTGTATGCATTACGCCACGCAAGTTTCTGCGAAGTATGATGTTCCTGTTCTTCACTTTGATAATGGAGAAATGAGCAAAGAAGAGCTGATCATTCGCCAATGCGCTTCTTTATCTGGGGTTGCTTCCCATCTGCTTGAAAGCGGAAAATGGAGGCAAGCTGGAGAAGAAGTCGTTGCAAAGGTTAGATCTGTCTGGAACAGAGTTAAAAACCTGCAATTTTACTACTACAATGTTGGTGGCATGGATGTAGATTCAATGATCAATACACTCAAGCGTTTTTATTATTCAAAGGTTGGGCGCGGGAATAAAATGGTCTTCTCTTTTGATTATATCAAAACTTCATCAGAAGCTGGTGGCAACAAAAATGAGTGGCAACTTGTCGGTGAAATGGTAGATAAATTTAAAAAATGTATTCAAAAAGAAATACTGGAAGATGGCAATCCAGTGATTCCGATGATCACATCTGTGCAATCAAATCGTAGCGGTATCACAACCAATCGCCAAAGTGCAAACATTATTGACGATGAATCTATTGTGTCGCTGTCCGATCGAATTACTCAATTCTGTTCTCACATGTTTATTCTTCGACAAAAAACTAATGACGAAGTTGCAGAAGAAGGCAACCAATTTGGCACACATAAACTGATCAACGTTAAAGCAAGACACTTGGGTAAAGATATTGCTGGTGCCGTTGAGCCAGTTCAAGTAGATGACAACCTTCGCAAAAACTTTATTAACCTTTCTTTTAGAAACTTTAATATCACGGAATGTGGAGATTTACGAGATATCGTTTCTTTCCGAAATACTGGCGGAGATTTAAACCAATCAAATCAAAACGAAATTCCCTCTTTCGATGACCTATAAAGAAACATTAGAAAAATTAGGATACAATTTACAAGATTGTGGCAACCATTGGCGCACTCGTGCAATTTATAGAAATGGAAAAACCAATACTTCTGTTATTATATATAAAGATACTGGGGTTTGGAAAGATTTTGGTTTAGACAATCAGGCAAAGCCATTCAATGCTTTAATTAAAGAAACCCTTCAAACAGAAGATTCTAAAATACTTAAAGAATACCTTGTTGCCACAAATGATCAATACAAACCAAACCAACCTAAACTAGAAAAAATAGAAATGGAAAAAATATATCCAGAATCATACCTAGATAAACTTTTGCCCATGAAAACTTTTTATCAAAAGAAGGGCATTTCAGATAAAACCCAGACTAAATTTAAATGTGGTTATGCTGGAGGCGGCAAAATGTATCGCAGGATGGTTTTTCCAATTTATGATTTAGATAATCAAATACACGGTTTTTCAGGTCGTTCTGTAGTTGATGACGATAACGTACCAAAGTGGAAACACATGGGTCGCAAAACAAATTGGATTTATCCACACCACCTTTCTCATGACGCTATTGAAGAAAAAAAAGAGGTAATACTTGTAGAAAGTATTGGCGATTGCATGGCTCTTTACGAAGCTGGGTTTGAGAATGTTTTAATGCTTGCTGGTGTAGATATTTCCGCAAAAATGATTTCCTATCTCAACACATTTGATTTAGATAGAATTATCATCGCAACAAATAATGATAACAGCAAAGAAGTAAATACTGGAGCCTTAGCCTCAGTAAAGGTCGCCGCAAAACTATCTACCATTTTTGATTTATCGTTGATCAGAATCAACCCACCAGTTTGCAATGATTTTGGAGAGATGTTGGAGTGCGATACAGGCATGTTAGACAACTTCAAACAATGGTACGAAAGAAAAGATAAGTGGGTAATGAATGATGAAAAATTTCAAAACTACATCATAAAACAAATAAACAAATACGAACCACTTAAAAAGAACGCCCACTGCAAAAAATTAATTAAAATATTAAATGGAAGTTAAATTATCAGCAAGCCGAATTAAAACGGCGCAATCGTGCAGTTGGATATACTGGAGCAAATATGTTCAGAAGTTGCCCGACACAAATAATGACGGCGCTCGTCGCGGTACAGTATGCCATAATGTTTTTGAATTTTTATCAAAGCAAAAAACTAAGGCTCACTTCAATAAGATCGTGAAAGCCGAAGATCCATTTGCGTCGAAAGCTGTCCGTGATTTAATTATGTCCGACGCTTCCGAACTGGGAGTTACAGATGAAGAAAATATGACAATGATCAAAGAAATGATTCTCAATGGTCTTAGTTGTAATTTTCACGGTGAAGATTTAGGCATTCCAGATGAAGCTCACGCCGAACTAGATTTTGACATCGAACAAAACGGTTATCATATTCGCGGATTCATTGACCAATTGTTTTTATACAAAGACAAAAAGATTGCAATTATTCGTGACTATAAGACCAGTAAAAAAATGTTCGAAGGTAAAGAAAAAGAAGACAACCTTCAAGACTATATATATTCTTTAGCGGTGAAAACTCTTTTTCCAGAATATGTAAATAGGAGTTCTGAGTTCTTGTTTTTAAAATTTGATTTAAAAAAGAATGGCTTAATGAAAATGGCTCCAATTGAAGATGATGATCTAGAAGGCTTTGAGATGCAATTAGCATCTATTCAAGAATATTTAGAGAACTTCGATGAAAAGGATGCCGTTTCTAACTTTGCAATAGATAAAGGTTTTCCAGAAGACGGTTCATTTGGGGGTAAACTTCAATGTGGGTTTGCTAAAGAAAAAGGCCAACTAAAAAAGGACGGAACACCAATGTGGCATTGCCCTTATAAGTTTGATTTTTGGTATGTAACTATTCTAGATGAAAATGGCGAGTTTCATTCTTCTTGTTTTCAAGAGGACTTTGAAAAAGAAATGGTGCCAGAAGGTGGAAGCCACGAAGTAAAATATTACGAAGGCTGCCCAAAACACTTGACAAATAATTCATAATATGTATATTGAAAGCATGATACCTTTATTTAAGACTCATTTCTCTATAGGAAAAAGTATTCTTCGGCTAGACGATATTGATAGGATCACTACCGATCAAGAAATTGAAGAAGTCTATTTAGTAGAAGACTCCATGACAGGATTTCCAGAAGCCTTTAGGTTATTTGGCGATCGTCTGCGTTTTGGATTAAGATTTTCTATATTTAATGAAAATGAAGAAGGTGAAAGCAAAATGATTGCTTTTGCTAATGGTGATGCTGGATGCAAGGATTTGTATAAATTATATACCAAAATGTTTGATACAAAACTTGTAACACCTTGGAACGATTATGAAAATCTTGTTTTCGTAGTGCCTTTTTATGACTCCTTTCTTCATAAAAACTTAACTAGCTTTTCGAACTGTATGCCAGATCTTCCTGACAATATTACATTTTTTATTGAAAAAAACGGACTACCGTTTGATTCTATTTTAGAACAAAAAGTCATTTCTTACAAAAGTAATAAACAAGATGTTCAGTTTGTGAAATCAATCTATTATGAAAACAAAGAAGATGTTGAAGCATTTCAAACATACAAGTGCATTTGCAATCGTCAGCCTGGCCGACAAGCCAGCCTATCTAATCCACGACTTGACCATTTTGGCAGTGATCGTTTTTGCATAGAAGCTTGGAAGGAGGATAAATAATGGAAGACTTACTAAGATTTAAATTTGACCAAAAATATGTTATCTTTGACACCGAGACAGAAGGTCTAAACCTTGTTTCTTCAAAGCCTTGGCAGCTTGCTTGGATTGAAGCTACAGGAAAAAAGATCATCAAGAAGCAAAATCGCTTTTTGATGTGGGATGATCTAAATGTATCAGAAGATGCGGCAAAAGTTACTGGCTTTAATTACGATAATTATGTAAAGCAAGCTGAAGACCCATTTGTTGTATATAAAGAGTTCATGGATTTGATTAGCCAAGATGATGTCATTATCGTTGGTCAAAATCTTCTAGGGTACGATATTTACATTCTTGGAGTAATTGCTCGAAAACTTGGTCTCGATATTGATTATTCTTTCGTAAATCGCATTTTTGACACGAAGGCTATCGCCACAGCACTTGCTAAAGGCAATAAAACACCCGATAAAGACGATTTTATCGCTTGGCAGATAAAGTGGCTACATTACAGAGAAAGAGGTCTTAAAACTAATCAGAAGCGTTTATTGGAATATTATGACATCAAGTTTGACGAAAAGAAGCTACATGACGCTCTTTATGATATTGAAAAGAATTTTGAGATTTTTATAAAACAACTTTGGGAACTTGATATATAAGTGTAAATAAAAACATGGGCATGTATGACCAAGTTTCCTTTGAGGACATTGAAAATCATTTTAATCTAATTGATTGGGGCGACCTTCAAGTAGACAATGAAATTGTCGAAAAAATCAAACAACAAAACACTTTTCAAACAAAATGTCTCGATAATTGTTTAAGCAATTATATGATATTTTTTGACGGCTCATTAAAGTCACAACATTTTGAAGAGTATGAGCATATAAGCGATCGAGATTCTCCATTAAAGTTTAGAATTCAAAAAAAGGGAGAATACTGGATGAATGAAGATTTTGATGGAGTTATTAAAATTTACGACACTTGCTCAATAAAAAATGATGGTTTAAAATTTTTTGTAGAATTTAAATTAAAATTTGCAGAAAAAAAACTTCAATCAATAAAATGTTCGGATATCCATAAGATTTAGCTTGCAATTGTGGTGCTTTTGCCGTAATATGCATATATGCTAAATTTAAAGTCTTATAATCAGCCTATGCCAGCAGGTGTAAGGTTGCCAGAAATTGAAGTCGATAGAAGAGTTTACTATCAACTGGATTTAGATCCAAAGTCATCTAACTACGATCTTCTAAGAGCCTTATGTTTGAGGGGCGTAAAAGAAAGAGGTATTGATAAGCTAGACAATAAGCAAGAATACTATGATCGGGTGAAAATGGAACTCTCTGTTTTGTCTGAGCTTGGATTTATTGATTATATCTTGCTCAACTGGGATATTTTAAACTTTTGCCACTACAACAGCATACCAACAGGCCCAGGTCGTGGATCTGCCGCTGGTTCACTTATTCTTTATCTGCTTCGGGTTACAAATGTTGATCCAATAAAATACGACCTCTTCTTTGAGAGATTCGTCTCTAAAAGCCGTGCTAAGAAAACAATAGTAGATGGTATTACATATCTTGATGGCTCGCTTTTGGCTGACGTAGATAATGATATTTCTTATGATCGCCGACAAGAGGTGATCGAATACATTGAAAAGAAACACAAAGGCAGAACCTGCAAGATTCTGACTCTTAACACTTTGAGTAGTAAATTATGTGTGAAGGAGTGTGGCAAAATTGTTGGAGAACTTTCTGAAGAGGATGTAAATTCTATCAGCAATCATATCCCAAAACAATTTGGCAAAGTATTTAAGCTGGAAAAAGCTTACGAAGAAAGCGAAAAATTTAAAGAATTTGCAGATAAAAATCCTAAGATATTCAAAATAGCAAAAAAACTTGAAGGATTAAATAAAAATACAGGAGTTCACCCATCTGGCATTGCAATTAGTTTCTATGATATCGAAGAAGTAATGCCGATGCAGAGGACAAATGACGGGTATCTTATTTCTGGTTACGATATGAATGATGTAGCCTCCTTGATGGTGAAGTTTGATATTCTTGGCTTGAGAACCTTATCTGTTGTAAGTGATACATGCGAACAGTTAGGCATCAATATTGAAGACATAAATGTAGAACTCCCAGAGATATATGAAAATTTTAAAAACATTGAAGCTCCAAAAGGTCTTTTCCAAATTGAGGCCGACACAAATTTTAAAGTTTGTAAAAAAGTTGCTCCCAGAAGCTTGGAAGAGCTTTCTGCCGTTGTTGCGATTGCTCGCCCTGGCGCACTTGACTATTTGGACGTTTATGCTGATTATATCAGCAGTGGCCAATTTCAGTCTGTTAATGAATTCTTTGACGATATTCTCTCTTATACTGGTGGGATTCCACTATACCAAGAGCAGTTGATGAAGATGGCGGTTAAGGTTGGATTCACGCTTGATGAAGCGGAACAATTAAGACGTATTGTAGGCAAGAAAAAAGTTGACCAAATGCCAGCTTGGAAGGCAAAGATTGAACAAAAGATTGAAGAGAATAATCTAGACAAACAAGTTGGTGAGGTTTTATGGAAAGTTGCAGAAGATTCAGCGAATTACTCTTTCAATAAATCTCACTCAATCAGCTATGCAATTCTGGCCGCTATTACAACTTATCTTAAGTTCAAACATCCAAAAGAATTCTTTCTTAGTTTGCTTAAAATGACAAAGCATGAGCCAGACTCTCATGCAGAGATTTCATTAATTAACCAAGAACTTTGCTTGTTCAATATGAAGCTTCTTCCTCCAGACTTGTCTAAATCTGACATCAATTTCAATATCGAAGGCCGCGACATTCGTTTTGGTGTCAACAGTGTTAAAGGCGTTTCTGAAAAAACTTTAGAAAACTTGGTTGATTTTAGAAAAGCCCAAGAAACAACTCAAAACAAATACGATATATTTGAGGCCGCCAAAGAGTCTGGGATCAATATTGGAGTCTTATCTGGATTGATTCAAGGCGGTATGATGGATTCTTTTTGCGAAAACCCGAATAAGCTGCCCAATCGGTGCCGTTTGGTTCTTGAAGCTCAGTCTTTTAATATTCTTACAGAGAGAGAAAAGAGAAACATCATACAACTTGGTGAAGAATTTAATTACGACATTCTTAATACTATACAATCAGTTATTCGTGATTCGCGAATAGCGGATGATGGCAAGCCAATAATGAAGCCATCTAGATTTGAAACCTTTAAGAAAAAATATAAAGGCTACAAAGACATATATGAAAAAAACAAAAATCACTTAGATTTTGCAAATTGGTTTTTTGAGCGTAAGTACTTAGGATATAGCCACTCTACAGAAATTAAAAAAGTTTTTAAAAACTCTGGAGACCTTTTCAACAGTTTGGAAATCAAATCCATAGAAAACAACGATAGGATAAAATTTGTAGGCGTAGTTACAGATTGCATATCCAGAACAAGTCGTAATGGAAATAAGTATATGCGAGCAGAAATCCAAGATGACTTTGGGAAAGTCAATTTTATGCTTGCAAATAATCGGAGATCTAATACATTAGATAACTACCTCAACAATGGGGGCAAAAAACCCAAAGAAGGAGAGATAGTTTTTGTTTATGGGACTAAAGGTGATGATATTATTTTTGGTGAAAAACTAACAATTCTTGATGAAAAAATTTATACAAAACTTTCTGAAATAAAATAATGGATTTTACTGAATTTAATTTAACGCCAAGCGCAAAAAAAGCTATTGAGGAATCTCGAAAAATTGCAGACAAATTTAATCACTTAAAAGTTATCGACTTTCATTTGATATCTGCAATCTTTAGTCAAAAGAATATAAACATAGACTTTTCTCTAAACAAATGCGAATTAATCCAAGAGGGCTTGACGAAAGCTTTCGATCATGTTCTTCTGCAATACAAAGAACCTAAGAGAAAGAAAAAAATATATGCTCCAGAAATTTTTGAGATCATTGAGCTTTCTAAAGAAGTAGCAGAGGTAAACAATCACGAATATATTGGCGTTGACCACATACTTATTGCAATCCTTGATTCACGAGAAGAAATTGTAGAATTTTTAAAATCTCTTGAGGTTGATGTTGAAAAACTTTCACAATACTTATCTGATTGTATTTCAAAAGGTTTTGAAACGGTTTCTCAAAACACCGTAGGTGTGCCGCCTCAAAAAGCAGATGCGAGTTCTATTTCTTCTTGTTATGAAAATCTCAATGAAAAAATAATGAGAAGAGGTACTTTTGAAATTTTCGGCAGAGATAAAGAAATAGACAGAGCTTTTGAAGTACTACTTAGAAAAAACAAAAGTAATATAATTTTCGTAGGAGAGGCTGGTGTTGGTAAAACTGCGCTCGTTGAAGGCATGGCAGAAAAAATAGTCAAGAGAGAATGTCCAGACCTTCTTTTGCACAAAGAGATTTTGACATTAGATATGACATCAGTAATATCTGGAACAATCTTCAGAGGACAAATGGAGGAAAAAATAAAAAATATTTTAGACTTTGTTTCCCAAAACAATCAATATATTTTGTTTATTGATGAAATCCACACTATTATTGGTTCTGGCAATTCTGAAGGTGGTCTAGACCTAGCCAACATATTAAAACCAGCTTTATCAAGAGGAGAGGTTTCTTGCATAGGTGCCACTACTGAAGAAGAATACAAAAGATATTTCAAAAAGGACGCTGCACTAGATCGACGCTTTGAGAATATAAATATAGCAGAACCTTCAAAAGAAAACGTTAAAACACTTTTGATGAAAGCTAAAACTTCTTACGAAAAATATCATCAAGTTGATTATTCAGAAGAGCTTATTGATCTAATTATAGAGCTTTGCTCTCAATACTTACCAGATAAAAAGTTTCCAGATAAAGCTTTTGATATTTTAGATGAGTCTGGAGCAAAAACAAAAAAAATTAACGTTGTCAGACCTCAAAAAGCCAAAGATATGGAAGCTATGTTTGCAGATAAAGAATTTGCAAACTCTAAAGATTTTGATAAATTTCAAAAAAAATATGAAAAATTATTACTAGATTGGGGAGAAAAGTTAGAAAATCAAACTTTTATTGTTGACAAGGATGCAATTTATGCTATATTTGCAGATAAATTAAATCAACCACTAGAGAATATCAAATCTGGGCAAAATGTAAGAATTAACAACAAAATAGGATTTTAATTATGAAGAAGACAAACCGTATAGTAAAAGCAATCAGCGCGAGTCGTGGCCGTTTTTTCGGCCTAACAACTCGGCAAGGGGAAACCCTAAACGCACAATTCGTTCGCGAAACTCCACAATATGTGGTTGTGCGAGATCGAAACGCCCAGCAAACTCGAAAGTTTGCCAAGACTAGCCTTAAGAAGCTGTCGATGGGAGCGACACAGATCTAATCAATAGCTCCAATTAAGATCGCCAAACAATTCGTAAGGCTGTTCTAACCATTCACGATCCCAAACTGCGTTCTCTGCAACGTCCCAGTTTGGGATTTTTTTTATACTCTCATCTGAAGCTAGTGATTCTGGAATCCATTTTAGTCTATTGTTTGGATAGATTGCGATTTGACCGTTTTTAAGTCTTACCACATTCATTTCTTTGTGTTCGTCTAAAAGATCAGAGTCTCCCACATCAAGGTATCCAAGAGATTGTTTTTCTGGAATACAATCAAGAGTAAACCAATAGTTGCCTTCTTTAAAACCTTCTTCCCCCATATTTACTAACATCGGCACATCTGCAAGTTGAGCTTTTTGAAATAGTTCTATGTCATTAGATAAACATTCCCACATTTGCACATCAACTAAATCTAGTTTTTCATGGTTATCTTCTGGCAATTTCCAATACAAGCAATCTGGTCTTACCTTGTCGTAACAAGCGCAGTAATCGTCAACCCAAACTTGGAAACAAAATGGCCTACCCCTCAAGGCTCTTACTGAAATCAACCAAGCTGGTTCAAATTCTTTTCCCGATCCGCCCCACATATCTTTTCTGATATATACCCTAGCCTTTGGTAAATTAATATTTCTTGGCATATAGAATATTACACTTTTTATTTTATAATCTGGCATGAGTCACAAACAATACGATATTTACAAGCCAAATTCATACAATACTGGATGCGCATTTTCTTTTAAAATTGTCGAAACAGACAAAGAAGGAAACAAAATCAAACCCACTTTTCTTATTCAATCAATCAAACAAGCTACTTGGGATGCAAAGAAAAAAACAGGCTCTTTTAGTGCAAATGCAAAAGATCCAGAA
>Ga0209653_1003162_pt1 | contig 11452 bp, 10 predicted proteins | sample SaaInl6LU_22_DNA_FD_184644 | JGI IMG/M metagenome (GOLD analysis project Ga0209653, IMG submission 184644) | Marine microbial communities from expanding oxygen minimum zones in the Saanich Inlet - ESP_116LU_22_DNA (SPAdes) (version 2) | ecosystem: Environmental > Aquatic > Marine > Intertidal... | reverse complement strand
AAGATCGGGCTGTTCTTTAGTTTTGTGATAGGTCGGCTTAGCGGTACTTGACCACTTTCAGCTCGCCACCTTCGAATGTGATCTGACGGTAGTTACCAGCGCTTTCGCCGGGTCCGATCAGCTCAACCGCAGACGCACCAACGTAGTCGATTTCTTCGCCAGCTTTGATCAGTTCGAGCGCTTTGCCCAACTCACCGGGGAAGATTTCGATGCCCGGTGCGTTTGCAACGTCCATCACGTGGTCTTTATAGTCGGACGGGTCTTTGCTGTCTGCTGCTTGCATCGCCAGCATGATAAGTGCTGCCGCGTCATAGCTTTCTGCAGAGAAAGGTGAGGTCGGGTTGAACTTGTCGCCGATCAGCTCTGCGTATTTCATCGCACCTGGGCTGTCTGTGCCCGGGTTTTGACCTGTTGAGCCGTCAATCTCGGAACCGAAGTTCTCAACAAGCGCGTCAGAAATCATGCCGTCAGGGAAGTGGAACGTGTCGAATGCGCCGCTGTCGAGAGCCGCACGAACGATACCCGAACCACCTTGGTCAACGTAACCAGCAACAACCAAACGGTCACCACCAGCAGATGCCAACGCGCCAACTTCAGCAGAGTAGTCCGCTTTGCCGTCTTCGTGTGCCGCAGAGATTGTTACTGTGCCGCCAGCTGCTTCAAACGCAGTTTGGAACGCATCAGCAAGGCCTTTGCCGTAATCGTTGTTTGTGTATGTCAATGCAACTTCGTTGATGCCTTCTTCGAGCAGAACATCTGTCATTACAACGCCTTGGCGCGCGTCAGATGGTGCTGTGCGGAAGAACAGACCGTTGTCTTCTGCTGTGGAAAGGCCGGGTGATGTCGCGGATGGCGAGATCATGACAGTGCCGTTTGCCAAAGCAACGTTTGACAGGATCGCGCCGGTGACGCCTGAGCAGTCAGCGCCCATGATGCCGTCAACTTTGTCGGATGTGACCAGACGCTCGGCAGCAGCCGTTGCCGCAGCGGCATCAATACATGTGCTGTCTGCGCGTACGCCAGTTACTTTTGCCGCGTCCAACAGCATGCCTGAAGCAGTGACTTCTTCAATCGCTGCTTCTGCGCCGCCAGCCATTTGCTGTGCAAGGGATTCAAGCGGGCCAGTGAAGCCCAAAATGATCCCGAGTTTAACTTCTTTACCGTGGCCGCCTGCAAAGGCAGTTGTTGCCGTAACAGCTGTAAGTGCTGTCGCCATCAACAATTTTTTCATAACAATCTCCCATGTCGGATCTAAAATGTCCGATCACGACATTACGCATAGATTCGCAAATAGGGAAGCAGTTTCCTAACGTAAACAGCCGATTAATGAGACGAAATGCGCAATAAAATTAGCCTCGCTGTTAGCCTCGGCCTGCGTGCGCACCCCGTTCGCGGTAGGGTGTGGTGTCATAGTGGGACCGGTAGCATTTGGAAAAATGCGATGGCGAGGCAAAACCACACGCAAGTGCTACGTTAATGACACTCATATCCGTCTGGATCAGCAGGTTCCGCGCCTTTTGCAAACGCAGTTCCATGTAATAGCGCTTAGGGCTGCGCGACAGATATCTACGGAAAAGCCGCTCAAGCTGTCGGGTCGACATGCCCACGTCTTTTGCAAGTACACCGGGGCTGATCGGTTCTTCGATGTTGGCTTCCATCATCTGGATAACAAGGCTCAATTTCGGGTGCCGCACACCAATGCGCGTGGGGATAGACAAACGCTGGCTGTCCTGGTCCGTGCGAATAGAGGAATAAATCAACTGGTCTGCGACAGAGTTAGCCAAATCTTGCCCGTGTTCTGCGGCAATAATCTTGAGCATCAGGTCAATCGATGCGGTGCCTCCGGCGGTAGTGAAGCGGTTGCCGTCCATCACAAAGACGGACTTTGTTAGCTCCACATCCTCGAATTCCTCGGCAAAGCTGTCTTGGTTTTCCCAGTGGATCGTCGCGCGGCGTCCGTCAAGCAAACCCGCTTTCGCCATTGTAAAAGCAGCTGTGCACAGGCCACCCATTTGCACCCCACGGCGGCTTTCGCGGCGCATCCAGTTCATCAGTTTGGTGGTGGTAACTTGCTGTACCTCAAGGCCGCCGCAAATCATCACAATGTCATCGCGGCTCAACTCATCAAGGCCGCCCTGAAGCTGAAACGGAATGCCTGCAGAGCATGTGACGACACTATCATCATTCGCGCCCATCTCGCCCACAAGACGCCATTCATAGAGCGGCTTGCCCGCCATCATATTTGCAAGACGCAGCGATTCCACTGCCGCAGAAAAGCACAACAGCGTAAAGTTCTCGAGCAGGACAAACACAATCCGTTTAGGTTTGCCGTCCGTTTTCACCTCGATGATCTGACGTTTCTCCGCCATGTTCTTGCCTCTCCCGAAAACGCAACGTCAAATAGCAACAGCACCAAACTGCATCTTATTCAAGGAAAAACGCGCCTCGGGTGACAAAGCCCATTGGAACTGTGCAAAAGTCGGGGTATCAGCTTTTGTGCTAACGCTAACGTCGTGACGAGGATACCCGATGACCAACTGGACCAAAGATGCATGGCGCGCAAAACCGCGCGTACAAATGCCAGACTACACCGATGCTGCGGCATTGGCCGGCGTCGAGGAACAGTTGCGCCGATATCCACCACTGGTTTTTGCAGGCGAAGCGCGCCGTTTGAAGGCCGAGCTTGCCGCCGCATCGCGCGGTGAGGCGTTCTTATTGCAAGGCGGCGATTGCGCCGAAAGCTTTTCTGAGTTTTCTGCAGACACCATTCGCGACACATTCAAAGTCATGCTGCAAATGGCGATGGTCTTGACCTATGGCGCCAAAGTGCCGGTGGTCAAAGTTGGCCGTATGGCCGGCCAATTTGCCAAGCCACGGTCGGCACCGACCGAGACAAAGGGCGATCAGGAATTGCCAAGCTACCGTGGTGATATCATCAACGGGTTCGACTTCACGCCAGAAGCGCGCATCCCCGATCCACAGCGCATGCTGCAGGCCTACACCCAAGCGGCGGCATCTTTGAACTTGGTGCGCGCTTTCTCAACCGGTGGCTATGCCGACGTTCATCAGGTCCATGCTTGGACACTGGGGTTTACGGGCAGTGGCGAGGCGCAGAAATACCGTGAGGTCGCAGACCGTATTTCAGACACGCTCGACTTTATGAAAGCTGCTGGTGTGACCCAAGAGACGGCGCATACCTTGCAATCCGTTGATTTCTACACGTCACACGAAGCGTTGCTGTTGGAATATGAAGAAGCAATGTGCCGCGAAGACAGCACAACAGGTCTGCCTGTTGCGGGCTCTGGTCACATGATCTGGATCGGTGATCGGACACGCCAGCCGGATGGTGCCCACGTTGAATTCTGCCGCGGTGTGCAAAACCCGATCGGCTTGAAGTGCGGACCAACGACAACAGCCGAAGACCTCAAAGTCCTGATGTCTAAACTGAACCCGACAAACGAAGAGGGACGCTTGACCCTTATCGCGCGGTTCGGTGCGGGAAGCGTGGGTGATCACCTGCCGCGTCTCATTCAAGCGGTCAAAGAAGAGGGCGCGAACGTGCTTTGGTCTTGTGACGCGATGCACGGGAACACGATCAAAGCGGCGTCAGGGTACAAGACCCGTCCGTTTGAAAGCGTTCTGCGCGAGGTTCAGGAGTTCTTTGCAATCCACCGTGCTGAAAACACGATCCCTGGTGGTGTGCATTTTGAGATGACTGGGCAAGACGTGACCGAGTGTACAGGCGGTGTCCGTGCGGTAACCGATGAGAACTTATCTGATCGCTACCACACAGCGTGCGATCCACGTTTGAACGCATCGCAGTCTCTTGAGCTGGCATTTTTGGTATCCGAAGAGCTATCGGCCCTGCGCAATGCGACCCAATAGGCCGCAGCCAGCTAATCTTATTTTGGGATAAAGAATCAACAAAGCCCCGAGTTAGCGCTCGGGGCTTTTTGTATGCCTAGACAAATCGTTAATCCTAAGAAGCTAGATTAGCTATCAAACGTAAGTACTTGTAAATTTGGCTTTTTACTAGACTTAGGCTGAAGTTGATCCGCGCTAATTACAGGGGTATCTTCTGTTGGTTGCGGCGCTGGTCTACTGCTTAGAATTGCGTCAGCTGTACTACCTGTCGGGTCTTTCAGCAGCGGCCGGACATCCGTCTCAAGAATGTTGAACCGGCGCGGTGCACGTCCAATTTTGCCGTTGGTAACAAAGGCCCCCAAAACGCGGCTTACGTCACCGAAATCTGATTTGAGCGGCAACAGGATGATCTTCGCGTCCAAGCTGTCACGCCCGACACCTGTTTCAGCGCGCAGCGTAAGGGTGACACAAGCGGGGCTGTCGAACATTTGGTCAATGGCCTCGGCCATTTGTTGACGTTCGTGCGGAACAATAAAGCTCGACAATGGCATGCCGCGCACTTCCATGCCCATCAGATCAGACATGTGCATGCCCGCAAGCCGCAAACGCACAAGGCCCGGGGCGATGCGTTCACCAATAAATGCGTATTCCAACAGATTTTCTATGCCGCGCGGGTTCACATCTGCCCGATCTGGCATCAAGCGTGTGCCGCGAAGCGCTTCCCAATAGGCCTCTGTCTGCGCAATCGCTGGGAACCGAAGCTCTGCGCGATGATCAAAGATCGAGACAACATTGGTGGGGGCCGCAAGACGTGGCGCATTGGGTTTAGAGGTCATGGCTCAAGGATCCGTGTAAAATCTGCAAGTCGACTAATCGTTACTATACCGTAAATTAGCGTGTCGCGGTGCAAAATGTAAACGAGTGGTTAACGCATGTGGCGCGGGGCACGTATCGGGCCTTGCCTTGCTTTCAGCAGGGCGTCACAAATGGGGCTAAGGATCCACTGACGCGAGGCCAAAATGACACTTTCAATGACCGGTTTTGCCACATGTTCAGGGCAATTAGACGGCTATAGTTGGACGTGGGAAATACGTGCCGTAAACGGCCGTGGTCTTGATCTGCGCATCCGCGTCCCCGAATGGATTGAGGGTCTTGAGGTCGCTGCGCGCAAAGCCGCGCAAGGCGCTGCCGAGCGCGGTAACATCACGCTGAATTGCAAAGTAACGCGGCAAGATAATGGCGCGGGGTTCACGGTAGATGAGGCACGGCTTCATGATGTCTTGAGCGCGCTCAAACAGATCGCGCAAGCGGCTGCGGATCACGGTCTAGACACAAACCCGCCAAGCACCGCCGAGATTTTAGCCTACCGCGGGGTTGTGGATACAGAGGCAGCCAGTACGGATACGGCGCCCTTATCAGCGGCAATTTTGGGCGATTTACCAACGCTGTTGCACAGCTTTAACCAGATGCGAAGCGATGAAGGCGCGGCTTTGCACGGCATCCTGACAGACCAGTTAAACCAGATTGAAGTGCTCACACATCAGGCCGCAAATATCATCGAAACGCGTGCAGACGACATGAAGGCGCGCTTTGCTGAAAGTCTGACACGGGTTTCTGCAAACCTTTCAGATGACATCGACGCGGGGCGTGTGGCACAGGAAATTGCGCTTTTGGCAGTGAAGGCTGATGTGGCTGAAGAGCTGGACAGATTACGCGCGCACATCACTGCGGGGCGGGAATTATTGGCCCAAACAGGCGCCAAGGGCCGCAAGCTTGATTTTCTGAGCCAAGAATTCAACCGCGAAGCGAACACCCTGTGCGCCAAGGCCAACCACACGGACCTGACGACAATCGGACTTGCTCTTAAGGCCGTGATCGACCAAATGCGTGAACAAATCCAAAACGTGGAGTAAGTGATGTCTGCCCCCAAAAGTACCGCCGCCCGTCGTGGGCTGTTGATCATTTTGTCCTCGCCTTCAGGTGCGGGTAAATCGACGTTGGCCAAGCGGCTTATGAAATGGGACCCGAGCCTGTCGTTTAGCGTATCGGCCACCACGCGTGCTGCGCGCGAAGGTGAGACCCACGGCGTTGAATACTATTTTGAAAGCCGGACGGGTTTCGAAGATATGGTCGCGCGGGGCGATATGTTGGAGCACGCCGAGGTGTTTGATAATCTATACGGCTCCCCACGGGGTCCCGTAGAAGCGGCGATCAACGATGGGCGCGATGTGCTGTTTGATATCGACTGGCAAGGTGGGCAGCAAATTCGCAATTCTGTTTTGGGAATGCACACGTTGTCGATCTTTATCCTGCCGCCCTCAATTGCTGAGTTGGAGCGACGGTTGCGCGGACGTGGACAGGATAGCGACGAGGTTATTTCAGGACGGATGAAAAAGTCCCGTGATGAGATTAGTCACTGGCCCGAATATGACTATGTTTTGGTCAACGATGATCTTGACCAAACGGAAGAACGGCTGAAATCAATCGTTAGCGCAGAACGTCTGCGCCTTAGCCAACAACCGCAGATGTCCGATATTGTACGTGATTTGAACGCAGAATTTGAGGCCCGCCAATGATTTATAAGCTTGATGGAATCACCCCTGAAATTGACCCAACCGCTTGGGTTGCAGCGGATGCCAACATCATTGGCGCGATTACCCTTTGCGCAAAAAGCAGCGTTTGGTTTGGCGCCACGCTGCGTGGTGATAATGAACGGATCACCGTGGGCGAGGGGGCGAACGTGCAAGAGGGCAGCGTTTTGCACACGGACATGGGTTTCCCACTTTTTATCGGGGCTAACTGCACGATCGGGCACAAAGCTATTTTGCACGGCTGCACGATTGGTGATTGCACGCTGATCGGGATGGGCGCCACGGTGCTTAACGGGGCTGTTATCGGCAAGAACTGCCTGATTGGGGCGAACGCTTTGGTCACAGAAGGCGCAGTTATCCCAGATGGCTCGCTTGTGGTTGGCGCGCCCGCAAAAGTGCGCCGCGCGCTCGACAAAGAGGCGATTGACAGTTTGTTGAAATCAGCGCTCGGCTACCAGAAAAATGCAGAACGCTTCAGAAAAGGACTAAGCGCACTATGAGTGACAAACGCCTCAACACACCCTCAATGGTGCGCCGCATGGCGTTTCCACAAAGCTCAAGCCGTGCGGTCGTCACGCCGCTTCAGCCGTCTGTTGTCTATGCAAGCGACACGCCTGATGCATTGGATGCGCAATATCTGGGTGGTGCGCAGGGCTATACCTACGCCCGTGAAGGGCACCCCAATGCAGACGTTTTGGCGCGCAAGATCGACCAGCTTGAAGGTGTGACACCGCAGATGGGCGCAGGCTTCATCACCAGCAGCGGCATGGCGGCGATTTCTGCTGCAATTCTTGGGGTGTGCAAAGCGGGTGATCACGTTCTGGGTGGGGATCAACTTTATGGGCGGTCGCTCAGGATGCTTAGCCAAGATTTGCCTGACCTTGGCATTGAAACATCGCTGGCGGATCCCACAGATGCGGCCGCGTTTGCTGCCGCGATCCAGCCCAACACGCGGCTTGTTCTGCTCGAAGTTATGAGCAACCCAACGCTTCGGCTTGCAGATATTGCTGCGATTACAAAGGCTTGCCACGCACGCGGTGTTCTTGTGATGATCGACAATACGTTCACCACTCCGCGGGGATACCGTGCATTTGATCACGGCGCTGATATCGTGATCCACTCTGTCACCAAACTGTTGGCCGGGCACTCGGATGTGACACTGGGCTACACGGCGACCCGTGATCCGGCACTGCGCGATGCAATGGTGGTCAAGGCGGTCACATGGGGATTTACGCCATCACCATTTGATTGCTGGCTGGCGGAACGCGGGCTTTATTCATTTGAGTTGCGCTATGACCGCGCCCAAGAAAATGCCGCAAAGCTAGCGGACGCATTGGCCACACATAGCGCAGTTGAAAAAGTGCTCTATCCTGCGCGCACAGATCATCCGGACCATAACCGTGTGAGCGACATGTTAGGAGATCAGACAGGCAATATGGTCAGTTTCGTGCTGCGCGGCGGGCGCGAGCAAACAAATGCGTTTGTCGGCGCGCTTGAGCATATCGCGTTTGCCCCAACTCTGGGCGATATCGGGACAACCTTGTCGCATCCCGCCACGTCATCGCACCGCGCGCTAAGTGCTGAGGCGCGTTTGGCGTTGGGCATGCCCGAAGGGTTCTTCCGCGTCTCGGTCGGGGTTGAGGATGTGGACATGCTTATCTCTGAATTCACCGCGGCACTGGACGGGGTCTGACGAAAGACAAAGGGGGCAAGGCCATGACAGCACTGAGCACGATGCGCACGCTGACCGATGCGTTCCCCACGCCTTTCGCTGTAATTGATGCGCGCCGCACAATTGTGGCGGCCAATCAAGCAATGCGCGACGTGTTGGGCGAGGACATCGTTGATCGCCATTATACCCGTGCCTGCCGCCGTCCCAGTATTCTGGATGCGGTTGAGCGTGCGTTCGGTGTCGGCGCCACGGAAGAGGCGGAGTTTTCTGAAAACATCAAAGGCCGAACATCACACTTCAAAGTGATCTGCAGCCCGCTTGAGGTCGAAGGACGCGCCCATGTCTCGCTTAGCTTTGAGGATGTCACGTCTTCGCGCGAAATCAGAGCCATGCGGAGTGATTTCGTTGCAAACGTCAGTCATGAATTAAAAACGCCCATCACATCGATCCTTGGCTTTGTGGAAACCATTCAAGGGCCCGCGGCCAATGATGAAGCCGCCCGTAACCGCTTTTTATCTTTGATGGCCCGAGAGGCCGAGCGGATGAACCGTCTTGTCCATGATCTGTTGTCGCTGAACCGCGTTGAGGTCGATGAAAAGGTCCGCCCCATGGACCGCGTTGCGCTGAACGCACTGGTGTCGCACACCGCGGAAGTACTACAGCCGTTGGCGGAAGCCCGAGGTATTTCGCTTAAGATCGAGCTACCCGACGCCCCATGTCACGTGACGGGGCATGAGCGGCAGCTGGTTCAGGTGTTACGTAATCTGGCCGAAAACGCCATTGCCTACTCACCAAGTGGCAATGAAGTGCGCGTGCGTTTGACCGCGCCTGCTTATGAGGTGGCGCTGCATGGAAACGGGGTGCGTTTGATTATTGAGGATGACGGGCAGGGGATTGATCCGGTGCACATCCCGCGCCTGACAGAGCGGTTTTACCGCGTGGATAGCCACCGCTCTCGTGAGGTGGGGGGGACCGGTCTTGGCCTTGCCATCGTAAAACACATCATCACGCGGCATCGCGGACGTCTAGAGATCAAAAGCAAACTGGGAATCGGTAGTCGTTTCACGGGGATCTTGCCTGCTGATACGTCCGCACCTTAATTTTTCACAAATTTCGGGCAATTTAGCCGCGAAAATCCGTCATTTTCGGGTTTTGTCACATAGCTGTTACGTTCCTGTCACAAAAGCTTAGCGAGACCAGCTTAGGCAGACGCCATAAGTTGCTTGCAGGAGGGATACGCCGACCTGTGAGGCTGACATAACCAAAAGGAGCTGCCTTATGTCATTTCTTAAACTCACCGCATCAGCCGTTGCGATCGCTGCTGTTTCCGCACCTGCATTCGCGCGTGACAACGTGCAAGTTGCCGGTTCTTCTACTGTTCTGCCTTACGCATCAATCGTTGCGGAAGCTTTCGGTGAGAACTTTGATTTCCCGACACCTGTTGTTGAATCCGGTGGCTCATCTGCGGGCCTGAAGCGCTTTTGTGAAGGCGTTGGCGCAAACACTGTTGACGTTGCAAACGCATCTCGTGCGATCCGCGAAAAAGAGATCAAAGCATGTGCCGACAACGGCGTGACCGACATTATGGAAGTTCGCATCGGTTATGACGGTATCGTATTTGCGTCCGACATTGACGGTGCGTCATTCGAATTCACACCCGCTGACTGGTTCAACGCGTTGTCACCAAAAGTGCTTGTCGACGGCGCGATCATCGACAACCCGAACCAGACTTGGGCCGACGTGAACCCTGCGTTCCCGGCACAGCAGATTGCGGCGTTCATCCCAGGCACAAAGCACGGCACACGTGAAGTGTTTGAGGAGAAAGTTCTGGCAGTTGGCTGTGAAACAACAGGCGCGCTTAAGGCGATGGAAGCCGCTGGCATGTCCGAGGATGACGCAGAAGACGCGTGCATCAAAGTGCGCACAGACGGTCTGTCTACAGACATTGATGGCGATTACACTGAAACCCTTGCACGGATTGATGCCAACAAAGACGGCATCGGCGTATTTGGTCTGGCGTTCTATGAGAACAACACAGACAAGCTGCAAGTGGCTACAATGTCAGGTGTAACGCCAACAACAGAAAGCATTTCAACAGGCGAATATCCTGTGTCTCGCCCGCTGTTTTTCTATGTCAAAAAAGCGCACATCGGCGTGATCCCTGGCTTGAAAGAATATGCTGAGTTTTTCGTGAGTGACGAAGTTGCTGGCCCAGATGGCCCATTGGCTGAGTACGGTCTGGTTTCAGACCCAGAGTTGGCTCTTACTCAAGAAGCGATTGCAAACGAGCAGACCATCGCATCTGGCTCATAAGGGCGCGATTGGTTAAAGACATAACACACCGCCGAGGGCGACTCGGCGGTGTGTTGCATAAAGACGGCGCCAGTGAATTTGGCGATCTACATTAGCTGAGGTCTGTAAATGTCTGGAATTGTTCTTTTATTGATCGTTTTGGGCCTTGGTGCTTTGGCTTTTATTCTTGCGCGCGGCAAAGCGTTATCTTCTGTTGGCGGTGACCAGCGCGCATTGCATTCACGTCCACATTACTACGGATTTTCGGCCTCTATTTTGACGATCGCGCCAGCTGTGGCGCTTATGGTCGTTTGGGGCTTGGGACAATCTACTCTGGTGCAATCCTCGGTTGCTGAGTTGATACCGGCATCTGCGATTGCGGAAGGCCAGACCGTTGGCCTTTTGATGGGGGATGTGCAGCGGATTGCGAATGGCCTTGATACAGCCGTTGCGGAAGGCGCGCTTAGCAGCGACGCTGCAGCGGCGTTGAGCACTGGCGCGGATGATATTCGGGGCATTCTCGGGTCGGTTGGTGTGGCGCTTGGGGCCGATGTTGATCCGGCCATTTTGAAAGCTGCGCAAAGCTACAGGGCGATGCAAAGCAGCGGCGCAACTCTACGAATGATTGCGGTGATTGGCGTAGCGCTTTTGGGACTGGCCTACGGTTTCATGCAGACATCGGCCACATACCGCGCACGAAACTCCGTTGAGCGCAGCATGCGATGGACGCTGATTGCGGCGGCTAGTGTGGCGGTGTTCACAACCCTTGGCATTGTCTTTTCGGTGATTTTCAACACGATCGAGTTTTTCCAACTCTATCCCGCAAAAGACTTTTTCCTGAGCCTCACGTGGTCCCCGAGTTTCGGCGGCGGTTCTGAATTGGGTGTTTTCCCGCTTCTTTGGGGTACGCTTTACATCAGCTTAATCGCGCTGATGGTTGCTGTTCCAACGGGACTTTTTTCCGCGATTTATTTGTCTGAATACGCGTCGCCGAAAGTGCGCGCCTTTGCCAAACCTTTGCTTGAGGTTTTGG